>Ga0335085_10001864_pt1 | contig 42042 bp, 31 predicted proteins | sample Lox_Sample_45_FD_206712 | JGI IMG/M metagenome (GOLD analysis project Ga0335085, IMG submission 206712) | Soil microbial communities from Loxahatchee National Wildlife Refuge, Florida, United States - Lox_Sample_4.5 | ecosystem: Environmental > Terrestrial > Soil > Wetlands | place: USA... | reverse complement strand
GAGCATGTTCAACGTCATTCATTGAATGATCCTCAAGCGTATCGCAGCTTGTTGTTTGTCGAAAAACAACTACGTGGTCGTCCCCGCCACAACCTTCTCCAAGATGAGCCACTCCGCGCAGTTTATGGTTGGTTTGACTCAATTGACGTAAAGCAAGCATTGATCAAAGCCCGCGAATGGCAAAAGAAGGACAGCGAGTTGAACAAGGAGCGCAATCGGCAAAAATCCTTGGCTGGTTTGGAGCGAGCAAAAAAATCTCCACCGCCTTATTCACGTCCTTCGATTTTAGGAAAAGATGGCGTTCTGGCTTGTAACCAGGCGAAACCTGTTTCGGCTGATGCGGCAAGAGCGGCCGGCCTACGGCCCCACAAGAGTTGATTGGAATTAAGATGCCAACGCCTTCTAAAGACGAGTCTGACCCCCGTAAGCTGCTTTTCATAAGCTACGCCTACGAGGACCAGGTCTTCGCGAAATGGCTGGCTAGGAAGCTCGCATTTTACGGTTACGGCGTCTGGATTGATCAAATCCAAATCCTTGGCGGCGAATCCTGGGTCAAAGAGGTTGATGTCGCCATCAAGGATCGCTCGTTTCGCGTGCTAGGACTTCTATCCAAGGCGTCCATCGGGAAGGACAATCCTCGAAAAGAACGCACGCAGGCACTCCAGTTGGGCAAGCAGCGCAAGACCGATGACTTTCTCATCACCTTGAACCTCGACGGCGTTCAGCCGGACTGGACGATGTCAGACATTTCATGGATCTCATTCCGTGAAAGCTGGTCGGATGGCCTGCGCCGACTTCTCAAAAAACTTGAATCGTTGAACGCGCCGAGGATTCACGCAGGCAATTCCGCCATTGCGAAGGCAGCATTGGAGCGTGGGGCTTCGCTGCTCGCTCACAAGTCCGAGCCGCTAACCACAAATCTGTTGCCATTCATCCGGGTGCCCGAAGTTCTTCGAGTTTTCGACATCTCGGAGTTTGATGACGAACAATCGAAAGCTTCATACGATCTCTGGCCGCACTATCGGCTTGAGCCAGGGCGCGCGGGTGCTTTTTCACCCCCGCCAGCGCCGCTCGCGAAAGTGGTGAAGGAGACCAAGGCCGCTCTCCACTGGCCGTCCTACGATTCAATTCACGAAACTCCAACGCATAATGTCATCTCTCGGCTGTTAAACCGCTCCGTTCATTCGTGGCTCATTCGTGCCGGCTGCATTCTTGCCGAGGACCGCAGTGGCTACTACTTGCCCGCTCCGTTTCGAGGTGAATCCATTTTCCGCTTCAAAGATGTTGACGGCAGTTCGTCCTACATTCGCGTCGCGGGTAGTATCCTCATGTATCGCCCCAATTCAGCACCGGAAGAAGTCATCCATCACCCGGCAATTCGTTACGCGATTCGCAAAGCGGATTGGGGAGGCTTCATGATTCAGCTTCGCCCTGGCGTCACTTTGTTTGATGGCGCCCACAAGTTGATCACCGGAAGAAAGGTCGGTCCACGAACGAAGAGAGTCACTCGTGCCTATTTCAACGAGAAGTGGCGCAAGCGGCTGATGGCGTTTTTGCAGTTGCTCACGCAGGCAGCAATCGAGGACAAAGAAACGACTTTGAAACTCGGAAGCCTCGTCACACTTTCCACCGACTGGTCTCTGGATGAGTCGGCGCTCGCTGGCGCGCCCGTGGCTGAAATTGAAGAGCCAGCGCATGAAGACGTTCAGGTCAGCGCGGAAGAAATGGAGGATGCAACCAATGAATGAATTGCTCCTCAATGCCGAGCTCTTGCCCGAACCCGAGTTGGAGTTCGCATCGCATCAACACATTGAGCACCCCGCCACGGGACTTGCATTATTCGGCCCTGTGGAAAGCAGTGGTCTCGAAAAGCCTGGCCGGATCAATTACGCTGTCATCGGGAGCACGTTTGGCATATCTGGGTTTGAAGGTTTTGCGGCTCGTTTGAACTCGCCTATTGATCCCCCACCGGAGATGAGTGCAGTGCTTTGGCCCCATTTCCCAGGAATCGAAGAAGCAATGCACGCGATTTTTCCAAAGTCCGCCCCGCTCGCTGAAATGATTGACTCAAAAGAAATCGAATCTGCGGCCAACCAGGGCGACGATTACAAACGAGTTTTCGACGTTACCAGCCTCTATCTTCGCGCCATCAAAGCTTTGGCTCATAAGGACACCGCGATCGACGTCACTGTTTGTGTCGTCCCAGAAATTGTGCACAAGAATTGCCGGCCATTATCGAAGGTGACCGAGGGAATTGGAAAGCGGCTATCACCAAAGGAGGTCAGGCTTCGCAGGCAGATAACCGACCTCTTCGGTGGATACGATTCTGAGCAATATGACTTTTCCTTGGACTTTCGCCGCCAAATCAAGGCACGCGCCATGGAATGCAAGATGCCGATTCAAATTGTGCGGGAGTCCACGTTAAATCTTTCGGATGAAAAACCACCGTGGGGGCAACGTGTCCTGACTCCGCTGTCTGACCGCGCGTGGAATTTGTCAACGGCACTCTATTACAAAAGCGGCCGGAAACCCTGGAAACTACCAAGCGCGCGGGATGGAGTTTGCTACGTCGGCATCGCGTTCAAACGGACGGACGAAAATGGACGCACCGCTTGCAGCGCCGCACAGATGTTTCTGGATGACGGGGACGGCATCGTCTTTCTCGGCGATTATGGTCCGTGGTATTCGCCGGAGTTGAAGCAGTGTCACCTTTCGCGTCCCGCCGCGAAGAAACTACTCTCCGGAGTGCTGAAGACCTATGAGGAACAGCACGGGAAAACGCTGAGTGAAGTATTCCTGCATTGTCGCTCTTCTATTGATGATGAGGAATGGCGCGGCTACCAGGAAGCTTGCCCAAAGGGCGTCAAGCTGGTGGGCATTCGTGTCGCCTCGGATCGTCGAGGACTGAAGGCTTATCGAGCCGGCACCCGTCCCGTTGTGCGAGGCACTTTTTGGAAGGTTTCCGGACGTGCGGGTTACCTCTGGGCGTCTGGTTTCAAGCCTGTTTTGAGAACTTACGATGGATGGGATATTCCCGAACCATTACGCATCGAAATTCAGCACGGAGAAGCTGACATCAGGCAGGTCGCCATCGATATTTTTGGTCTGACGAAACTGAACTACAACGCCTGTAAACTTGGCGAGAGTCAGCCAGTCACGGTGCATTTCTCCGACGCGGTGGGAGAAATTCTTGTTGCGAATCAGGGGACAAAAGTCTTTCTCCCAAATTTCAAATACTACGTATGAAACATCCAGACGACCCCAGCGAGGACGATATCGAGGCAATCGCCGATGAGATGACCGACCTCTCGAAATTGTCAGGCGACGAATTGCGGCAGCATTTACTGAAACGACTGGAGCGTCTTCGCCGCGAGCGCCGAGAGTTGAACGACAAATTGCAAGAGCTTGACCCCAATGCGGAGGTATACGAATCGCTTGCCGGCCACTTGGACGAGATGTCTAAACAATTCAGGGAAACCGAGGCGCGCCTAGCGCAATTGCAGAAGCGTCAAACGGGCATAACGCGCATCACCATTGAAAATTTCAAGGGCATCAGCAAGCCAGTGACGATTCCGCTTCGTCCAATAACGCTGTTGTTCGGTGCGAACAGTGCCGGCAAGAGCACGATTCTCCACGCCATCCACTTTGCCCGCGAGCTTCTGGAACGGAATAACGCGAATCCTGACAGCACCCTGCAAGGCGGCGAAGCAATTGAGATGGGCGGTTTCCGTAACCTCGTTCACAAGCACGACTTGGAACGGGAGATTCGCGTCCGAATCGAAATCACACCAACGGATGACGGAGTGCCCACGCTGGCAGAACTCTTGGATCTGGATGACGATGAGGGCGGCTCGGAAGTGTTTAGTCGGCTGAACATCAACTCACAGGTTCAGACTGTCGCGCTTGAAGTTGTGGCGCGTTGGGATTTTGGCCGTGACGAGGGGTCGTTCTCCGAATGCCGATATTTTCTCAATGACGAAGCTGTCATCACAATTCGCAAACCCAAGCCGGACTCGCTCCCAGTCATCGAGGAAATCAATTACTTTCACTCCGCCTTGCTCGCGCTAGATGAATCTCTGGGCGAGTTGAAGAAGGAATTTGACCGGGAGATCAGGCGTTTCAGGTCGGAATTGCTGACGGAACTTGCCGGTTCACTGCCGAAGCTTTCCGGCAATGCCCCCGCACAATTTGGCTTTGACGTGGTTCATCCCAAGACAGGAGCGGTGATCGTCAAGCGGGGCGATGCAATTGACCGCAATACCATTGGCCGGTTGGTGGTGAATCTACCCAATGTCAAATGCGCTACAAATGCTGATGAATTGCTGCCCCCTGGCAGATCGGAAATCGAGGCGGCGGTAAGGCGATTTGAGGAAAAAGAGCACGCCGCGTTGAAAAGTTGCGGAATTTTCCCGATGATTCAACTAAACGGCCAGACCAGTCCGTCCCCGAGCTTGCTTCGCTCGCTTCCGTTTCCGCCCTCGGCTTTGGGGGAGGAAGGACAGCCGTATTGGGCCGTAATCAATCAGGTTGTGGTCGGCATCACGGCGCTGGTTCGGCAACACCTGGAAGGCTTCCGTTACATCGGCCCGATTCGCGCAATTCCGGACCGCCATCATGAATGTCCGCAGGTGGAGGAGGCAGCCCGTTGGGCCACCGGCCTTGGCGCGTGGGATTTACTTTTGCGGCATTATGACCGCGTGCGAGGGAAAGGGGATTCCTTTGTCGAGGAGGTCACCAAATGGTTTGAGGATAAGGAACGCTTGGGACTCGGATACCGCATCGAGATCTCAGGCCTGCGCTCCGTCGCGGAGGACAGCTTGCTGATGAATCATCTGAAGCTGCTCCAAACTCAATACGACGAGCGTAATCAACACGACTTTCGGGAAAATGTTCTGAACCCGCTGCAAAGCACGCCACAAACGCCCCGCATTCGTATGACGGACACGCGCACCGGCACAGAAGTTGGGCCGAAGGACATTGGTATTGGTGTCGCACAGGCGCTGCCGATTGTGGTAGGTGCGCTTGATTCGCGGAGTCTGTTCCTCGCTGTGGAGCAACCGGAGTTGCATTTGCATCCGGCTGCCCAGGCGAAACTGGGTGATTTGTTCGTGACACAATCAAAGCAAGAGCGACTTTTCCTAATCGAAACCCACAGTGAAACGCTCATGTTGCGCATTTTCCGGCGTATCCGGGAAACCACGCGGAACAAACTGCCGCAAAAGGGACTGGAGTTCACAAAGGAGGACGTGGCCCTTCTCTTTGTCTCGGCGGGCGAGAGCGGCACCCGCATCGCTCCAATTCGATTGAATGACGAAGGCAAGTTTGTTGATCCAGTGCCAGGCGGCTTTTTTGAGGAAGGATTCGAGGAGCTTTTCTAGGACTCATGGTTTTCAACGTCTATTTCGATCCAGCCGTGATTGCCGCAGCGGAAGGCGGTGGGGGATATGCGCTGCAATGTCTCGTCGGCGTCCTCCGCGGATTTGAGGCCAATTGTTTGCTTGCCGAATTTGACGATTACTTCGTTCAGGCTGCGCTGAAGGAACGCCTAAATAACTTGCAGGACGACAACGCTCGAAAAGCTCTGAAATCGCTTTTTGCCACTTTGGATAAAAGAAAGCGGTTCGTTTACACGCTGGTGTCTCGAGATTCACCGCCCGATGCACGTGTGGCCGACGCTTTGATCCAAGGCGCGAATGCAGAATTGGACCTGGTCTTAACAGAGAATCCGGGCGCACATCCGAACCCCCACAATATCTCCATTTGCAATCTGCTGGCCTACAATACAACGCCATTCGAAATGGAACGAGCCGCCGTATCCAACGGCGGGCGAACATTCGCAGCCGGGTCGCATACCGAACGGGATTTCCTTGATTGGACCTTGCGCAAGGCGCTCAAGCACTGCGCAACCATAAATGTTTACGACAGACTTTTCGGCGAACGGTTTCGCGGTAATTACGAATTCTCGGCGAAAGCATTAATCCGTTGGCTCGAAACGTTTGTGGCCGAACCGTCCCAGGTTGCGCTCCACATTCACTGTGGATTGCCGGACGGAAACACTGATCATTTCATTCAAAACCAACTTTCCTTGTTCAGGCGAGGTCGCTTGGCGCAGATGCCCATCACCATTCAATACTACAAGACAGCACATGGTGAAGACCTACCCCACCAGCGCTACCTTATCACGCACCAGATTGCGATTGACCTTGGGCGAGGAATGGATTTTCTCGATCCAGCAACGCAAAAAAATCGTGACGGCAAGTTCGGTTTTGCCACGCCTGGGGAGCTTGTGTCTGCGCTGCGGTTAATTCCAATCCCTTCTCTTCTGCCCACAACCTTCTAAGCCATCCGCGCGTTCTTACTTAAAGCGAGATTTAAGATATTTCCATAGCAGTTTAATTCCCGCATACACGAGACAACCGTCAAGTCCATCGTAAGCAGCTCACTGGCAGAATCTTATGACGCCACTGAGCGGTTGGCATCACCGGTGCAATAAGAGAGTGCATGAACTGCAATGGCCTAGCACCAAGTCAAAACCCCAAAAGTGGGGCTTCAGTTCACTACAATCTAAAGGAGGTGAGGCATATGAAGACAAATCCGTGGCATTCGAAGAAACTGACGGACCGCAAGGTCTATCACGACAACACGAGTTGCACCGAGGGAAACAACATCGAGAAGGAGAACGTCCAGTCTGGCACTGGTGGCCGTCCGCGATGTGAGCACTGTGAGCGACTCGACAAGTAGCGACTCGCTTTTCACACGTCCGGGCAGGACGACCCCCTGCCCGGCGTTTCACAACCGACAGAGAAACGAAGCGCAGAAGCCGACAGCACGGTATGAAATCCGCAATCGAATGGTTCGTTGAGTTCTTCAACAAGCAGGGCTGGTCCTACCGTCCGGATGGTGACAAGCCCGTGATTCATACTGGCTTCAACGGCAACAATGGTATCTGGCAATGCGTGGCAATTGCCGGACCACAGGATTCATACCTGATGTTCTTGTCGCTCCTCCCGTGCAAGGCCGTGTCCGGTCGCCGCACCGCGTGTGTGGAGCTGATCACGCGCATCAACTACGGTCTCACTCAGGGCTGTTTCGAGATGGATTTCGACGACGGCGAGATTCGTTTCCGCACTAGCGTTCCGTTGGCGTCGGTGGAGGTGTCTCCGGAACTTGTAGAACATTTGGTCTTTTCAAATCTCTGCACCGTTGACCGGTTTTTTGGGGCAATCATGAACGTGCTTTACGCGGAGGATTCCCCGAAGACTGCGCTGAAGCCGGCCACCGCGAGAAAACCCTCGACATCCCGATTTGAACTTAATTGAACGACCCATGAATTTATGCAAACGCCAGCACGGTTTAAGATTTGTCGGGCCGAGCGCCTCCAGGCACACTCTGATTCGTTCTTCTGGCACACCACCCAGGATTAACATGGCTGGAGAGAACAAAAACTTGGCTGATTACAACGCGGCGTGGAAGGTATTCCTCGAATCCGAGAAATGCCCGCCGGTTCTTGGTCTCGTCCCATTGTCGGAGGAAGAAGCCGCCGAGATTCACGCTTTGGTCCAAGGGCAGTTGCCCTCCGAACCGCGTCAACGCTTCAACAGGCTGCTCGCGTTACTCAAACTTTACCCGGCCGTAATGACCGTCTGGCTGGCGCGGGTCGCAGGCGAGGCTTACGACGAGAACTTCTGGCCAAACTTCGCGCGATTGGTCGGGGTGGATATCCCGCCCACGGCCCGAGCTGAATTCGTCCGAGTTTTCCGTCAATGTTGCTTAGTAGCTGGAATCACCACGCTCGATCCACCCCAATTGGGTGCATTCATCCATATGGAGCGGCTGCTTTTTCAAGCGGGCTTGCCACTTTGCCACGTGGAGCATTTTGCCAACTCCATGGGCTGGGTGGAGAGACAATTTTCCCTACCAGATCCCGACTCGGCTGACGCTGGACAAGACTTGCGAGCCTTGATCATTCGTAGCCCCCACCTGGCGAACATCCCCATCCTTCGGAAGGCTCTCGCCGGCCCGGCCGGGCCGCTAATTTGCGAAGTCGCGCTACGCGTCGCGCTTGATGCTGAACCTCTGGACATCAATCCGACAATTGCACAAGCGGTTAAAGACGCGTTCGATGCAGTCGGTGAAAGAATATCAGAGCGTCCCCGTGCACCGCTTTTAAGATTGGCTGCGGATCTTTGCTCTCTCGAAATCGTCTGCCCGAAACAACCAGCCTCCCTTGTCGGATCAACAGGTCTTTTGTGGGTGGTTGGCGGAGTGCCGCAGCGTGTGGGGGCAAATGACGAAACGATTTTTCCCGTTCCCAGCCAAGGGCATTTTACAGTAGAACTTCGCGGCCTTGCCGGTGGACACAATTTGCGTCGTGAATTCGATTTGCGCTGGTCGGAACTAAAACAGCCCTTTCTGGCCTTCGATGCTGCGTCTCGGTGTTGGCATCGCGTTGAGGAAGGCGATGTCATTGCGATGCGCAGCGGCCAGTATTGGGTTTTACACTCGGTCGAGTCACAATTCGATGCCGCGACAAGGAGGTGGGACTGGCCTGATGGAGAATCAGCGCTGTCTGAATTCGTACTGCGTCCCGGTCAAGAACTACGGCTTGCAGCGAATGAAAAGAACTTCGTTTTCAAAGCGGCCCAAGTCCCGTTTTTCGCGTCGAATGGCAAAACCGTCTGCACCGATGAGTTGGAACGTCTTCACTATGGCTGGAGCAATCTGCCCGAGGTTTGGTGTCCGGTTGAGGACGATGCGGGCACTTCTTCTGATTGGAAATTGCATATCCATTCCGGCGATCAGGAACGCGTTGTTCCGCTGACAAATGGCGAACGAAACGAAAACATGGCGCGCTACCAACCTAATGGCAGCGAGTTTCTCAAGACGCTGCTGCCAGGACTTCATTTTATTCAACTTTCGGTATCCAAAGGTGGTCGCCGGCCGCAATGCAAAGAGACGTTAAAGCTATGGGTGGGGTTGCGCGAATACCGCGAGGGCGTTGGTTTCGACTGTGATGCAGTACCGTCAAACATTCGGTGGGAAGATTGTCTCGGTTTGCCGTTAGATGGCATGACGCTAAAACACTCCTGCGACAATCGCAGGCAGCATGTTCTCGCGTTTGAGGTCGGCAAGGAAGTGGTAACATTTCACTTCTCACGTAGCGGCATGTTTCTTGAGACATTCGAAAAGCAGGCTGGCCACGCCATTCAGGCCGAGCCGTGCAAGCTTGGCTCAATGTTTAGTGCGTCCATCCAGTCAACGAAGTGCCTTCGCATTTGGTGCATTCCGTCGGACGACTACGTTGTTCTTGTCAACGGCGCACCGGTGCAGGAGGTCGCTCGTTCCAGTGGACATCTGTTTTGTGATGTCAGCTTGGCCAATGTTTCCGCCAGTTTCCCCAACGGAGGTGAAATCACCATTAAACAGCACGGCAACCTGATTCGCATAGCGCGATTTGCCAGACCGCTCGTTCCGCGATTTGCCGACACCCAGTCAAACGAAACCTATGAAAGCTTGGTATTCAAATTTGCCGACGAAGTTTCATGGGTCCGCCCACAAGTCCGGGAACTTGTAAGTGGCAGGACAATTTTGTTTGATGGGCAGAGATTCTCATCGTCAGGCCACTGCACTTTTAGCAATGATGGATTGCCGACGATTGAGTGTGCCAACTTATCTGCGGACATCAGTGCCGAAGGCTCCCTGCATCGAGTTTCTCTGGATGTGCCCAAGCAGGGCTGGCCGGAAGGAATCTGGCTGATGGAATTGGAGATTAGACGCGACGAGAACAGCGCTTGGCAACTCCTGAGCGATGAGAAGGATGGGGGATTTCCGCTGGTTGTTGTTGTCCCTCCGGAAACAGCACCTGTCGGTCTTCGGGCGATGGCGTACTGGTGGGCTTTTAGCCACGGAGTGAGTGGCGGTTTGATCCCTAACGCGATGCCTCTAACTCCTGAGATGGAGAGTACTCTGTGCGAATTGATGGCCGAGGTGTCCACACTCTTGAGTCGAGGCTACAACGACTACGCTTGGCAGCGATTAAATGTGCTTGAACGTTTGTTCTTCGAGCTTGGCCGGGCAGTCTCACGGCGTCTTGAAGGCTCCGAGGTAATTGCCCGTGACCTGCTTCAGGCCGCAGGGCGAGAATCCATCTCCAATCCTGCGCGATCATTGTTTGTGGTAATTCCAGAATTATTCACGTTGTCCTGTGAAGCCTATGCAGGAATGCCTGACACTGACGGCCTTAGAGATGCTTTGCGGTGGTGTGCTCGGACACGCAGCCATTCACGAGTGGCAGACGGCTTCATGGACGCAATGGAACAAGTAATCACCAACCCGACAGGGGCTTTACCTGGCATCTTTGGGGTCCTTCGGAATTTCGCCAATTCTGCAACAGTCATGCAGCCTGCGGCAGACGTTCGGCAATCTGTGGACTTTAAAAGGTTTAGTTTCATGAGATATCGATCTCAAATCGTTGGCCCACTCAAGGAGAACGACGTGGAACAGGCTGGATGGATCGAGTCATCACCGTATGACAAACTTTGCCGGAATCATGCTCTCCACGCTTTGCACGCGCTTCGTCAACGTCGCCGTTCAGAAGATGGGCACAATTGTAACCAGGCAAATGCTGTGTTCGCAAACGCTTCGGAATTGCGAAATTGGTTGCGGACGCGCCTTGGCACTCGGGCGTCTTTTGTTTCGCAGAATACCTGGATCTCGCCCTGGCTGGACGTGGATTTTGCTGACGATGCTTTGGCGGCCAATCTGAACTGCTACGCGTCGATGGCGGCTCTCGCGGCGCGAACCTCAGCGGCAGCGTGGATGCGCTACACGGATTTTCTCTCATGGCAGACCAATCGCTTTGGCCTCGAAATGTCCATGAAAGCCACGACAACTCTGGTTGCTATGTCGCCTGAACTGTTTGGCTTTTACCTTTTGCTCTGGGAACTCCTCATCCGTACTGAACCTCATGATTGAACAAAACCCCATAACCTTGGGCCGGACCTTGGAAGAAACGCTCCGGCGTTACTTGCAGGCATCGCTGCCGGTTAGTCTTAAATATCCACGTCTCCGTGAACAAATCACCGCCGCACTCCGGGAAAAGGATCGCCTAGTAAAAGGGCCATTCGTGGAAGCTCTGACCGACTTTGTAAAAGCCTCATCTCTTAAGGATTTGGCAGCCAGCAATTCACCGTTGCTACATGAAGATTTCTCCCGATTGCCCGCGGACGAGTTTGAACGCCCGCTGCACCAACATCAAAGCCAAGCTCTACGAGCGGTAATCGGCGAGCAACAAAACGTGATTATGGCTACCGGAACAGGCAGCGGTAAGACCGAGTGCTTCCTGTACCCAATCCTTGATTCACTTTTGAAAGAGCCGGATATGACTCAACCTGGCGTGCGGGCATTGCTCATCTATCCGCTAAATGCCCTGGCGAATGACCAGCTCTACAAACGCATTGTGCCGCTCTTCGTGGAACGATTTCAAGAAAAGGGAATTCGCGTGGGACGTTACACCGGTTTAACCCGGAAAGGTATTACCCGGCAAAACGCGGAAGCTGAGGTTTTAGCGTCAGACCCGTACTTCAGAGAGCGACCCCCGCACGGTCTCGGCTGGAACTCCGTGCCACTAAATTGGCTGCTCACTCGCGAGGAAATGTTGAGACAGCCGCCCCACATCCTCATCACAAACTACGCGATGCTGGAACACCTGCTGTTGTTCCCCAAAAACGCACCATTGTTCCGGCACGAAATGCTTCGCTACCTGGTGCTTGACGAAGTTCACACGTATTCGGGCGCTCAAGCGACCGAAGTTGCTTTTCTGCTTCGCAAACTGCGACGACGGCTCAACCTCTCCGCCGACATAATCCGCTGCATTGGCACAAGCGCCAGTTTTCCCGCGCAGGCGGATGTGGACAAGGATATCTTGAAGTTCGCCTCGGACCTCTTCGGTGCGCCGTTCAAGCATGTAGTTCGCGGGAAGAAACAAGAGCATCGCCTGATCCGAGAGCCGGTCGCAAACACTTTCAAGTTGCCTGCGCTTGTTTGGGCAAGCCTTGGCAAAGTCGTCTCGCAGATTCCAGAAGATGACACACACGCTGTCGCTCGATGGAATCAAGGCGTAGCCGAGCAGGAAATTGACGATGGCCAGCGACAGCAATTGACCGTCCCTTCCGATAGTGAATTGGGGAACGGTCTGGCACAGGCATTTAGCTCATCCACTGAGTTGCGCAATGCATCTACACGTCTGTCGTCAGGACAAATTTTGCGTTTCACCGATCTCGCCAAAGCGCTTTTCGGTGACAACACGGAAGCTGAATCGGCATTGGCCGGATTGGTGTCCATTGGCATCCGCGCCCGTGTGCTGCCGCACGAATTTTCGCTCCTACCAGCGCGTTATCACTTTTTTACTAATGGCATTGACAACGTCACTCTGAGGTTGAGCGCGGAAACGCCAGATGGATTTTCCGAAGCGCGTATCGGGAGCGTGTTTGAAGACGATGGCAACAAGTTGTATCGGTTACTAGTTTGCCGCAAATGCGGTCAGCCTTATATCGAAGGTTTTGTCTCAGGTGAGACTTTGCTCTCTCATAAACCTGAAACCGGCCGAGCCGAACGGCAAGTGTTCCTTCTTGGAGAACGAATCGTAAACGTCGAAGACGAGGATGATGGTGTTGAATCGGACGCCCAGGCTGCTGAAGCACCCTGGGAGATCAATCCCGAAAACGGCAAAACCTTTCCGGCGAGCGGTCCAAAGGTCCGGCTCGCTCGCGTTCCGATTCAGCCGGACCCAGACGGAAACCGATACGTGCGGAAATGCCTTTGCTGCGGAGGCACTGCGGGCACTGATGCGGAAGTCGTCACGGGATTCCATCCCGGCGATTTCATGCTGTCAGCTGTTGTCACAGACACGCTCTACCAAAACCTTCTCCCACGCCCGACCCGTGAACCGTCGCCCGGTGAAGGAAGACGCTTGCTGGTTTTTTCTGACAACCGACAAGACGCGGGCCAGTTTGCTCACTCGCTACAGCGCACGAGTCAGGAGATTCTCTTGCGGTGGGCGATCATGCGTGTATTTCGCGATGGTTCTGGGAAACAGACCTTGCCTTCCTTGCGTGATAACATCAGCGCTTTGCTCTCTCAGGCGATCTCATTCTTTGACGAGGCGGGGCAGGTTTACGATGTCGCTGCTGATTTTGAAAATTTCCTGTGCGGCAAAACCGCTGCTGAATTCTGCCTGCCGACAGGCCGCCGCAATTCGCTTGAAGCACTCGGTTTGGTGCGGGTGAGTTACGATGCCACCAGACTGAACCAGGCTTCACAGCTAATGTCTACAGTGTTGCCTGCTGAACTACGACCACATGCCATCGCCCTCTTGGAAGTGCTTCTCGAAACCGTCCGACGTGCCCGTTGCATAAACGCCCCGCCCAATGTCAGTCTCGCAGCCGCGCACATTTGGGGCGAAGACTTCATTCACAACAACCTTCGCTTCCAACTTCAAGGAGCAGCGCCAAACATCCGTTATGGTTGGCTTGCACACATACGGCCTGGAGGCAGCGTGCAACATAATCGGCGGAGCTACTACTTGGCCGAACAGTTGAATCTCCCGAAATGGGATTCGATAATGCGGACTGCTTTCGAAGCTCTCCAGACCAGTCAACTGATCCTGCCAGCGCCGGGGGGTGGGTTTGTGGTTGATATTCGGCGACTCGTCTTCACCGATGGACGCGCATCAAAACTCCATCGCTGTAAATCGTGCGGCTGGCGACAATTCTCCAACATCAGCAACAAGTGCGCAGCATTTCGTTGTCACGGCGAATTAGACAACATCCCGGATGAGGAACGCCGGAAAGAGGAGGAGGCCAGTCACTATTTCCGCCTCTACCTTGGAGTGGACGGAGAATACATCGGTAAGGTTGTGCGGGAACACACGGCAGCCATCAATAATCGCATTCGTGAGGAACTGGAGCGGCAATTTAAGACTGGGAAGGTAACTGTTCTGAGCTGCTCCACCACAATGGAACTTGGCGTGGACATCGGCGAATTGGAGGCGGTGGTTTGTCGCAATGTTCCGCCGGGAATTCAAAACTATCAACAGCGCACAGGTCGCGCAGGCCGTCGCGCCCAGGCTGCACCTGTCTCCGTCACCGTCGCTCAAAACCGAAATTACGACCAAGCAGAATATCGCCACGCGGACAAGTATCTCGCGCGACAACCGAAGGCGCCGTTTGTCCACCTCACCAACGAGCGACTGTTCCGTCGGCATCAATTTTCGGTTCTACTTGGAGGACTCCTGCTACATCGCGGTATCGCGGACTCTCAAAGTGGTTCGCCGTCACTAGCAACGTTCTTTGGCGATGAATTTACGGAAGATAAGCAAAAGGAGTTTTTTGCTGATGCCTGGTCGTATTTCAAAACGAACGAAGGCAAAGCAAAGTTGCAGGAAGCGCTCGATCTCGCCAACGGCTTGCCATCTTCACTCGCTTGCACAGATGCCGAATTGTTAACAGGACAGAATGGATTTATGGATGGCCTTCGTGAGTGCTGTGACTGGTATGGAGAGCGTTGGCGTTACTACCACAGCAGGTTCATGGCAACTGCGGGTGTGGTTGCTCAAGCACGAGAAAATAGGTTTTGGGCCTACCAACTCGAAAAGTGGCAGGAACAACTACTTATCAATCAATTCCCGCGCTTGGGATTCTTGCCTACCTATAGCTTTCCTGTGGACAGTGTTCAACTGGAGGTTCTGACCGGCGATCGGGCAAACCAGAATGAACGTCCGTGGGAGAAGGACATTCAACTTCTTCGCGACGCAAGGCTGGGGGTCAGCGAATACGCACCCGGTTCGCAAGTCATCGCCAATGGGCGTGTTTGGGAATCCTACGGGATCGGTGAATACCCCAAGCATTTCATGCCGACGCGTTATTACCGCGAATGCCCGAACTGTCGGCATGTTCAAACGGAAAATGGGCGCGATGATTTCAGTGCGGGTTGCCAAGTTTGCGGACACCCGATTTTGCCCGCGCAAATCAGAGCCTTCATCGAACCCAAGAGCTTCGTCACATCGAGCGCCGAACCCAACGGGAAAGACCCAGGGTTGACCCGTCTGCGCCCGCCACCGGCTCAGGAGGCACGTTTGCTCAGCGCCGCTCCGGACGCATCGTTCACCACGATGCCAACGAATGTTCCCAACACAGCTTGGGCCTGGCAGGATGCAAAGGACGGTCGCATGTTTGTGGTCAATAAAGGCAGAGGTTTTGGCTTCCTTCGCTGCCTGTGTGGCTTTGCTCAAATTCTTCGCCAACCGCCTGCCAATGCTGGAAAACTCCAAGGCCCGACGCACAAATCTCCTTACAATCAGGACTGCTCGCTAAACTTATGGCATCACGAAGACCTCGCCCACGAGTTCCATACCGACGTGCTCCAAATTCGCATTGACCAACCCGTTCCTCTGCCAGCCAACCTCCGGCCTGAAGAAATTGATGGCTGGCGAGATAGTTTTATCCGCACTCTTGTTGAGGCTGTCCGTCTTGGGGCGGTGGATTTGCTCGGAATTAATCAGCGCGAGCTTTGCGGAACGGCGCGAAGCAGAATCTTTGGATACCCAGAGGTGGTCCTCTACGACAGCGTTGCCGGCGGAGCAGGCTACTGCCAGATGGTTATCTCCCGCCATTCGATGCGAAATCTTCTGGAAAAGGCCCTTGGCGTGTTGCGTTGTCGAGATGGTTGCAGTCATTCGTGTCGAACCTGCCTTCAAGGTTACGAGAACCAGCTTTATTGGGAAAAACTGAATCGTAAGCCCGTGCTCGCTTGGCTTGAACGAGTCTTGAACGTAAATCAACCAGAAAATCCGTTCGACAAGTTCAAGGCTGCCCCGTTAAGCGCCACCAACGGAAGCGCAATTCTTCAAGGGGAACTGGAGGAAGGTGACCATTTAACTGTGGTTGCACCTCGCCTTTTCAACCTTCACAAACAGGCAGCAGATGAATGCCGCTTCGGAAATCTTGAGACGGCTGACTTTACCGAGAAACTGATCGCATGGATGCGCCAAAAGAAAACTCTTGAAGTTGCAATTCTCGAACCGCCTCTGGTCCACACGGACTTTCCAAACAGCATTTGGATCGCTGAGCGCTTAAAAACCTGCATGGATGATGGGCGTCTAAAACTCTGGCGCTTGCCGGCAAACTTCGATCCGAAACAATGGCCGCGAGTAATCGTCAATCCCGAGAAGAGTGGTGGCCGAGCGTTCTTTAGCACAGGCCTCGCGGCGGATGGCTTCCTGGATTTGCCACTTCCATCGCCACTTTGGAAAGGCCCACTGCCGAATGCACAAGCGTTGGCTGCCATGCGAACCGGTTGGGTAGCTCTTGAAGCTAAAGCGCTCCGCCTGCCAAAAGACACAAGCCTCATAAACTACGCGCCGGGGCAAACCCGTGATCTTCTTCGCGACTTTGCGTTCTGCAAGGGCAAGGCTTTCGCCCTGATCCGTCTCGAAGATCCGTTTGTGACGAAGACCGAGTGGAATTACAAGCAGTTGAAGCGCTTTCTCCAAGCGATTCTCCCGCTAATGTCCGCTGTTCCTGCAAAGATTCTGGTGCGGACCAAACATGAGGAAGACCCTGCGCAAAAACTGATGCTTCGAGACCTAGAGAAGTGGCTCAAAAGCAAGGGTACTGCACTTGCATTTGAACTCGTTCCCACATTCGGACTGGGGAAAAAGGATTTTCATGACCGTCGAATTCAGTTCTTTTCAGAAGAATCAAACTTGAAGAAGCGAATCGCAGTTCTGATGACCGGCGGCATTGACCGGTATCTCGACCCAAAATTTGAGTGCAGCCTCGTGACGCAGATTGCAGCATGATATCAGTATTTCGGTTGGGGAACGGCTCTGCGCCTTGGTCTTGGCAGGTGTGTTGCGTTTTGATAGCGTGGGCAAAATGAACTACTGGATTGACCTGTTCACCGGAACCACATGGGATGAATTTCAGAAGGCAGGTGCATCTATCTCTGGATTCAGTTTCCGGATGCGGAAAACAGTCCAGAAAATCCAGCCCGGTGATATTCTTCTCTGCTATTTGACCGGAGTTATGCATTGGGTTGGCGCGCTCGAAGTGGTTGGTCAGAGCGATGACAACACGCGGATCTGGAAGGACGCTGAGTTTCCGTCTCGTTTGAAAGTGAAACCGATTGTAATGCTTTCTCCGTCGAACGGGGTTCCAATGAAAGAACTTCAAGGAAAGGTTTGCTTTTACAGAACCCAAGCCGACAGCGGAAAGTTTAAAGGTTTCGTTCGGGGAAGCCCGTCTGTTTTCAAGGCAAAAGAGGATGGCGATCTAATTCTCCGCCTGCTTCGCGACGCAGAACGGTCTCCAGTTTTCAAACGGGTGGACCCCAAAAAACTGGCTCGGAAACCATACTTCAAAGCGGAACGAAAGAAGGGCAAAGAAACAATCGCTACGGTCGTATCCGTACCAGAAAAGGAAGAAACTGAAGCCCTGGATCAGCCGGAATTGCTCAACCAAGACGAAGCTCGAACCGCCACAACCCGCCACACCGAGATTCAACATCACCTGATGGCTCTTGGTGCTGAAATGGGCCTCGACATTTGGGTCGCGCGTAACGACCGCTCTCGCAGCTGGAATGGGAAAACTCTCGGTGAACTCCCGCGAGTCATTGACGAATTGCCGACGCAATTCAATGAAGCCACAAACCGCACGATTGAATTGATCGATGTGCTCTGGCTCAAGGGGAATTCCATTGTTGCTGCCTTCGAGGTTGAATGCACAACAAGCGTTTATTCCGGCCTCCTTCGCATGAGCGATTTGCTGGCACTTCAGCCAAATCTTGAAATCAATCTCTTCCTTGTCGCTCCCGACGAGCGACGCGAGAAAGTTAAGCAAGAAATTTTGCGCCCAACCTTTTCTTTGAAAGAAAAACCTCTGGCAGAGATTTGCGGCTTTCTCGGTTTTGGAAAACTGACCGAAAAACTGGAAGGGATTCGCAAATTGAGTTTAGCCTCCTCGTTAAAGCCGGACTTTCTTTTGAAAACGGCTGAATTCTTTGCTGCCGAAAGCAGTGATTGAACCCGCCGTGACCAACGCACGGTTTGCTACGCTGCACAGGCTTCCGGCCGACCCCATCCCCCTCTCGACCCCGCCTGTTCCGCTGCTCAAACCGTGCGCTCGTCACGAGCGTAATTATTTCAATGCCGCAAAAGCGGAGGGCTTCCGTCTGTGGCTCGGCGGCGGGCGTTGCGCTCCGGCTTCGTTCTGCAAAACGCTTCTCTCCGCTCTCCGCTACACTTTCCCCGCCTGCCGACCCCAGACCGCAGCCTCCTCTGGCATCATCTCTAAAACGAGCGCGCAATAATTCTCGCGGCTCGCTTTTCGATGCGACGTTAGCCATTCTATTCGCCAAGTATGGTGCGCCCGCAGCACGGCATAGTTGCCAAGACACAGATTGTTTCGCCGGTTATTGATGCCCGCAAGGGCAACAAATCGTTTGACCACCCAGCGTGAGTAAAAAGGACAACGATCATCTCAGCGCCCCGCATGAAATCATCGCGAACGGCAAGTGGGAGCGAGCGCTCTTCACAACGTACGCGTTGAGTCTCACGTTTTTTGAAACACACATCCTCAAGGCCGGACTCATTCGCAACGGGTGCCACACGATATGGGTGGTGGCGGACGTGGACGGATACCAACAGAGCCTGACCGAGCGACAGTCCGCACGCGTCGGTCAAGAGTATCACCTTATTCCTGTCGCCTTGCCCAATGGGGTTTTTCACCCAAAGTGCATTTATCTTTCCGGGCCAGATGGAGACGTATTGCTTGTGGGCAGCGGCAATCTGACTTTCGGTGGCTTTGGCCGGAATGTCGAGGTGCTGGAGGTTTTAACGGCAACAGAGTGTCCCTGGGTGTTCCAAGCGTTTGGCCAATACCTGCAAACTCTCGATTCCCGAAAGGACTTCCTGAATCCAGACCCACGTTGGATCAACATTTTCACAGAGTTGGCATTTAAAGCAGCGAAAGATGCGGCGAACGCACCGAGAGAAGGACCACATCTGGTTCATTGTGTACAATCGCCGATTGCCAAACAGTTGGAGAATTTTTTTAATGAAGCTGACGGCGCATCGCGGCTTCGATTTCTTTCGCCATTCTATGATCAGGATGCCACTGCGGTGCGTGCCGTAGCGGAAAAGGCAGGCTGTCAGCGGGTGACAATCGGCCTCCTGCCTGGTCGCGAAAACCAGAGCGCGTTTCCATTCGATGTGACCCTTGGTAAGGGCATCAAGCTCGAAGCTGCGGTTCTTTCCGTAAGGAAAGATGCCAGGCCACTGCACGCAAAGTGGTTGGAGGCAGATTTGAAGGATGCGCGCCGCTTGATTCTCACTGGGAGCGTGAATGCCACGAGGAAGTCTCTTTGCACGACCGACAATATCGAAGTTGGCCTCGTGCGCCTGCAATCGGACAAAGCCACCAAATATCTGCAATGGAAACCGACTGACTTGCCAAAACATTTCGAGAGTCGCCATTTCAGCAAGGCTGGCTTGGGAGATCGTTGGGTGGTGCATGCCCGATTCACCCGGGAAACCTTGTTGGAAGGGAAATTGATCGGTTCCTCCCAACCTGCGGGCAAGTGGGCTGCATTTCTGGCGCGAGCCGATGGAGAGCGGGTGGAGTTCGAGGTGAATGTGGCAATGGATGGTTCGTTTCGCGTGCCCGTCCCGCATGCGGAACATTACGCCACTGCGACTGCGGTACAGATCACATTGCGTCGCGATAAAAGTGAGGCGGTAGGCTGGCTTCACATGGAAGGAATTTTGAACCTGCCGCGTTTGCCCCGCTTGGGGGTGACATCCCTGATGCGCTTGGTGAACAATGAGCAGACAGAAGACGATGATGCCGCTTTGCTGGAATACCTAGCTCTGAGCGCACAGAACCACCTGCTTACCTTCAAACTGGAGGTCAAACCGCACGTTAAACACGATGCTCCAGATCATCGTGACGACGGCGACCACAGCTTGCGAGTGGATTTGGAGCGCTTGGCACCTGCAACTGCTGAAGAAGCAGTCACCCCGGAACATGGAGCATTACCAACCACGGAACGTTACCTTGATGAGATTTTTGGACGGCTGCGAAGACGCATGCTCACGTCCTTGGGAGCAAAAGGTTCACGCGGTATTACGGGTTCGACAACGGATGAAACAAAATTGGAAGACGTGGATTCCAACGATGAAGACGAGGTCCGGCCCAAGAAGGTCGCAGCCGGGCTGGACCGTTTCGAGGAAACGATGCGCCAACTGGCCGCCGGGAATGGCCAACAGGATTATCTCAAAGCAGTATTCAATATGTGGCTTGAGGTTGGCCTATTGATGCGCATCGAGCGGTTGAAGGACATGGAAGCCGCAGAATTCTTTTGCATGAAATGGGTACGGGATGCCGTGCAACGTTGCCGGCAAGAATCCGGGATTGCTACGTTCGACCGCCATCTCATTACGGTCACGGCAACCTTGGCAGCGAACATTCTCGCCCAGGATAAAGACGGTGATGTAGCCGAACGGTTGGCGCTCTTGCATGAAGACCTCGAACGGTATTGCGGTGGGCCGGTGCAAAAGGACTTTGCTAGCGAAGCGCTCGTCACAGAACCTGGCTTAGTGATTTCGGATCGCCTGCGACTTACTCAAACGGTCGGCTGTGCAGAAGCATTAGAACGAGTTTTGGCCACGCGTACATTCCGGCAGGAGATCGAGCTGATCCTTTCCTGTACCCACGACCAGACTTTGCCCGCTGACCTGCAGATTCTCAAAACCCCGGCCGGGAAAGCGCTCGCTGAAAAAATGGGCAGGACTGCAAATCTGGAATTGATCGACTTCAAATTGGATCGCAATTCCTGCCCAAAGTGTCACATGGAGATAAGCCGGTCGGTACGGAATGAACTCATGGCTTATCGCATTAGTCGCTGTCTGCACTGTGCGCGATTCATCATCAATCGAGGCTGAACGATGAACGACCCACTCCAAACCCTACCGAACGGGCCGCATCTGTTGCCACGGTTTAATCCCGGTCAAGGCGGTGTGGATTTTCTTGGCCTTCGGCAAGTCAATCTGGACTTGATGGCGGAGTGCATTCCTGGAATCAACAACGTCACCTGGAGTATTCGCCCCTACAGCGTAATGTGCTGGGTTTATTGGAAGTTTTATCGCTTGATGCAAGACAATGGCGTGAACTCGCCTACCGAATCTGAAATGATTCAGTTCAGAGAGAAAGTTGAAACCCTGTTCCTCTGGGGACATCAGTTAGAGGAGCTTCGAGGCATTCCCGGTTTTCTGGCCGCACCAACCGAGTTTCGTGGAGGAAAGGCGAATCTCTCGTTCGAGTCGTGGCAACGAGATGCGCGGAACACCAGTTTGCAGGCAGCCTTGCAATATGGACCCTCACTTTCGGACCGAGGAGGGCTGGGATTCCTGCACAAAGTGGAAAGCTCCTTTTATCAGGTGACAGTGCAAGGAGAAGCCTTGGCCAAAGCGCTGGATGAGCGGCTTCGGAAACGCAAGGGATATGACGGACTTGTTGACCTACGATCCATGTATGCGAGTGAGGCGGAAGCAAAGGATTTGTTCGCCGCGTGGCGGATAAATTCGCTAGGAGTGGAGGAACGGAATACGTTTCGCCAATCGTTTCTGAAGGAATCTCGAATTGACGAAGACGATGCTATCGGAAGGCGAAGTGCTATCATCTGCTTGATACGGACAATTCTCCAAGAATCCCGCGTTCCTCTGAATCAGGACGACATCAGGAAAAGCATGACGTATGGGCGACTCCCGACCGGAAAACGAATTAGGACATCGGGTGGAATAAACAGCGCAGCCAAGAAATGGCTGTTGCTCCAGGTGCGCCAGGCACAACGACTCGCGCTTGAAAGCCTGCTGGCGTGGGTCGAGCACCGCATCCTCAACGTTGGCGAGCGCGATTCGAAGCAGATGGCAAAGGGCCTTATTTCAAATCTCATAAAACTTGCGCCAAAACTGTTTGCACAGAATACGCCTGCCGCAATTCTGAAAGGCTGGCTCGGACGGTTTAAAACATTGGATGATTATTTGGATGCAGTTTTGAAAGAGCCGTCTGAGTTCTGTATGTTCAAACTTCGCGAGACGCTCGAAACCGCGGTCAGGGAGGACTCGGAGAGCATCTGTGTTCCCGCATTCAAGCTACTTCTCTTGGTTAGACGTTTCCACGATTGGCTAAGCGGGGATGAGGAAATCCGCGCTTACCTGTCGCACGGCCGAGCGGAGCGCGTTTCAGTTGGCTACTGGGCGAAGACGTGGGACAAGAACGCCTCCCATGAACTTTCCGATTTGGTTGCGCTTATCCTAAACAACATGGTGCTCAGCCAGCATTTCGTCGTGGCAACCAATCGCTTTGACGGTGGCACTCAGAGATTGCGCATCACCTTCGAAGAGGAGGGCCTCGAAGCTTTGATCTCAAGGCCATGGAGACCCGACATCACACCGGACCGGTTGGATACTGTGTTGTCGCTGATGGCAGAGTGCGAATTGATAAAATGGGATGACGACAAAAGCGGGTATTCTGTTTGAGTCGAAAGTTCGCTAGGGACATCGCGATGAAACCTTGTTCGATTATGTGGCGGCGTCGGACGCGTACAAGGTTGTGCGCCCCGGCTGCGATTTGCTATTCACTTCTCTCCGCCCTCCGCTTCACTTTCCCCGCTTGCTGACCGCAGACCGAAGCCGGCTTCAAACACTCACCGCTTGGCGATTGGTGGAATTCGCTTCAGCGTATTCTGCTGGAACTAATTCTGGCTTGGCCAATCCTTGCGCGCGGCGATGTGAAGGAACAGCCCGGCATCTGCCAAACGGGATAAACTCTCAATCAATTCCTCGTAGGTGTCTCCGAGCACCCAAGGGTAGGCAACCGTCACCTGTGTGGCGCCCTCCGCTTTCGCCTCTGAGCAAAGCCTGATAAAGTCTGCAAACTTTTTTTCGTATCCTGGCGGCGTCTTCATCAATACCTTCGTTCCCGCTACCAAATGCCGGTTCGGAACAAATAAATTCAAGATTTCTTCGCCCTCTTGATTTTTGCCCAGCGCGCTTTTGCGGCAAGAGAAATTTTCCGTCTGGCCGCCGCACTCATCTTGCGTTTTTTGGGCTGCGATTGCTCTATCTTTTGCCCCCTAACCCTTGCCCACCGAGCTTTCTGCGCGGCAGCAAATTTTGCCCTTCCAGCTGTACTCATTTTTCGTTTTTTCTTTGGTGCAACAACAGTAATGGATTTTGTTGAAGCACCCGAAATCCGGTGAAGTTCATTTTCGAGCGATTGAATTTTTTCCTTTATTGACGCCGCTCGCCGCAACTTTTTTGGGGTTAAATCTAAAATATTCATGCGCCTCAATAAGTCAGCATTCACTTGGACAGTCAAGCTGCAATCTTGTGACGGTTTACATGATCAGCCCCATTACGCATTTTCCAGTGGTTTGCAACGGTAAGGGTCGCTTTATGAAGCCAGTTTTTATCCGAACACAAGTTGAGAATCACATCACGGCTTACCAGCTTTCTGCCATTTAGTGCTGGTTTGCCAAGGATGGCATCTTTCAACAAGCCAGCCCGCAACACCGCCTCCATTTCGGGCAAAAGGAATCCGAGCAAAATGCCGGCCTCCTCCAAGTTCAACCGCGCAGGCAGCCTTGGAGCCGTCAGCAACATTTCCTTTTGGTGATTGTCCATAGGATTTTGTGAGGGCCGTTGAGCAAGGCGCTATCGTTCTAGCGGTGGGGTTGTCGGGGAATTATCTGGCGATTTCGCGCAACGCGAGCGCTTCAAAACGCTCAACCAGCGCGTCGGCCGATTCGATGAACCAGTAACGGAGCTGGCCGTTTATCACCGAGGCCATGCGCTTCAAGTCGCTTTCATTCACCTCGGCTGGCGAGCCGCCGATCCCGATGATATCGAGTTGAATTCCGCACCCCTTGAGCTCGTCACTAACGGTGACGGGATCAGGGCCCCGGTTGGAATCGCCGTCGGTCAACAAAATGACTGTCGGATTGCGCGGAGACCGGATTCGTGCCAGCTCCCGGCCGGCAAGCTGCAGTGCCGCGCCGATGTTGGTGCCAGGACCGGTGTGCAATCGCATGAGAAACTCAAGCCATTGACGGTGACGGTTGCCGATGGGCAGCGGGTGCGTAACCAGTTCGGCTTCGCCGTGAAAGTCCACGACGCCGATCAGCGTTTCGGGCTCCTGGCGTGACAGGTCGCCGAGATAGCGTTGGATGGCACGTTTGGCCCCTTCGAGCCGGGTCGGCTGGTAGTCGCGTAACTCCATGCTCGGGCTCACATCGATGGCAAGGACGACGACGCGCGCGCCGGTGGGATTGTCTGCGCACGCCGGCCCGGCCGGGTTGGCCAGGAATGACGTGAACCCGTCAGACTCAAGCCAGTCGCGTGATTTCTGAAAAATACGGATCAGTTTATTCATCTGAATTCCTTTCACTTTGAAGTTGAGGTTGCCTGTTTGTCGTAAAACCGGGCGGTGATGTCTTCAGTTTTGCCGCTTACCAGGTCGCGGACCACCACGATGGCCATGCCGGAGTCATCGTAGGCCACGCTGACCTCGATGCTCGGTTCGGTGCACTTGCGCGGCGCGAACTCCAGTTCCTTGTCAGCTATAGTGAGACAGTCCTTTGAGGGGTTGCCGTCTTCCCCTTGCAGCAGTGTCACCTTGAACCGGCTCTGGCGGTCATCGACGGATGCGTATCGCCGGGTGGCCTGGCATGGGATAGGCGTGTTGCGTTCCAGGATGACCGAGCAATAGGTGGCCGCCGAGACTCGGTCTTGGACCGCCACGCCCAAACTGTGCGGCATGACATCGGTGTGGGTTATAGGTGGTGCCGGGATGGCTTGCAGCGATTCGCCGACGAGCGCGTTCCCACCCGAATTGACCACTTTGACGGCGTCTATGATGGCGCCTTCCGCCACGGCAAGGTCCGGACTGACCTGGCCGCCGCCGATCTTGTCCTTCCCAAAAACGCGTTGGACACGCTCCTGGTAAGGCACAAGCCGGCTGGAGCCGCCGATGAGCAGTACCTGTTGAACCTCAGCAAGCTTGACGTTGGCATTCTGGATCATTTCGTGAATGACCTTCTCGACGCGGTCCATCAGCGGCTGGATGAACGCAGCCAGCTCCTGCCGTGTGACCGGCACGACCACCTGTTTGTCGCCCACGGCGACACAGATTTTGACCTTAGTGCGCGAGCCCAGCATATGTTTCTGGCGGATGACCTCCTCCCATATGCGGAAGAAATCCGCGGGATGTGAGTCGGCAGACACTTCCAGCCCGTGCTGTTTGCGGAATTCCTCACAAACCCGTTGCAGCAGCAGGTTGTCCACATCCGAGCCGCCGAGCTTTTTGTCCCCATGCGATGCCAGCACGTCCGCGTGACCGCCGGAATACTTCAGCAACGACGCGTCAAACGTGCCGCCGCCGAAGTCCAGCACAACAACCATCCGGTCCCCTTGTTTCTCGGCGATGCCGTGCGCCAGCCCGGCCGCGGTCGGCTCATTAATGAGCCGAAGGATTTCGCCGCCAGCAAGTTCGCCCGAGCGCTTCACGCTTTGACGTTCCTTTTCCGTGAAATACGCCGGGACGGTTATCTCCACCTTGCTGGCGGCGCGGTCCTCACCGAAGTATTTAATGGCCGACTCCCGCTCGTATCGCAGGATTTGCGCCTGGCACCATTCCGGGGTGATGGCCTGGCCATTTTCCTCAAAGTAAACTTTGTCAGTGCCGACGTCGCGTTTGACCTCTTTCAGGACACGCTTGGGCTCCAGCATCATCATATTGCGGGCCGCAGTGCCGATCAGGATTTCCTTCAGACCCGGCCCAACATAGACGATAGATGGTGTGAGCATTTCTCCGTCTTTGTTGGGGATGATCTTCGGTTTGCCGGTATCATCGTAGAAAGCGATGACCGTGTTCGTGGTGCCGAGGTCAATACCGACGACCTGGCTGTTTTTAATGGCGGTATTCATAGTTCGTTTTTGTTCATTGTTTTGGATCATGGTTTTTTGGGGTTCACAGGCGGAGAGTCTGTGAAAAAGAAAGCTGCAACACGGGCGGGCTGGATCAGGCGCTGGCCGTTGACGAGCCCGACATTGAACGTGTTGGCAATATGTCCGTGCTTGTCCCCGTCTGGAGTGGACACTCGCTTCACCGGTTGATGTCGGCGCGGATTTAATGGCTCGCCGTCGTCGGGATGAATGATCTCGATATTGTTGTCCTCCAGGAACCCTCTGATCCGGTTGAGAATAAGCTCAAAATCATCGTCGCCAACACGCTCGCGACCACTGAGCGCATACACCGTCTCGTAAAGCCGCGCCAGAGCGACAAACAACGGGTCCTTAATTTCGTGGGTGATAATTTCCTGCGAAAGTTTCTCGAAATTTCGCGCCAACCCCTCGCCCTGTAACCGCACCTGTTCAATGTTGTGACCATGCGCGCCGTTTACCCTGGCCATTTGTGCGAACTGCGTCTCCAGGTTTACAATGCCACCGTGTTGCGCTCCGCGGGCGTCGGCTTCTTTTTGGACCGCTGCTTCCACTCGCTCTATCGCTAGCGCGACCGCACGCAGACCTTCGCTGTTCTCCATCGCAACCCGGCAAACCTTGTCGAGGGACGCCGTCACTTGTTCGCGCCACGCCTGCAAATCCTGCTGTTGTTGCATCAACGCGCCAAAAAACTGTTCCAAGCCGGTGAGGAACCTGGCATTCGGCTCACTTCCAGAAACAGCGCGACCGTCAAGCGGCCGGCGCTGGGAATTGCTTTCACCTGAGGTGGATGCTTTGCCGTTATTATTATTGGGAATATTCATTGCCGGAGATCAGCGTTTGCGGTTGTTGATGAGACTTCGCAGCACAACTAGGAAAAGAACCGAGCAAATTACGAAGGCGATCAGCCCCAAAATCTGCTGATGAAGGGGGTGACCCGGGCCGATGTCGCTGAGGCTGCCGAGAAATGTGGCCAAGGCCGTGCGGCAACGGATGAGCACCGCAACGGCGACGGCGGCGAGAATCAGGGCAAAAATGTTGTGCCAAAGAATGCGCATGTCAGGTGTCATTTCTTTCATTCGGCGGGAGCGCCGCCGGGCGGCTGCTGTCGGCGTTCAGGGTCTGCCTCAGTATTTCGAGCGCGGCACCAAGCGGGCAAACAATCACCTTGAGTTTTGCATCAAGTGGCGGGCAACGTCGCAATTGCCGCCGGCAAGCCTGTGCGGTTAGTGAATCTGGTGTGGCGATCAGCAGCAGGCGAGCGCCGAGCGCGACAGCTTTGCGCCGGTCATTTCCGACGCCGTGTCGGGTCTGCTCGGCTTCACAAACCGTGACCTGTCCGTCCTTCTCAATGACCAGGTCGGCGTAGCTGACCGAACCATCAATGGGCACCGGTCGCTCCGTGGAAACGGTCGCACCGCACTCCTCGGCTATCTGCCGCAGCCGGCCAACCAGGATTTCGTTGTGGAAAGGGTCGCCTCTCATATTGCCTCCGTTGAAGTGGTGTTGAAGCCGCACGCGCCCGACAATGGCAGCAATACGATGGCCGGTTTGCCGCGGCGGTTGAGCTGCAACCTGTGTTCGCGCAGGAGGCCGAGTTGCACCAGGCGTTCGCGGGCTGCCCGCGCGGCCTTGCCGTTCATTCCGAGCTTTCGGGTGTAATGCCCGGCCGGATTGCCGGGTTCGGCGACAACGAGGTTGAGCAACCGCGTCTCGCCTGGAGAGAGCGCCGGCGACACCGCGCCGGATTGCAGTTCGACGACGGGGTGGCGCTCCCATTTTTGAAACTCGTCGTCGGGGATGACCGGCAGCGCGGCGAGCGGACGCTGGCTGGCGAGGATGTCGGCCTCAGTCACATTATGGGCCAGATCAACATTCTCGGATTCGAACGCGAAGGGTTCGTGATAATCGCCCTCGGCGATCACGCCGACAAACTGGCCGCGCTGAAGATTCAGGCGCACCCATTCGATCTGGGCGTCGGTCAGGCCAATGTTTCTTCCCATCGTCATCCGGGCGTCGTGTTCCACCGTGCGCCCCATCAGCAGGCCGTTTACATTCGGTAAGAGATGCGGAGATACTCCATGCTCGGTCTGCACAAAAAATACGAAACTAATTTGGCCACTGCGGACCTTGCCCACATTCTCGGCCAAACCGCTCATGGCTGAGGTGCCATTGCTGTTCACCAGCTTTTGCGCGTCGTCCACAAAAACGCACAGCCGAAGACTGGAATTTACGACCCCGCGCTCCACTTGGTGCTGGAAAACATGGTCAATGATCGAATCCAACAAGAAGCTCTTCACGTCCTCACCGGCCCGGTTGAACAGGAAAAGAATGGAATGTCCAGCCAGGTCGGTTGGATTCCAGCCTCTCAACCACGCGCCGCAGCGTGGCGTGTATCGTTCATTGAATGACCCGAGCCGGTCGAGCAAAGCGTCCCGCGCCGGAATGTTGATAACTTTGCGCGTGCGGATTTTTTCATAAACGAGGAACAAAGTGGGCCAGCGCTCCCGCTGTCCGTTGAAGATCCCAAAATCGCGATACAGTTCGTGACAGCTTTCGCGCAAGATGAGGTCGGCGCGCGGGGGCATATCATACAGGCATCGGGCCAGCCGCGATGTGACCGTCATGAGGTGGGCTCGTGGATCATTCGAACCGGCTTGCAACGGATTAAATTTGAGGTCCTCCGCGCGCAAAACCACCAGCTCGAGGCCTGCCCTTTGAAAACGCGGCAACTGTCCGAGCAGGTCGTCCTTATGACAACACAGTTGCCAGATTTTTGGTCCCGCTTGGGCGAGTCCAAGCGAGAGACTGAGATTGGCTCCCCATACGCTTTTACCGTGCCCGGTGCTGGCCGCCACCAGCCAGGACGTCCCGAAAAAATATTCAGGCAGCCAGATTTCCCCGTTCCAAGGCCACGGCGGAACCGCCAGGTCTCGCCCGACTTTTACTTTGCCTTTTTTGAAACGGGCGCGCCGGAATGGGATAACTTCACCGCGCCTGATTTTGGCTTGGTGTGATTTCACGCGTGCCACGATCGTATCGGCAAATTCCGGGTCTTGAATCCCCCGCTCCCATTTATCCACGCACAACTGGCTCCATTCATCCTCGAAAGCATCAATGTTGTGGCCGATCGCAATCTGATCGGCAATGTTGTCAAAGTAGTTATTATTCATTTTGACGAATCACGATTGTCGAAAGTCACAAATGGGCTGAGGGTGATTTTGGCCACCCGTTGCCATAGGCGGCGGCGGTTCGCTTCGCGATAATGAGTTTCGCACATGGGGACTTGCTGGCCCGGCGCGATTTCAAAGAAGTAAGAATGCTGAGGGCAAATGGGTTTTGAGCAGGGCTGACAATATTTGATGTGTTGCTGGCAGACGACGGCCGGGCAGCCCGGTTCACAACAGCGGAAACGAGGCGCGTTCAGGTCCAAGCTGCATCCGCAGTCCAAAAAGGCGTCGAAGTGAGGCAAAAGTTTGTCGAGGCTTTTATCTTTGGAAATAATGTCCGCCTCACCTTCCACCGGTTGAAACACCTCGTTGCCTTGAGCGTCGGCATAAAACCGGCCCTTGAGGATACGGCGGTGAGGTTGACCGCTGCCAAAGGAATTGTTTGAAAAGGGTGTGCTCATAGGACGGCTTTTTTACCAGGGATGGCTGAACCAGACTCGCCATAGAAACTGGAGGAGCCGCCACAAAAACATTGCCATGAACCAAACCGAGAAAATGGCGAGCATGATTCCATTGAGGATTAGAGTTGCCCTGATAGAAAATTTCAGCCAATCAGACCAACGATCCGTAATATTTTGAGTCCAACGCATAATAGTTATTCGTTGGGTTGTGGGGTTTCACGCAGATGTGCCGGCGCGCATTTTTTGGCGCCGCTCGCCGGCGGCGGCGTGGACGCTGGCGGACGTCGGGGCGGAGAAGCGGTGTTGTCGTCGAGAAAACGTTGGAGATCGTGCATCGCGCCATTGCGGACCAGCCATCTGAACAGCGCGAAAATCAGCAGCGCCATGCCAAGCGTAGCGAAGGGGATCAGAATGAGCGTCACCACGACGTTGCCCAGCGAAAGCAGGCCGAGGCCGCTCAGGAGGGCGGTGCAAAGCGCCATTATGCGCGGTGAGCGGAAGGCGCTGATATTCTTCAGCACGTGAAAGGCCGCGGCATAGGTTAGAACAGACGCCGCGCCGGCGATGGGTAGCAGGAAGAGGCTCATGACTGGTACTTTCTTTTCGGTTGATCAGGTCGCATCGGCCCACATTGTGTTGCGGCGTGTGGCTGTGTCAGAATTTTGATGGCCACACGCACGGTTCGTTCGGAGTCCGGCTGCCCCTGGAAACGACAGGGAATGCGCCAGGCGGATGGGCCGGTCGTGACTCGCACGGTCTTGTGCAGGTCTAGAGTGCTGGTTGACTTCATATGTGTCGCCAACCTCAGAGGAAATTGGTTAGGAATCTAGCCCTCCCTCGGGGATTTCTCGTTAAGGTCGGTTAAGGTTCCTAACGAACTTGGAGGGTTTAAAAATGGTTCAGTAAGATGCCGGTTTAGCTTGGGATAAAGTTCGAACGGAAAAGCTGGCGAAGAGCCGGTTACGACCGACAGGGGCGATCTCGGGCCATCGGTGGGGAATCGGGATGACCTACAACCACCCTCCACTGAAACAGAAAAGAGTGTCAGCGCAGAAGTGCCCTTGCATTTAACAACTGTCGCGCTGCATTTCGCGACCATGCGCCCCAATTGCGGGGCAGTTAAATGTGCGTCGCTACAGCTTCGAGGCCGCGCGGTGTCGCCCGCGCCATCAGATCCGGGGTCGCAGGCTAAGCAAGGCAAGCTTTTCGTCCATCGATTTCGGCAATAATGCGCAGAAGGAACATTTTCCATAACAAATATAACTCCCGTCAGGTTGTGCGTTTGAAATCTCAAAACTTTTGACGCCCTCCAGCTTGGCTTTAAGGGCCCACACGGCGACTTTGAGATTGGATTGTACCTTCTTTGCCTCCGCGCCAATGACGGGCGAACTATCCGGCCAAGCCCATCTGACCACCCGCGACGGGGCGATCCCTTTTCCACGGTGAAGCAAAAGTAAAACGAGCGTCCGCTGAATCCGCGGTTCAAGCGGAATGTGGACTTTGGACCGGGAAACCCAGATGCCCTTGTCCAAGCAATTCACAAAGATGTCGAACGTGCTCTTTTGCAGAGAAAACCGGGCTTCCAGGCTGTTGCGGGTGCCTTCGTACCTCTTAAGCTCGCTTTCTGCCCGCTCATCACATGCCTGAACCCACGCCACGTAATCCAGCTTGTTTTGTCTGGAGTCTTCGTGGCAGACCATCGGCTCGGCCGTCTTGCCCCACACGATTCTGTCGAAGGCGTCCTTGAACTTTCCGGGAATCCGTTCTCCGAGCGCCGCCGCGAGTCTATCCTGGGCGCCCAAGCGCTTGGCGGCATCGAAAGTTGCCCCGCGCATCGCCTCCATCCCGGGCGGGCCAAGGCCCAGGTGCTGGCTCATTTCGGCATAGACTTCCGAAACCACCCAGAGAGTAATCGCCGACGCCAACTTCAGTGCCGCAGGCTGATCGTCGAGTGAGCTAGCGCTTACGCCCGGATTCCGCTCCGCGAGGGAACCACCTCCCCGAGCGAGGCACTTCTCCAACGTCAACTTGGCAGTGTCATCCCGCTTATCTCCGGACGGTGCTGTCGCTTTATGTCGCATGGCGGTTCTCAAGGTCTAAGCGTTGGCGCCTTGCCGAAGAGCAGGGGGTGGTTCTGGGTATGGTTGGCCGAAAATGACGCGAAAAGCTGATAGAGCAAACTGGAGATGCCGTAGTCAAGTGCTATAGCCACGACGAGTCCGTAGTTGCGAACGAAAGCGCCGGCATCGACAGCGAATGCGCAGACATGGCAAAATAAAAAATGGAGCGGCGGAAGCAGTGCGCAGACAGGGAGGGCGGCAGGGTGACAAACCGAAGGCATCGCCCCGCAGTCGGCCTTCCCCTCAGAGCGGTTTGAGATGTGGAACGACTTAATCATATAGACTATGGCGGCGGGGTTGACTCGCGACCTCCTGTTTCCGAAACCTCGAAGAACTCGCTGCGGGACCCTTTCGGCACGGAATGAGTTGATCCCCAGGGCGGGAGCAGCCAAATCCAGCGATCCGGATGCCGGGGCGAGGGGGGTGGCGTCCAACCGTCGGTCAGAAGGAAAACCACATCAGGGTAGGGCTGGTGCCGCTTTTGGATAAACTCCTCCACCGCCTGGGCGCGGGTGCCGCCGCCGCCTTTGAGGGTGCAACTGTCGAGAGCGGCTTCATAGCATTCGGCATCGAAGGAAACCAAAGTCAACCGGGTTCGGGGCAGCCGTTGCCGGGCGAATGTCATGGCGACGGAGACAAAACTGGCAGGCACGCTGCCAGAGGTGTCGATGGCAACAAGGATGTTCCACCATGACTGCGGCTCATAGGTGGGCAGAAGGATTTTCGGATAAATGCCGCTTAGCTTACGGTTCGGGACCGTCCAAAGGGTGTCGTAGCCAGCGGGAAAAGAGGCAGCATCTGTCAAGAATTGCGCCATATCTTTGCGGCACTTTCCCGTGGCAGTTGCAAGCCGTTCTTTGCCGGCAGCCAGGGTTCCATAGCAGGGATCCCCATCTGGAATGTCTTCCAACACCTCAGCGGCTAACTCGGAGGTTTCTTCGGTCCATTCGCCAACAAGGAGTTGGGATTGGGCTGATGATGAGGCCCCGCTGAAGTCACCCGAAGCCGGCTGGTGATTTCCAGTGTTTTCATTCTCCGACTCCCATAACGAGTGGTCGTCGGTTGGTTCAAAATCGCCGAGACGCTCGTCCAGCGCGCCGCCATCTTCCAGCCGTTGCTGACACAGGAGTTGGAAGACCTGTTCTGCGGACATTTTGCTGGTGTCCTGCCCGACCAACGCTCCGCCGGTCACCGGCTTACCCGGCAGCTTCATTTCGCTGAAACTGGCGGTGATGGAGTCGTTGATAACTGCCTCGCAGGCCAAGCTGAAATAAAATTTGTCGCGTTGAGTGCGAATTGCCTGGAGGCGCTGCTGGTGCCGCAGGAAGAAATGCAGCGCCTCGTGGGTCAAGACGCCCGCAAATTCCCGGTTGTCGATGGAAGCGAGAAACTCAGGATTGAAGTAAAGCCGGACCTCTGGACCGCGGGCCACGATGGCAGCGGTTGGCAGTTGGTCAGTGATATGCACTTGTCCGAGCCGGATGATAGCAGCAGCGACGTAGGCGCGCCGGCGTTGCAGCCAACGCTGGACAAACTCGTATCTATCATGGAAATCAAGTTCTGTCATAGATCAGGGGGCAATTGTTTTTAGGCGTTCCTCCAACAGCTCTTCAAAGGCGCGCGCATCCTCCTTGCCAGCATAGCGGGCTACGGCCTGACAGATCTTCTTGAACAGGAAGGGCTTTTCTGCTTTCAGGCGTGCCAGGATCTCAGCCGGCAGAACTAGTACCAGATCGCGGACGCGGTTTTTTTGGTAGGGATTCATCATCGGCAATAATTGGGCGAAACGTATGGCAACGTTTAGATCATTAGTTACCAAGGGAGTGAATTTTTCAGGTTCGTTGGCGAATTGCTCGATGGTTAGAACGCCGTCTCCCCCCTTCTGGTTGAGCCTGGCGGTGAGCAAATGCACCGGCGCATTGGTACCGCCAGGTAAGGCATTCCAAGGATCGATGCCGGCCTTAATGGCCAAGCCGATGTACTCCAGCCGCCTGTTCGAAATAGCCTCGCGCTGTTTGGAGTCCAGGTCAGTCTGATGCCAGTCGAGCAAAGTGCCGCCCAGGTGTTTTCCAAAGCGCTCGATGAACCATTCGCGGTCAGGGCCGAAAGCGACCCTGAGGTGGACGTGGAATCGGTCAAGCAGGGCTGGGTCCAATTCTAGGACGTGATAACCGGCGGAAGCTGGGTTGATGGCTGCCACTACACTGCGAAGTCGGGGAAGAGCTTCGCCGTTGATGGTGTGAAACTGAGTGACCTCAAAAACGGCGTTCAGCGTTTTGGGATGGGCGCGGTTTAACTCATCAAAAAAGAAAACCTCGGCCTGATGGATGGAATCTGGCCGCACAAAGTGCAGCTTGTAATTATGGTCTTCGACGACAGGATACGGCAAGCCGACAAAATCACAAAACGGGTCCAGGGTTGGGGTGCTGAAATACTTCGTACAGTAGCCGAGATCTTTCGCTGCGGAACAAGCAAGGGCCGTTTTGCCCGCCCCGATGGGGCCTTCGAGAAGGACATTTAGGCCGGCCGTTATCGCTTTTTTCACTTCTTCGGTGATTTGCGGAAACTTTGTCATAAGTCTTGGCTCCTTTCTCGAATCAAGTTGGCCATTCGCTGGCATATGCGAGCGGAGGAATTGAGTGGGTAGTCAGCGGTGGTGGTGGTGGCAGTGGTGATAATGGCGGTGCCGGTGGTGGTGGTGATGGCAGTGCCGGAAGCGGCTACCAAAGGTTGCGTTGTTGCCGCCCATGTGCTGGTGCATGCCTGCGCCAGGGTCATGGCAATAGCAGCCTGCGTGAAAATGGCAGAGATGCCGGTAATGCCGCTGCCGGTGATGGCATCCTGACTCTGCGCTAACGCCAAGAGGTGCCAGCCAAAGCCGTATGAAACGCCCGCATCAAATTGGAAATCGATAATGCGCACGTTTTTTCTTAACGCCGTCCGTTTTTCATTTACAGTCTGCGCTAACGCAAACGTGGCACAAATCGCGGAGCTGAAAACTCCGCAATCTGATACGAACCAGTAATTACTAGGAATTACGTGAAAAAGTCTGGGCACAATACGAATTTGGGGGTGTTCGCGAGGAAAATTACCGAGCTTCGCGAAGCGAAAGGGCTTCATAAGAGTAAAGTCACCGGAGTGTCTGCCAGCTACATGCAGAAGATTGAAAGGGAGAACTCCATTCCCAGTGGCAAATTCATCGCCAAATTGGCAAAGGCTCTCGCAAACAATTCAAACGACGCGACGCAAGTGTCGACTCTAACGAATGAGCTGAAGGGGCTTGCTGAAGAACAGAAAAGGCAATCCAAACGGCAGGTTGAACCGCGCCAGGAAAAGTTAGCGGCGGCATCAAGAGCAATTGAGCCAGCAACTGCTGGCGGGCAATGCAGTCACGCCGAAGGCCATGAGGGAGTCGTGGGGCGAACGGGGGAGGTCGGCAGAGGCATTCCGCCGAAGATGGCGGGAGAGATCGACGTTTTGGTCCACGACAAAGAGACAGGCGGGGAAGTTACAATTACAGAATTCGGTTTGCCACTACACTACGGAGCCGAGTTGAGGGTCCGAGTTCAGCTCAACCATCCCGCGTTTGTCTGCGTTGTCTGGATTACCAGCGCAGGAGAAGCCAAGCCCCTCTTTCCATGGAAAGGCTTCGACTGGAATAGTCTGGCTGCGGCTCGCCAGACCGACATTCTAATGCTTCCTCCTGAAAAGAATTATTACTACCCGCTCGATACCGGGCCCGGCACTGAGACGGCGGTCCTCTTAGCCCGAGAAGACGAGTTGACCTCAAAGCTGCAATCCACTTTGTGCAAGCTATTCACAAGCTCCCTGTCCAAACTTGCGAGATTCCCAGTGCCGAATCCAAACAAACCATATCGGTTCAGTTCCTTGGACCCTGATGTGCCCTTCCCTTCCCAAATGCGCCTGGGTGAACCACGCCTGATCGAGGATCCGCGGCAGAAATTCAAATTGGAACTCTGCGAGCGACTATGGATTCATTTTGATTTTGTATGTGGCGTTAGCTTCTCGAATGCCGGTAAAGCCACAAAGCCTCATGAGCGAAGCAGTACAGGATGACGTCCACGCCCCTCACATCAACGCCCTGATGCATAAGGGGGACTGGGCTGGGTTGGTCCGTTACTGGATTGCACATCGGCACGAGCCAGCCTTGGTGCATGCAGTCGCACTTGCTAGAAGCAAGGCGTCCACAGCAAAAGATCCATGGGGCAAGCTGGCCGACTTTCTGACCAAAGTCAGCGTCGACCCTCTTAATCGGGAGAACATCCCCCCTACTGAAGTCGTTAAGCTTTGTAATCCGAAAGAGGCGGCCACGTTGCAGTTGCTGGGGCTCTATCCCCTGGCCGCGCTAGGGGCGAAATCCCATCAGGCGCCTGCGGAATTCCAGAGGCGGCAATTGGCGGATGGGTTGAAGGCCGCCGGGAAGGCCATTATTGTTGCTCAGGAAATCGCGGACCACCCCGTGAGAGCGGTTTTCCGGATGTTTATCGCTCGCGCACAGGACCGTGCAGGCAGCTATAGGATCGCACGCACGCACTACCGCAAAGCCCTGGCTATCTATCGGCCACTTCTAATTTCTAACCCGGAGGTCTATGGCCCCTATGTCGCCAAAATCCTTGATTGCCTTGGTGACGCGAACATGCATCTCGGCGCATTTAACGCCGCTATTCTTGTTTTCCAGCAGGGGCTTAAAATTTGGAGGAAGTTGGCACGTAAACAGCCGGAAGAGTTTCTTGAGGACGTGGCAAGCTGTTTAAATTGCCTGGCCTATGCCCAGGAGGTGTCGAGCGCGCTGGAGGCAGCTTTGACGAACTATACCGAAGCCATGGAGATCTGGGAGCACTTGGCACAAAGGGAGCCAGATTCATGTCGAGGTAGTTTTGCGGCGGCTCTAAACCACCTAGGGAACGTCCAGCTTCACTTGGACCTGCTCGAGCCCGCTGCCCATAGCTACCAAAAAGCGATTGCACTCTTCCATGAGTCAGGAGACCGACAACCGCTGAGTGACCGGTTGTGGCTCGCGAGAGTTCTGACCGCCTTAGGGTATGTGCAGACCGAACTGAACGCCGACGTGGCCGCACTGGATAGCTATCAACAGGCGCTGACGGTCTGTCGAGATTTGGACAAGGAAGAACCGCAGCATTATTGGCCTAATCTGGCAACAGCACTGAACGATGTCGGCGTGGTGCAACATACGGTGGCACAGTACCCGGCAGCGAGGGCGAGTTTCGAAGAAGCTCTGGGGCTTTATCGCAGACACGCAGAAGAACCGAACGCATTTCGGCTCGAAACCGCAAGGACCCTGACAAAGCTCGGGACGGTACAGCGAGACGTGGGAGAGCGAGATGAGGGTCTGGCCAGTTTCAGGGAGGCCGTAGACATCTGCAGGACACTGACATTTGAACAGCCGGAGCGTTATCAAGCTGCGTTGGCTATGGCCTTGGTCTTCTTGAGTACGGTCGAGCGGGACTTGAAACAGTTCCCGGCTGCCTTGGCCAGTTTGCAAGAGGCCGCGATTCTCTTTCAAGCAGACGCAGATATTGACCCCACGGCTCATTTGGCCGAGAGGCAGACGTGCTTGACCAACCTTGGCCTTCTCTACCTGTTTGATGTTGCTGAACTCGGGTGGCCGGATTTCCGCAAGGCAAGAGACACTTTACGACAAGCGCTGGCATGCGCCGAACAATGCCGGAGCACTTCTAGCGGGTCAGGACGGCGGCGGCGCGCACGAGCTAGAACATGGGACGTTTACGCGTTGTCGGTACAGAGCTGCTTCGCTATCCACGACCTCTATGGTGAACTGGATTCGTTTAAGGAAGCTGTCGAGGTTGCCGAAGCGAGTCGTGCCCGAGATCTGCTCGACCTGCTCCAAGATGAAAACTTGGAACCGGCCAACACACCCACGACGCTGCGCCGTCGGTTCTGTCAAGTGAGACGCCAACTGCATCAGGCTAATTGGGCGCTCCGGCAACTGGAACACGACACTGGATTCCAAGGCAATGCTCGGTACTGGCCGCCTACCGAGGTGGCGCGGGTGGTTGGTCAGAGGATATTGCCATTCCAGCTTGGAACCCGTGACGTGTTCGAGCATCTTGAGAACCTTGCAACTCAGCACGAGCGACTAAGTTTTCTGACGCGTCGGGTCGACCAGCTTAAAAAGCGACATGCATTTGTGCTGAAACAGATTCAAATCAACCACGACCCTGAGTTCGATGCCGACCAACCGCTGCATCCCATCCGCTATGAGGGTGTTACGCGATTGATCCCGCGCGACGTGCCCACCGCGGTGGTTCAGTATTTCATCACGCATGAGTACGGCCTGGCGAATGTCATCTCGCCGTCAGGAGTGTTCACGGTGAGGCTGCCCGACCTTAACGTCGCAGGGGTATCGAGCTTGGCGGAACAGTGGTTTGGAGAATACTACAGCCAAACACGACACGCCGCCCATGCGGTTGAAGAAACTGCGGCAGGCGCGGTAGCAAACCACAACGTGCTCGAGGCGCAGAGACTGAGTGGCCAGGCAGAGTGTTTGCGCCTGCAATGGTTGCGCCAATGGGAGCAAGCCCTACCCGGCTTACTGGAGCAGGTGTCGAAGCGGGCGATTGTCCCCGTCCTGAAAGAGTTAGCCGGCACGCGTATCGAGAGGCTAATCTTGTCACCAAACCGCGCATTGCACGTTTTTCCCCTGCACGCCTGCTGTTTGTCTGACGGGCGCCCCTTGCTTGAGAAGTTCGAGGTGCTCTACACTCCGAGCCTTTCACTGCTCGAACGCTGCGTCTGCCGTCGACGGTCAAAGGGCAAACGATTGTTGCTCGTGCAAAACCCAACAGGTGATTCCTTGTTCTCAGAAGTCGAAGGTGCGATTGTAGGGCAACGTTATCGTGCCTGCACGGTATTGGACTCCATCACCGTGAGTAAGCGCCGTCTGCTACAGGAGGCAAAAGTCAGCCATATTCTCCACTTCGCCGGGCACTGTAGTTTTGAGCGGAACGACCCGTTGCTCTCGGCTCTTGAGATCGGTAGCCGACTCGCACCTGGCAAGTGGCTGACGCTACGCGACATATTTTGCCGCATGGACCTGCCGGAAAACCGGCTTACGATCCTAGGGGGCTGCGAGAGCGGTATGCTTCTGCCGAATAGCACGGACGATTATGTCAGCCTTACCACCGGGTTTCTGTTTGGCGGCGCTTCGTGCGTGCTAAGCACCCTTTGGCCGGTTTTCGACCTCCCAACCGCGCTACTGATGGACCGCTTCCACAGTGAATGGGTTTTCTGCAATAAGGCTGCTGCTGCGCTGCGGGAGGCCCAACGCTGGCTGCGGGACGGAATCAGAAGTGGCGAGCACCTTTTGAATCGTGTCCTGCCAGCGTTTTTGAGCCGTTTGGATGACGGCCATCTGCAAAAGCAATGCGTCCGAGCTGCCAGCAGGTATGCGGAGCGATTTCCCGATCAGCCACCTTTCGCTTCGCCAGTCTACTGGGCGCCATTCATTTGCTCCGGCATGGGCTTCTGATGGCCAGGGCTTCTCGACCCTCCTCTTCTCAAGTTCGCAGCCTGCTCACAGTTTTGAGGTCGTGCTGTTCCGTTCCCTGGTTTTTTCCTAACTTCGCTGGGGCGACCGCCCAGTAATAGTCTGCCCGGGCATGCCGGGCTTTTGGCTTTCCAACGTGCGTGGTAATCTGCCGGGCGATGTTTCGTGTGATCTTCCATCTGGACATGGACGCGTTTTACGCTTCCGTGGAACAGCGCGACGACCCGAAGCTGCGTGGCCGGCCGGTGATCGTCGGCGCGCCCCCGACACAGCGCGGAGTGGTGTGCGCTGCCAGCTATGAAGCGCGTAAGTTCGGAGTGCGTTCGGCCATGCCCAGCGCGACGGCGTGGCGGCTTTGTCCCAAGGGCATTTTCGTGCGTCCGCGCATGGATCATTACCAGGAAGAATCACGGAAAATCATGGAGCTTGTCGCCCTGACCGGGGCGGTCATCGAACCCATGTCCATTGACGAGGCGTATCTTGACATGTCCGCCATCTGTCAGGCGGAGGACGCAGACGACTCGCTGCTCAAGGCCCTTCCGTTGGCGGGGCAGTTGAAGCAGCGGATTCTGTCAGAACGCCAGTTGACCGCCACCATCGGCATTGCCTCCAACAAACTGCTGGCCAAGATCGCCAGCGACCACAAAAAGCCGGACGGACTCACGGTGATAACCGACAAGGAAAAGGTGGCGTTTTTGCGTCCGCTGCCGGTCCGAGCGCTTTACGGGGTCGGCAAAGTCACCGAACAAGTGCTGAACCGGGTGGGCATCGTCTCGGTCGGAGATTTACAGGACTATGCTGGAGACCTGCGCGCCCTGGTCGGCTCATTCGGGCCGAAGCTCAAACAGTTTGCGCTTGGCGAAGACGACCGCCCGCTGGAACTCGGAGACGAGGTCAAAAGCATCAGCGGCGAGGAAACGTTTCTTAAAGACACCGACGACCGGAAAGTGTTGCGCGCCTGTCTGAAAGAACAGGCGTCGGATATTTCGTCGCGGCTCAAACACCGGCGATTGGGGGCACACACGGTCCAAGTGAAGGTGCGCTATAGCGATTTCACCACTCTCACACGCCAGATTTCCGTCGAGGAACCGATCACCGAGGCCGCTGAGATTTACCGGTTGGGATGTTTCCTGCTGGGCCGGGAGAAGCTGGTTTCGCGCCCGCTGCGGCTGTTGGGTCTGGGCGTCAGCAATTTGCGCGAGCCAAATGGCCAACAACTGGTGCTGCTTTGAACCGGGTCATTGCAAGCCACAACCGTTATTCCAATCCGCTCACGAATCAAACACCCACACAAATCCTCGAAGTGCTCCACTTCTGCCTCGAAATAAGGTCGCTGCCAGTGCGCTGACTTGCACTGACTTGCGAACAAATGTCTAAAAATGTCACGGTCGAATGTCTGATGACATTTCTACGTGAAGCCGGCTCTGGCCAGAAATGACGCCGTGCTTGGGCATGCCAAACGATCGGTTCTCCACCTCCTGCTGCATGTCCGCGCTGTTCATGACTGCCCGCAAACAGTTTCAACCACGGCGGATCCCCTTTAGTAATAAACCACCTCGCGATTCAAGGCACCCGTGCGCTCCCAGCCCTAAGTGGGGTTTTTCCACAGTCGCGACACTGCTGCGGAAATGGGGGCAAAGGAGTGCCCAAGCATTCGTTCATTTTGGCAGGGCGTTTGCGGTCACTCATCGTTCGCTCCGCGGTCGAAGGTCGTTCTCGATGCGACCAAGGCTTTCGAGTTCGTTTTCACTGGGGCGGACAGCACAAGACTGCCCCTCACATTTCATCTCGCTGACGCCGCAATTCGAGCAGTATCAATGTCACCTCCTTAACCGTTGCCGCCACACACCGGTAAAAACTGTCGTTCGCCTGGCCCTAAGTCAAATAGTGCATTCTCATTTCCCCAAAAGCTGTCCGTTTGGCCAATTTCATGCGCGCGGGCGGCAGAAACCGATTCAAACAATGCCCCTGTGAACTTTGCGCCATTGGCCGCGCGATTCCTTGCGATTCTTCCAAAACATTCTATGCCACAGGCAAGTTCTCACGTCATGCGACTCTGCTAATCATTTCAGCAAGTTTTCATGGTTCTTCGGCGGTGCTGACGTTGGCCGGCAAAATCGTCGCCATGCTTTCCTATCGCGTTCGGTCGTCACTCGACGGTATTGTCCGATTGACCGAAAGGTATAAATACTTGCTTACCTACTGAATTGTAGGAGGTAAGCAACATGAAAACACAAGAGCAAGCAAAACATGATATAAAGGATAAAACATACTACAGAATAGTTTTCGATGAAGGGAAACCATACGAAGAGATAGTTTACGGAGAACTTGCATTAACAAAATCTCTAAAAATCTTCTATGAGAAGAATAAGAATAATGATTATCCGTATGATGCTCATGTTTACGATTCGGAATGTAATGATATAACAGAAAGTCAATTCATTGATGAGATAGTTGGAGAGTTTCTAGAACCTAGCTCATAAATACTGAATGTCCTGAATCATGGGCGAAATTGTCGCCTTGCATCTTTGGGGGTCTGCTGTCATTCGTCGGGGGCAACCGATTGGCCGAAAGATATAAATACCTGCTTACCTACTGAATTGTAGGAGGTAAAAACAAAATGCCAGATTTCGGACAATACACCCAGAAAGAAGTTTTCCGCAGGCTTAAAGACGCTTTCAGATAC
>Ga0335085_10001863_pt1 | contig 42054 bp, 41 predicted proteins | sample Lox_Sample_45_FD_206712 | JGI IMG/M metagenome (GOLD analysis project Ga0335085, IMG submission 206712) | Soil microbial communities from Loxahatchee National Wildlife Refuge, Florida, United States - Lox_Sample_4.5 | ecosystem: Environmental > Terrestrial > Soil > Wetlands | place: USA... | reverse complement strand
GGTCCGAGGAGCCAACGCCATCCTGGCGTTGCGCTGCTCCCACCTCAATGGCCGCTTTGAGCAGTATTGGGAGGATCGCCGACAGGCTAAGGCTGCTTAATTCCAACTTCTATGTCGCGCACCCTAGCACACGGTGACAGTCATCACTGACTTGCCTGATCGGCCTCAGTATGTGTGAGACGAGCCCCGGCACGGGGTAGTGGTGTTCATTTGCGACGGCACTCTCGGAATTCGTCATTCCCGGCGCAAGCGGGAATCCATTTTTGAGATTCTCGGTACTTCCTTCGTTATGGATTCCCGCTTGCGCGGAAATGACGAATGTTGATGGCTTCCGAGTGCCAAATGACACCACTGCCGGCACTGGGTCTCTTTGACTCGGGAGGCTGAGATGACAAACACACGTGAACTGATCGACGATTTTCTCGCCCAGGAGCGGCTGGCCTTGGTGGGAGTCTCGCACAATCCCACGGACTTCAGCCGGACCGTGTTTCGCGATCTGATCCGGCACGGGTATGAGATGGTGCCGGTGAATCCCAACCTGACCGAGGTGGACGGCCACCGCTGTTTCGCCCGCATGCAGGACATCACGCCGCCCGTCGACGGCGCTCTGCTGATGACGCCCCCAGCCCAAAGTGAGCAGGTGGTCCGCGACTGCCACGCGGCGGGGATCACGCGGGTATGGCTGCACCGCGGCGCGGGAACCGGCGCCGTGTCGCCGGAGGCGGTCGACTTCTGCCACCAGCACGGCCTGAGCGTGATCGAGGGCTACTGCCCTTACATGTTCCTCGACGACACCGCCGCCTTCCACCGCGTCCATCGCTTGTTCTTCAAGCTGACCGGCAGATATCCCGCTGCCCGGGTGCGGCAAGCGGTACGATAGGCTGGCAGTTTGTTCGCTGACAATGTAGACTCAGTCGGACGAGAGCTACCCCTAAGAATTCCCCTCAGCTGAGGAGGGGGTGGCCGGAAGACCGGGGTGGTGTCAACTGAGTTTTCCCTGAGGACATCACCTCCTGACCCCCTCATTTGAGGAGGGGAGATCAACCCCGACGAAACCATAATGCCGCCACGCCGACAAAAGGACTTTGAGGACCTGGAAGCGAGCCAGCTTTTCTGTCCCACCTGCAATCGTGCCATGCCAGTCCGAAAACGTCTTCTTCTGGTACTGCTCGATAAGGAGATTTACAACTACGTCTGCGCCGGGTGTGGCGCTGCACTAGGCAAAAAGGAGCAGCCTTGGCGGACGCCGGCTTAAGCGGCTCTAACTGTCGGTGCCGAGTGCACGGTTCAAACCCTTCGTGCGTCCCGTCCGGTAACTGCTCGAACAGGCGCGAAGCCAGGCGGATATCCGTGCGTCGGGCAGCCCGCCTTTCCACGCTCGGGGAAAGATTGAGTGTTCATCGTTCGACCCCCAAAAACCGCCCATGATCGGCTCGTGGACATTGCTATGGCAGGCGCCCTTGCAATGGCGCGAAGAGGTCAGCTTTCCGGGATTCAGCCAGATCCGTGTCGCTTCGGGAGGTAAGCTTTGGACGTACCGAAACATGCCGTACGAGCCGCTTCGCGTCTATCAACTCAGCCAGCTCCTGGATTTCAGATCCCATTGGATCGTGAGGTCAGGGCAGACGATTAGCGGCCCGAAGCAAAAGAAGCGCAACGGGGTCTCGATGCAGTGTCTTGAAGTCAAAGGCGAACCGAATTTCCGAGGGGAGCTGTGTTCAGACTCGGCGAGTTTGCTGCCGGTGTGGATTGCGCCGGTCTTACTTTCGGCCCCTTCCACACCATTCGTTGAGTACAGCAGCTACGTACCTTGGGGTGATCGCCAATTCCCTCGTTTGATGCGAGCCTACGAAGGAGACCGCCCGGTCCTTACCGTTCAGGCTGAGATCGAACCAGCGCCGGCGGTGGATCCCACCCGATTCAACCCGCCCCCATCAGCCGTCGAATGGGACTGGTGCGACAATGCCGACCTGCCGCAGAAGACCGAAACTATGGAACCGCGCTATCCCGAGAGCGCATTGCGGGAACGCCGACAGGGACTTGTATCCCTTTACGCCGTCGTGCGAACAGACGGTACTTTGGGCAATCTGGCGGTGGCCCACTCGGCGGGCCCTGACTTCGATTCCGCAACCATGGAATCCGTGCGGCAATGGCGCTTTCGGCCGGCGACGTGTGGGAGCAACCCGATTGTAACCGAGACGATCATCGAGGTGTCCTACACGCTGCGAGAATAGTGGATGACCACCAGCTTCACCCTGCCTTTGCGGTAGTGACTCGAGTCACTACCCGAGTTCCGAACCCTGAACCCCCGACCTCCGACCGGGCACCATGGGTTGACTCTCATGCATTCCGCGGGTGGCGGCGACACCGTTTTGTATGTCGTTGCCATGGCCCGAACGCCGAAATTCGCAGCCCCGCGCTTCGAAGTCGCCAGCCCGCTTTTACCGCAAGCGAGCTGCGCACCGCTCAGACCGGCTCCCCAACCCTCGTGACACTCGAGATGCCTCGCCCGTCTCTCGTGCCGCCGACTTTTCCACAGAATAAACTGCTGAACCAATTCAGCAAATAAAATTGTCTCGCTTTTCTTAGTTTTACCCACCGTCCCAAGCAGGCATGCTAGGCTCCGGGCGTGCCGAAACTGGCACTGGATTTGGACGATGAAACGCACGCCCGAATTGAGCTCACAACGCTTGCAATTTAGAGCGGGTTTTTGCGCTGGCGAACGGGGGGAATCGGCCGCGCCGCTCGCAATTCGGATGCTCTGGCCTGCTTTCTAAGGCCTACGGATACCACCGCAGGGCGAACAGGAGGCGAAGATGCCCCCCTTCCCCCCGATCAAATTTGTCCCAAACGAACCTGAGAAGTTTTTGAAAATAAAAGAAAATGCCCGAAAGAACGAACCTGAACGAGCCTGAGAAACCGAGATGAGCCCCGAGAGACGACCGAGAGAACCCCATGGGGGACAGGCGCGACGATGGTCGGCATACTAACCACGCCAACCGCGAGCACGAGTCCCAAACCCTGGAGTCCCGAGCGCCGTCAGGCCGGTCAGGCCGGGCAAAGGGTTGACTCTCATGCATTCCGAGCCTATCGTTGTCACGGCGGTGCTGGCAATCCTGGCGTTCCCGCGGCTGGCGGAGGTCGGCCGGGATGTGAGGTTTCAAGGTCTTGCGACCCGAGGTCAATCACGCAGTTGACTGTGCACGCAGTTGACTGTTATCGATTGTCAGCCTATCGTCAGTGTGGAGAAGCCGTAAGCGAGGGATTCGCCGCATGGCCTGGAGGGGCTCGCCCCGTAAGGCTGGTCGGGCGCAGGCGTGGAATGAGATGCTGAATCAAGGAACGAACCCACCATCTCCTTTAGAATCAGCAAATGACCTCTCGCGTTTCTGTCCCAAATTGCAGGAAAACGCCCCCTTTCGAGCACCCGTAGGTTCCCGTGCGCGAGAAAAAGCGCAGAAGCAAGGAACGAACCCACTATGTCATTTAGAATCAGTAAAGGGCCATTCGCATTTCCATCGGGAACGACACGGCGTCTTTCGGACATGGTCTGGGGGGCGCGCGAGAAATAAGGTGCGGAATCAAGGAACGAACCCACCATCTCCTTTAGAATCAGTGAAGGCCTGTCCGAAAACCACGCCGAAGGCGCCGGAGCGGTCCACAGTTGACGAGGAGCGACAATGAGCACAGTGATCAGCCCGCCCGAAACCACCCCCAAAAAGCACGTCCCGTTCGTTCCTGAGAGCATGCAGATGAAGGAGTTCACCCTCCGCGCCCTGCTGCTTGGCCTGGTGATGACGGCGATTCTGGGCTCGGCAAACGCCTATCTCGGTCTGAAGGCGGGCATGACCATTGCCGCCACTTACCCCGCCGCCGTGATCGGCATGGCGCTGCTGCGTCTGGTGAAAGGGTCGCTCCTCGAAGAAAACATCGCCCGGACTGTGGGCTCGATCGGCGAGTCGGTGGCGGCCGGCGCCGTCTTCACGATTCCCGCCTTCATCATGGCCGGACTCTGGCCGGGACTGACCCGCGACAAGTACTGGAACTCGGTGGCGCTGATGGTAATCGGCGGGACGCTCGGCATTCTCTTCGTCACCCTGCTGCGCCGCGTGATGGTGGAAGACCCCGAACTGCCGTTCCCCGAATCCGTGGCCGCCTCGCAAATCCACAAGGCCGGCCAGCAGGGCGCCAAGGCGGCCATCATCCTGTTCGCCAACATGGCCTTCGGCGGATTGGTTTATCTGCTGGGCGCGGTCAACGTCTTCCGGGCGAGCAACACCTTCCCCGTCGGCATCAGCGCGGTGGGCAAGCGGCTGTTGCTGCGCACCAGCACCAACCCGAGCGTGGCGACCACCATCACCGGCGGCGCCACCATCTTCACCGCGCCCGACATCAGTCCGGCGTACCTCGGCGTCGGCTACATCATTGGACCCAGGCTTGCCGCTCTGAATTTCGCCGGCGGCGTGCTCGCCTGGGGGCTGCTGGTGCCCCTGCTGACTTTCGCGCTCGGCCCGTCGATCCAGGCGGCCCAACCCGCGGATCATCCACTGTCGTGGACGCTGCTGGCGAGCGCCATCTATTACTCGATCGTCCGGCCCATCGCGGTGGGCGGCATGCTGGTGGGCGCAACCTACACGCTCTTCAAGATGCGCAAGCAACTCGCCGCCGGCATGGGACGTGCCGTTTCCGACCTGAAAAAGTCCGCCGCCGCGCACGAGGCCAGCAGCCGCACCGATCGCGACTTGAACGCCAAAGCCGTGTTCGCCGGCGTTGCCGTGGTGCTGGTGGCGATGATCGCGCTCTATTACTTCTTCATCGGCGGCGCCGGCAATCTCACGAGTTCGAAGGTCGTCACCGCCGCGGTGATCGCGGCCCTGGTGATGGTCGTCCTGGGATTCTTCTTCGCCGCCGTTTCCGGGAACCTGGTCGGCATGATCGGCTCATCAAACAATCCCGTTTCCGGCCTCACGCTATGCACCCTGGTAATCGGCGCCCTGCTAATGGTCGCGCTCGGCGTCTCCGGCACGGGCGGCGTGGCTGCGGTGCTCGGCGTGGCCGCGGTGGTTTGCGTGTCTTCGGCGGTCGCCGGCGAGATGCTGCAGGACCTCAAGGTGGGATACATCCTCGGCGGCACGCCCGCCAAGATGCAGATCGGCGATCTCTTCGGCATTGTGGTGGCGTCGCTCGTCCTCTTCTTCCCGCTCGCCATTCTCGACAAGGCGTACCACTTCGGCAGTCCCGCGCTGCCCGCTCCCCAGGCCGGGCTGATGGCGATGCTGGCCCAGGGCATCGTGGGCGGCAACATGGCGTGGCCTCTGGTGATCGTCGGAATCCTGCTCGGGATCGCCATGATCATGATTGAAGTGCGCAGCGTGATGCTCTTCTCGGTCGGCATGTATCTGCCGCTCGGCACCACGTTCGCCATCTTCACCGGCGGGGTGATCCGCTGGGTCACCGACAAACTGCGGGACCGCCGCGGGCTGAATGAAGCACAGAAGGCCCGCGTGGACAACGCCGGCGTCCTGACCGCCTCAGGCCTGATCGCGGGGGAGGCTCTTTGTGGACTTGTCATCGCAGGGCTCGTGGGCTCGGGCCACGACGTGACGCTCTTGAAGTGGACGCCGCCGTTTCTGGCCGCGCTGATCGCAATCGCGGTGCTGATCGCCGTGATGATCAACGTGCCGCTCGCCAACGCTGGCCGTCCCGATGAGCCGGCGCCGCCGGCGGCAATAATGTAAGGCAGTGACGAGTGGCAGTGACAAGTGGCGAGTGGCAAGTGGCGTAGATGGTCGTACTGGGATCGGCAGCTGGGCAACGATCTACGATCAACGAACCATGATCGATCGAATTGCGAACCGAAAGCGAACCACCGGCAACAACGGACGACGGACAACCGACAACTGACCCCTGACGACTGAAAATGAAACTTGCTCGCCTCATCTTCGCGCTCGCTGGAATCTACGGCATTGGCGTACTGCTGCCCTTGTACTTCGAGCGCGCCCACATCGATAACGTCTATCCGCCGGCGATCACGCATCTGGAGCTCTATTACGGATTCGTTGGCCTGGGCCTCGCCTGGCAGATCGCCTTCCTGATCATCGCCTCGAACCCCGCGCGTTATCGCCCGCTGATGCTGGCCTGCATTCTCGAGAAGCTGACCTACGGGCTCGCCGTCCTCGTGCTGGCTTTTCAGAATAGAGTGGCGGGAGCGATCATGGCTTTCGGCACGATTGATCTGGTCTGGGGGGCCCTATTCGTGGTGGCGTTCCTTCGCGTTTCTCAAGACTCCCGTGGTTCCCGATGACCTTCTGCCAAGTGGCATGTTGAATTTGACATTCTGGCAGAGCCATCGGATAATGCAGGCATGAGTCAACTCTCCATTGCTCGAGCCGCCCGCGAGGGATCCCGCGGGTCGCGTCGTGGTGTTGTACGTTTCAAAACCCGGGGTGGAAGCCTGGGCCTGAATCCCATCGGAACCGACGACTTGATTTCCCAAATCGAGCGCGGTCTGCCATTCAAGGCTCTGGAATCCCTCGCGATATTGGCCGGGCTGCCGGTCGCCACGATCGCTCCGCTCTTGCGGATGCCTGAAAGGACGCTGGCCCGGCGCAAAGCTGCAGGACGCTTGGCGCCCGAAGAATCCGAGCGTTTGCTGAGGATTTCCGGCGTCTTCGAAGATGCCGTGCAGCTGTTCGAAGGCAAAGTTGACGCGGCCGTGGCCTGGTTGACGAGCCCGAAAAAAGCGCTGGGCCACAAGACTCCGTTGGCCTACTCCCGCACCGAACCCGGAGCCCGCGAGGTCGAGAACCTGATTGGACGACTTGAGCACGGGGTCTTCTCCTGATGATAAGCGCTTGGCGGATCGTCAAGCGAAGGCTCGTAAACACAGCTTTCACCGGAGAAGGTGCCCGGCGCTATGGAGGACGCTGGAACAGCCCCGGTGTGGCGATGGTCTACACAGCCGAATCGCAGTCACTTGCCGCCCTTGAAATGGCTGTTCACCTCGACTCATCCGATTTGCTTGACCGCTACTTTGTGATCGAGGTTGGAATCGACGATTCGCTGGTCGAGACGGTCCAGCAGTCGGAGCTTCCACGAGACTGGAGAGCCGATCCTCCGCCGATGAAACTTCGGCAGATCGGGGACAGATGGATTGCGGAACGCACCTCGGCAGTGCTGCAGGTTCCGAGCGTACTGATACCTGTCGAACACAATTTCCTGCTCAATCCTCGTCATTCTGACTTCACAAGACTTGTGATCGGCACGGCCTCGGCGTTCCGTTTTGATACCCGGCTGGCACGCTAACCACACCTCAGTGCGCTGTCACGGCGTCTGGCTTTCCTCGACGGGTGAGGATACGAAACCGGCGCAGCGCAGCACAGGCAGCCGCGGATAGGGCACGAATCGGGGATCAGTGAAGGAAAGCCGGCATTGGTAGAAGATCGATCCGCGGTCGGATCGCACCACGCGGACGTGGCGGCAAACGGCGCACAGGCCGGCCGCGTCGCGGTTCGCGATAGGCACGTCAGCCAATGTGGCACTGCGCCAGGCCGCGCTTCTCCAGGTACTGCTGGTGATAGTCCTCGGCCTGCCAGAACTCAACCGCGGGAACGATCTGGGTCACAATGGGCCGGCGAAAGGCGCCGGATTGGGTCAGGCGTTCTTTCGAAGCGCGAGCCGCCGCTTCCTGCTCCGGAGTGTGATAGAAGATGGCCGAGCGATACTGCGTGCCGACGTCCGGCCCCTGGCGGTTGAGGGTGGTTGGATCGTGATTCTCCCAGAAGATCTTCAGCAGTTCGTCATAGGATGTTTTGGCGGGATCGTACGTCACTTCGACCGCCTCCGCGTGGCCGGTTCGATCGGTGCAAACGTCCTTGTAGGTCGGCTTATCCGTGCTTCCGCCGGTGTAGCCAACCCGCGTCGCGGTGACGCCGGGCAAGGCGCGAAAAGTCGCCTCCACACCCCAGAAACAGCCTGCCGCAAAAGTGGCCTTTTCCATCGTCTCCTCCCTCGCTGAGGACTTTAGATTATACCAGCCGCACCGATGAAGCGACGTGAGCGGCGGTGTCCTCATCGCCGAGCCTCCCGCGATCAGGCCGCCGGGAACAGCGCGGCTACAGGGCTTGGCCTACGGCGGGCCGGAGCCACTCGAATTCGGAGGAGTCGGTGGCGCGGGTACACCGCCCTGTGAGCCCGGGCCGGGCAGCGGCGGGCCGCTGGGAGAATTCGGGGCATGCTTACCGAGGATCACGTCGGTCGGGTTGACTCCGTGATTCTGTTCGCCCATCGGCGCCGGTCCTTGGCCTGACGCGGCTTCCGGTGCTGCAGCCTTCTTGCCCGGCTTATCGATTCCGAAGTCCCAAACGTCCATGTTCAACTTGCCGTCCACCAACTCGCCGAGGGCGTATTCGCCGGGATCAAGCGCCTTCGAGGGCTGCAGCTTGTAAATGCCCTTGGCGACCGCCTGCTTCTCAACCGGAACCGCCTCGCGAATCTCGCCGGAGGCGCCCAGTCCCATCCCGGATTGCACCTTCTCCAGCACCCGCTCGCCGTGCGACGATTTCACCGGAAGCAGGACCGCACCGCCGCCCCAGGCGTCGCCCGATTGAATGTAGAACACCGGCCGCGGATTCACGATGCGCACCGCAGCCTGCCCGCCGGGCAGCGAGACGAGAGACCGCCTCTTGAGCAGAGGTCCGGGCATGGCCATCATCAGGACGGCTCGCTGCTTGTCGGTGACGACTTCGCCCTCCGATTGGACCATCGGGATCACTCGCAGACCATCGAAGGCGTAGACACCCTCCGTCAACGGCAGATTGAGGCCCGGCGCGACCTGGAATCCGACAGCTTTCACGCCCGGACCGGCGACGTCAGGACCGAAGTGCTCCTTCTCCAGTTGCTTTGCCTCGTTGACGACCTTGGCTCCGTCGGTGGCATGCTCGCCGGCAGCGCGCTTCGTGGCGTCGAAATCGACTAGAGCCACCGGCATTTCCTCCGTTTCGTGCGTGTCGAGATTATAGAAGTGGATCTTGTCGCCTTCCACCTGATAACTTTTAACCAGGAGTTGGGTGCCGTCTTTGAGGAAGAGCGTGACTTGCTGGGCGCAGGCCGGTGCGGGTCTCGACAGGATCCCGGAGAGGGCAAGCACAAGCCAAACCGCTAATGCGAACTTTGAGAGAACACTACGCATCGCCAGTCCTGCCAAGTCCTTAGATGCCGAAATGGACCCTGACGCAAGCGGCTAAGCTAAACCCCTGCTTGCCGTCTGAAGGCCTCCGGATTCAGCAGGGTCTTTGGACGCCTTCCGTCGAGAAGATCGAGCAGGTTCTGTGCCGCGACGCGGGCCATGCGCGCGCGCGTCTCCGCCGTACCGCTGCCGACGTGCGGCGCCAGCACCACGTTGGGCAGGGCCAGCAGCGTCGGATGGACGTGGGGCTCCTGTTCGAAAACGTCGAGCCCTGCTCCGGCAATGGCGTGCTGCTGGAGGGCCTCGGCCAGCCATTCCTCATCCACCACGGCTCCGCGCGAGGTGTTGATCAGATAAGCGGAAGGCTTCATTCGGGCCAATTCCGCCGCGCCGACGGAGTGTCGTGTTTCAGCATTCAGCGCCACGTGGACGCTTATGAAATCGGACTCCGCGAACAAGGTGTCTTTATCGACGCGCTGCGCTCCGAGGGCTTGCTCGACCGAGTCCGCGGCCCGGCGCCGGGAGCAATAGAGGACTCGCATATTGAAGCCGCGAGCGCGCCGGGCCATGGCCTGCCCGATGTTGCCGAATCCATAGAGGCCGAGCGTTTTGCCATACACGTCGGCGCCCCAGAGCAGAGTCCACTGCCAGTAGCGCCAGTGTCCCTCGCGAACGTAACGGTCGCATTCGGGCAGGCGCCTGGCGGCGCCGAGCAGCAGCGCGAACGCCAGATCGGCCGTCGTTTCCTCGACCACGCCAACCGTGTTGGTCACAGGGATGTGGCGTGCCGTGCACGCCGCCAGATCCAGATTGTCATAGCCGACGCCGACACTTGAGACGGCTCGCAGGCAGGATGCCTGTGTTACAACCTCGCCAGGCAGCCGGGCTCCAGCGAGCATTAAGCCCTCCATGTCGCGCAAGGCTTCGGCTAATTCGGCAGGCGGTAGAGGCCGGTCCTGCTCACGACAGGTTACGTGGCAACGCGCCGAGAGCATCTCGACAGCCTCGCGTCCAACGGGGCGCGTGATGTAGATGCGGGGTTTCATATAGCAGGAGTCAGAAAACAGGAGTCAGAAGACAGGAGCCAGAAGTCAGGAGTCAGGAGTGAGCACTGCATTTTCCATTTTCGTCTTGTGGTCACATCATAGCTGGTGCAGTGGTACTCCATCGGGCGCCTCGGAGAATCCTGTATCGCAAGGGCGGCGCGCAGATCGTTGTCGTTCATTCTGACTTCTGACTCCTGTCTCCTGTCTTCCTTTCACCGTCCAAACTGCAATCGCGTAATCAGCGGCTCCGGCAGTCCGGCTTTCTCCATTTTCATCTGCGTGGCGTTCACATCGTAGCCGGTGCGATAGTACTCCACCTGGCGCTGTTGAGAATCGAGTATCGCGAAAGCTGCGCGCCAATCGCGGTCGCGTGGCTGACCTACCGAACCAGGATTCAGCAGGTAACGCGATCCTGCTTTGAGAGGAAGTGTGAGCACGCAGCCGTCGGCCGCAGACTCGGCGTGGATGGGCTGCAGCCGGCTGCCGGGCCCTATCAAGAAGCCGCCCTGCACGTGAGTATGTCCGAAGAAGATGATCGGTGAGGACGCATCTTCGAGCGCGGGCAGGGCATCCAGCGAGTCGATGATGTACTCGTCCTCGTCCCGAGGCGAACCGTGCACCAGTTCGAATCCGTCCACACTCAGCGGGCCCTCGATCAGGCTGAGGAGCCGGGCGAGATTCTCTGGCGTCAGCTGCTGTCGAGTCCAGTGGGTCGCCGCGCGCGCCAACGGGTTGAAGTCTTCCGCATCGGTTATCCCCGCGCAAGCTTTATCGTGATTGCCGCGAATGATGGCGGCAGCGGCACCGCAGACCGCTTCCACGACGGCGTTAGGATCCGGTCCGTAACCCACCAGGTCGCCGAGGCATAACATCGTCTCGTAGAGTCCGCGCGACGCCTCGAGGCACCTCTGGTATGCCTCCAGGTTGGAATGAATGTCACTCAGGATCAGATAACGCACGTTGGCCCTTCCGGGGCGGGTTGCGATTATAGCTTATTATACGCGTCCTGAACGGCCATGATGGCCGGCATTTTCGGGTCCGTTCATCCCTGGCCTGACCGCGTCCGCGCGTTTTGACCCGGTGGATAGCTTTTGGTTAAGATCAGAATTGCTCGCCCGTTTCGGCCTGTTTTATCTCGGGAGCCGGAGCCGGCGCGCTCCGTCGCATGCTCCGTTTCTATACTGCCGGCGAGTCCCATGGTCAGGCCCTGGTTGCGGTCCTCATGGGAATCCCGGCCGGTCTCGAAATGGACTTCGCCTATGTGGATGGCGAGCTGAAGCGGCGCATGGGCGGTTACGGCCGGGGCGGGCGCATGAAGATCGAGCGCGACCGCGCCCAGTTCGTCTCCGGGGTGCGCCATGGCCGGACGATCGGTTCGCCGATCACCATCCTGATCGAGAATCAGGACTGGAAGAACTGGACGCAGGCCATGGCGGTGGAAGCCACGCCGGTGGCCGACGCGCAGTACCGGCCTCTCGCACAGCCTCGGCCGGGCCACGCGGACCTGGCGGGTTGCCTGAAGTACAATTTGCCCGATGCTCGCTACGTTCTGGAACGCGCCAGCGCGCGCGAGACCGCGGCGCGAACCGCACTGGGCGCTGTTGCCAGGCTGCTTCTGCGCGAGTTCGGCATTGAGATCGCGAGCCACGTCATTCAGGTCGGCCGGGTGCGGTCGGCATCGGCTGCGCCCTTCGATGCCATCCGGTCGCTGCGGGAGCGCGATGACATCGTGCTGAACTGCCTCGATCCTGAAACCGAAGCTCGGATGAGAGACGAGGTGGACCAGGCCACGCAGAATCGCGATTCCGTGGGCGGCGTTTTCGAAGTCGTGGCTCACGGCGTTCCCGCCGGGCTGGGATCGATGGGTCAGTGGGACGAACGGCTGGACGGCATCCTGGCGCAGGTGATCGCCTCGATCCAGGCGGTGAAAGCCGTCGAGATCGGTACCGGAGTGGAGAGCGCCGGGCAATTCGGCTCCGAGGTGCACGACGAGATCGGCTACGATCGCGAGCAGTCGCGGTTTACGCGCAAGTCGAATCGCGCGGGCGGCCTCGAGGGCGGCATGTCCAACGGAGAGAACATCGTGGTCCGCGGTTATCTCAAGCCCATATCCACGCTGCGGCGGCCGCTCGAATCGGTGGACTTTGGCAATCGAGAGCCGGTGAAGGCCGCCTACGAGCGCTCCGACGTGTGTGTCGTGCCGGCCGCCGGCGTGGTCGCCGAAGCCATGATGGGTCTGGTGCTGGCGCGATCGTTTCTCGAGAAGTTCGGCGGCGACTCAATGGCAGAGACTCGCCGCAACTTCACGGGTTATCAGGAGCAGGTCCGGCGTTTCTGAGTTGACGTAGGGGCGGCCCTCGTGGCCGCCGATTTCAAAGAGACCCGGCTTAGGAAGGGCGGCCACAGGGGCCGCCCCTACGTCAAAATTGACTGGCCACTCGCCACTCGTCACTGTCTTTAGAATGATTTACCCCATCGTCAAATACGGTCAGGAAGTTCTCGGGAAGGTGGCGGCGCCAGTCGTCGTCTTCGATGAGGATCTCGAGAAGCTGGTGGCAGACATGTTCGAGACCATGTACGCGGCGCACGGCGTGGGGCTGGCGGCGCCGCAGATCGGCCTCTCGAAGCACCTCTGTGTGATCGACACCACGGTAGGCGAGCAGGAGAAGGGAGCGAAGCTCGTGCTGGCGAATCCGGTTATCGTGGCCGTCGAGGGCCGCCAGGTTCACGAGGAAGGCTGCCTGAGCCTGCCCGATTTCCGAGCCGATACGCCCCGGCCCTTGAAAGCCACCGTCCGAGCCCAGGACGTGCAGGGTAAGGAATTCACCATGACGGGAGAGGGCTTGCTGGCGCGGGCTTTCTGCCACGAGACCGATCACCTCAATGGCATGCTGTTCATCCAGCATCTGAGCGCGCTTAAACGCGAGTCAATCAAGCGCAAGATCAGGAAGCTGACGAAGGCCGGAGAGTGGTAGTCCCAAGCCGGGCTTTTTGCGCGCCGCAGGCGGCCCCATGAAGCTCATCTTTTGCGGCACACCCGAATTCGCCGTGCCGACCCTGCTGCGGCTGACTCGTCCGCCGTTTCACATCGAGATGGTACTGACGAATCCTGACGAGCCGAGCGGCCGCGGTCGCGCGCTCAAAGCCCCGCCAGTAAAGCGGGCAGCCCTCGAAGCCGGGCTGGTCGTCTTCCAACCGCGCAAGTTCAGGGCGCCCCTCACTCGCGCGCTGCTCAGCCAGTATCGTCCTGACGCCATCGTGGTGGTCGCCTATGGCCACATCATCCCTGGCTGGATGATCGAACTGCCGCGTTTCGGATGCATCAACCTGCATGCCTCACTGCTGCCCAAATATCGAGGCGCCGCGCCCGTCCCCTGGGCGATCATCCGGGGCGAGAGCGTGACGGGCGTTACCACCATGAAGATCGATCCGGGACTCGACACGGGCGACATTCTGCTTCAGCACCCGACGCCGATTGGCCCGGAGGACACCACGGAAATGCTGCTCGACCGCCTGAGTGTGGCCGGCGCCGATCTGATGGCCGAGACGCTGCATGAGCTCAGCCGGGGACAGATTACTCCGCGGCCGCAGGAGAACAGCGAGGCGACCGTCGCGCCGATGCTGAAGAAGGAAGACGGCCGGATCGATTGGTCGCTCGAGGCTGCGGAGATCGAGCGCCGCGTGCGGGGACTGCGCCCGTGGCCCGGAGCCTACACAAGTTTCCGCGCCCACGGACTCCAGATCTGGAAAGCAGCCGTCGCCGCCGGCATTCCCCAGGCAGAACCCGGAACGCTGGTCACCCTGGCCGGGAAGCCATGGGCCGTTTGTGGCCACGGCACCGCGCTTGAGCTGGTCGAGGTGCAAGCCGAAGGACGGCGCCGGGTCTCCGGCTCGGACTTTCTGAACGGCGTCCGGCTCCAAGCCGGCGAGAAGTTCGATACTCCAACTGCGTGACCGCGCTGTCATGCCCGTTTCGCCTGCTCGCCGCCTCGGTTACCGCGTCCTGCGCCGGGTCGAAAACGGCACGGACTTTGCCGCCGACCTTCTGCGAGCCGCTCCCGAATCGCTATCCGAGGCGGACCGTCATCTTGTCACCGGAATCGTTCTCGGCGTCCTGCGGCGGCGCGCCCAACTCGACGACGTCCTGGCCCGCCTCTCCGGCCGGCCCTTGAGTTACTTCGATCCCGAAGTCATCACGGTCCTGCGAATCGCCGTCTACCAGATCTGCTTTCTGGAACGGATTCCGAAATCGGCTGTCGTGAATGAAGCGGTGGAGATGACGAAGCTGGCGCGCAAACGTTCGGCGGCGGGCCTGGTGAACGCGGTGCTCCGCAAGTGCGAGGCGTCGACGGTTGCCGCGGATACGGATGAGCGCACGACGCGTCTGGCCGTGCCAGCTTGGCTGCTTCGACGGTGGGAGAGCCGCTTCGGCATGGATGCCGCGCTCGATCTCGCACGACAGACGTTGGAAACACCGGTCACAGCGATCCGACTGGTCGCGGGCGACATTGACGGGATTCAAGAGGAACTAGCAAGCGCGGGAATCAAAACACGACCTGCGGACTACGCGCCCAACGCACTCGTGGTCGAGGGTGGGAACATCACGAAGTCGGAAGCATGGCTCGCCGGACGCGTGGTGATTCAGGAAGAGGCATCTCAACTCGTCGGTTCGCTGGTGAGGCCGCAGCGCGGCCAATGTGTACTGGACTTGTGCGCGGCGCCCGGGATGAAGTCGGCCGAAATGGGCGCGAAACTTCAGGAAGGCACGATGGTCCTCTGCGATCGCAGCGAGCGCCGACTGCGCGGCATGGAGATTACCCGCCTCCTGCCCGCTGGGGTGCGATGCAGCGCAGTGCAACTCGATGCCGCGAGCCCCTTGCCCTTCAGCATCCGCTTCGATCGTATCTTGCTGGACGCTCCCTGCTCCGGCACGGGCACGCTCGGACGCAATCCCGAGATCAAGTGGCGACTTACGCCGGACGACATCACGCGGCTCGCCGCCGCCCAGGTCCGGATGCTGCGCGGCTCGCTTGAGGCGCTCGGGCCCCAAGGGCGGCTGGTCTACGCTACGTGCTCGCTTGAGCCGGAGGAGAACGAGCAGGTCGTGGAAGAAGTCCTAGCCGAGCAGGGTGAGTTCACGGTTTTGCCGCGTACGCGATCGGCGAAAGAATGGCCGCATTTGGCGGGCCTCTTCGACGAGCGAGGCTACTTCCGCACGCGACCCGACCTCAATGGTACCGATGGCTTCTTCGCCGCCGTCATCGAGCGCAGGCAAATCGTGCGATAACGGGCACGCGCCGCCGTGGCCACCCCAAAACCCAGATTTTCAGTCTGATCCCGCCCGGTCTCGCTAAAGCTAAGTTGTTGGTGCCGAAGAGAGGACTCGAACCTCCACGCCCTGACGGGCACTACACCCTGAATGTAGCGCGTCTGCCAATTCCGCCACTTCGGCTAAGAACTGAAACGCGGCTCCATCGCGATGCCGGAGCCGCGTCACATGGTATGATCTTGCCATCTGCCACTGGGGGTGTCAAGAAGCGGATAATGTTATATGAGGATGCTGACATTGGTAAGGGACGCTCGCGGACGAAACTGGGTTCGAATCCTCGTCACCACAAATGTGTTGCTGTTCTTGGTTTATGCAGCCCTCTATATCGATGGCCCTGTTTACTCCGCCTTAAAGACGGCGAACCTGGCTGACGCCGTCGCGTCCAGCGTGTTTCTGACGCTGCTTATCTCGACGGTTTTCGCGGCTATACTTCTGCTCAAAAGGCTCTTTCAGATGCGCAATAGGTCAACGGAGGCTGGCTCGAGAATAGCAGTGTTAGATATCGTTTTGTTCTTAACTTGGTGCATCTCGTTTGGGGGCCTCTGCCTTTACGCCTTCATACTCGGAACTGGAGGCTAAGGCAACCGCCGGCTCAAATCGAAAGTGTCCCATTATCATCGAATTGAAGTTGGGGGGGGCTGCGCGCTGTAGCGGCGGTCTATGACCGCCGGTCGTTGTTCCTATAAGGACCGGCGCTCGCAGAGCGCCGCTACAACAACACACCGCTACGCTCGACCTGTCTCCGCTCAGCTTGCGCGGTATGAACCCCGCACGGTAACATGAGGTTTCGCTGCCCCTCTCGAGCTGTCCAGCGAATCCGTCCTTTATGAGCACTCCCTTAAATTGGGCACTGGTGGCGCACATCATCGGAATCATTTACTGGCTCGGGGGCTTGATCGTGGCCGCCCAGATCATGGTGCGATTGGGCAACGAAGGCTCACCCGAAGGACGCCAGGCGCTGGCGGACGTCGAGAGCAAGCTGCTGAAGAGGATCGTGCATCCCGGTGCGGCCGTCACGGTGCTGGCGGGCATCGCCATACTGGCGATCAGCCCCGATTATCTGCGGCAGACCTGGCTGCACATCAAGCTGGCGCTGGTCGTGATCCTCATCGCGGTCGACCTGCTGCTGACCGTGCGTTTGCGCGCCTTCCAGGCGAGTCGCGGACCGATTCCGGGACAGGCGAGGCTTTATTACGGGTCGATGGCCGTGCTGTTGTTTTTCATCGTGATACTGGCGGTGCTCAAGCCTCTCTCTTGATTCAGGCGCGACTGAGCCCTCAAGGAGAAATTCTGTGACCAAAATAACCGTTCGCAACAACGGCCCGGTGAGGATTGAAGGCGACGATTTCACCATCTACGACGCCGAGGGCAACGCCTTCGATCTCGCCGGCCGCACCGCGATCAGCCTCTGCCGCTGCGGGCATTCGGAGAATAAGCCCTTCTGCGACGGCAAGCACAAGGAGTGCGCCTTCGACTCTCAGATAAAAGCGCGGGCCCTCGAGCCGCCTGTTGCGCCTCTGCCACCGCCGGTCACGTCCTGATTCAGGGGTTGGCGTTAGGGGTCAGGGGTCGCCACCACGCCCTCAAGTGCGCAGCCTCTCTGGCGACGACATACAATACAATGTCGTCGCCATCCCGGGGTTAAGCGCAAACCGACAACCGACTACCGACTACCGTCCGGCGGGCCGACGATCACCAGCTCCACACCGCCGTCATCGGTCGAATGAAAGACGGCGCGGAACTGCTCGCCAAGCTGCTGGTGGACGACCTCGCTGACGTGCCTGGCGATCTCCCCGTTAACCGTGTCGCCGAGCCGGACTCCCAGTTGCGGCGTGAGCGTCTCGAGTGCTTGCTGTGGGACGCGTTCGCTCTGGATTGCCGTCAGCCGGCCGCTGATCGTCTTGGGGCGATCCGCAACTATGTAAGCGATTTGGTTTTCCGCGTCGCGCGCTTGGCTAAGCTCCGCCAGCCGCTCGGCAAGCTCCTTCTTCATATCCGCTGCCTGTTCGGGCGGGGTGTTGGGATCGGCAATGGCCGCCCGCAGCTTCGCGGCGTCGACCTCCAGCTCGTCGTCCACCACGCGCGTTTCCGGATTCGAGTCAAGCTGGGCCTTCAATTCCGCGATGCGTTCGCTATCTTTCGCCTTCTCGTCGTCAGAAATGTCCGGACTCTGGATGCGCTCCGCAAGCGATTTGATCTCGCGCACTGAAGGGTCACCGGAGGGGACGGCCATCTTGTAGTAGCGCACCCTGTCGCTCTCTGCTGGAAACGGCGGCAGGACAAGCTCGCCAACCTTCGCTTTAATGTTGTTACCGAGATCGGCAGACGCGTTACTTGGGAGCTGGAAGTGGATCGTCACCTCGGTGCTGCTCGGCGCGGGCGTGCGGAAGCGCCATTCCAGCACGGACTCGAGGCAGGCGCGGCGCAGTTCCTCGGGACCGCTGACCACCCGGGCGTCGGAGACCTGCCCCTGCTCGTCGATACTGACGTCAAGCGCGACGTCGCCGCCGATGCGCTTCTCGACTGCGCGCTCGGGATAAACCAGGACCGCGCGGTGAGTGAGATTATCGCCGCCCTGTAGCACTTGAATTGGGGCGGAGCTGAGTTCCTGCGCGTGGACGCGCAGGGGGAAGAGGGAAGTCGAGGTGCGTAGTACCACGAAGAGTGCGGCAGCGCTTACAGCCAGGCAGAGAATCGAACGTCGTGCGGTCATGGTCTTCTCCTTCAGGATCTCGGCGACACGCTTCTTCAGCAAACTCTTTCGCAGGAAGAGCGGCGCCGGAACAAGCCGGGCATCGATGTGCGCCTGCGCGACGGCCAGCAGGGCCTCGACGTATTGCTCGCGGTCGGCGGTCAGGCCGATCACCGCATCGTCCACTACTTGCTCGCGAGTCAGGTGTATGCGTCCGATCAGCCACCCGACGGCAGGATGAAACCAGAGCACGGAGCGCACCAGTTCCTCCGCCACACACCACGGCCAGTCGCGCCGCCGAACGTGCAGCAGTTCATGGCAAGCGATGGCGCGCTGCGTATCGGGTTCCATGTCGGCGATGTTCGCCGGCAGGAGGATCAGTGGGCGGCGCAGGCCGAAAGTGATGGGGGCTGGCGCGTGATCGGAAGTGCGAAACTCGGCGCGAACACCGACCTGCCGCTTTGCGTCATCGAGCCCTGCGGCGAGCGCCTCAGGAGCGGGCGCGGAGCGGCGACGCAATCGGGCGAGGCCGAGAAAGCCGGCCGCCAGCCACAAGGCGCGGATCACGATGCCGGCGGCGACGAGCAGAAGCGCCCACCGGGCAATCGATCGCTCGGGCGTCAACTCGGCCGACCACTCCGCGCGCCACCGGCTCGACCAACGATCGAGGCGGGACGCCTCCGCTGCTTCCTGCGCCGGCACCGCGGAGGGCGATGCGATCACAGAAGCGGCTTCAGCGTGCGTGGATGCGACGGCACTCGGATGGTCAACCTTCCATCGCTGGCACACGGGCAGAACCAGGCAAAGGCCCAGCAGCGCCTGCCAGTAGATGAGCGTGGCGCTGGAAGCGCGGAAGCGGAACAGGCGCGCGAGCAAGGCTCCGGCGGCCACCAGCACGAGCGCCTGCAGAGCGTAAGCAGCGAGGTCGCGCAGCCAGATTGATGCGGTCATTTTTTCTTCCCCATCATGCGTGAGATCTCGCGGAGTTCCGCCTCCGAGAGTTGCTTGTCTTCGAGCAGGTGCACCACCAGCGGCTCGGCGGACCCGTTGAAGACGCGGTCGACGAATTCCCGCACCATGCCCTTGATGACCTGGTTCCGCGGCTTGGTGGGTTGATAGACGTAGGCGCGGTCCTGCTGCGTGGCGCGCAGGTATCCTTTATGCTCCAGGGTCTTCAGCGCGGTCATCACCGTGGTGTAGGCGATTTTGCGGCGCTCGAGCAGTTCCTCGTACACGTCACGCACGGTGGCGGATTCCCGCCGCCAGACGATCTTCATCAGCTCCAGTTCCTGGGCTGTCAGGGTTGTGGATCGCGGTCGCATACTAGAAAACTAGTACTACTAACGACGTAATGTCAAGCGAAATCTTTCCGATGGTTTTTTGAGTTTGGTTTTGGCTGGCTGGAATGCTGAGGACCTACGGAGGATTACGATGACACCGTTCGGAACGCGTCCCGGTCGCGCGGGCCCCGGAAGGGCCGGAACGTGAATAGCCGTAGGTGCAACCTGCGGAGAGCTAGCCAGAACCAGCGGCCCAACCCCGGAGGGGTTGACCGGCCTCCCTTTCCAGGAATTTGTACAACCCCTCCCCGGGTCGTGCGCTGGGCGTGGCCTGTTTCCGTAGGTTGCGCCTACGGCTACTCACGGTGTTGCCCTTTCGGGCAACGGGAAACCCATGGCACCCAGACTCTCATCGTAACTACGAATGTCGGTATTTGGCTGGACTATTCAACCGGCTTCACGCTGTCCATCAATCCAAAGAACCCCTCAGCCATGGTCGGGTGAATGTAAATGGCGCCTTTGAGCAGCGTGTAAGGCTGACCGGCCAGCATCAGCATGCTCAGGATTTGCACCAGCTCGCCGCCTTCGGAGGACAGAATAGCGGCGCCGAGAACTTTGTCCGTCTGGGCATCCACGATCAACTTCATGAGGCCCGCGGTCTCGTCGCGCTCAAGCGCGCGAGAGACTTGAGTCATCGGGATCTTGCCGACCTTCAGCTTGCGTCCCGCCTCCCGTGCCTGCTTTTCTGTCATACCGACGCGGCCGAGTTGCGGGTCGGTGAAGACGGAGTAGGGCACGATTCGATTGGCCGTCGAGAGGCTCTTCTTCTCGATCAGATTGCCGTAGATGATCTGGTAGTCGTTGTAGGAAATGTGCGTGAAGGCCGGGCCGCCATTCACATCGCCCATGGCCCAGAGGCCCGGGACGCCGGTTTCGAGCCGATCGTTCACCTTGATGTAGCCGTGATCGTCGGTCTCGATTCCGGCTTGCTCGAGCCCGAGATCCTCCGTGTTGGGACGGCGTCCCGTGGCAACCAACAGGTGCGAACCGGTCAGCGTCTCCGGTCCGCTGGGCGTCTCGACATTCAATGTAATCGTCCCTTTGTTGTGCCGGACACTCGATGGGCGAGAGTTCAGCAAAAAGCGGATTCCCTCCGCTTCCAGAATCTTGCGCAGTTCGTCCGCGACCTCGTCGTCCTCGCGCGCCAGCAGTAGTGGCAGTCGATGCACTACAGTCACGGCGCTGCCGAACCGGCGGAACATCTGGCCGAACTCCAAACCGACGTAACCGCCGCCGACGATCAGCAAGTGCTCCGGCACGGCGCTCAGCTCCATGATGCTGGCATTCGTAAGGTAGGGCACGCCGTCGAGGCCGTCCAGCGGAGGTATGCCAGGCCGCGTACCCGTATCGATGAATATGCGATCGCTCTCGAGGATGTCGTCGCCTGCCCGAACCGTGTGAGGTCCGGCAAAGCGTCCATGAGCGCGATACAGGCGCAGCATCTTGCGATCGCGTACGCGCTTCTCATGCCCGCCGCGAAAAGACTCGACCATTTTGTTCTTGCGCGCCACAACGGTGGCAAGATCGACGCTCACATCGCCGGTCCGCACACCCCAGCGCGCGCCGTTACGCGCGTAATAGGCTACTTGGGCGCTCGCGACCATGGTTTTGGTCGGAGTGCATCCGGTGTTAACGCAGGTGCCGCCGAGCGGCCCCTCCTCAACCAGTGCCACGGTCTGTCCGAGATCTGCCAGAGCGTAGGCGAGAGGGTTACCGCCCTGGCCTGAGCCGATTACAATTGCGTCATATTTCACAGATCACCTCACCACCCGAACCAAGATAACAGGATCAAACCTGCCAGGCACACACCTTATGGAGAATTACCGAATATAGTGACGCCCTGCTGTAGCGGCGGTCTATGACCGCCGACCGTTTGTCTCGGAAAAGCCGGCGGACATAGACCGCCGCTACAGCACACTGTTGTCACGAGGGCGCCCGCCTGCGTCGTTTTTTGATGTAGGCGTCACCGGCTTCCCCCCGGCCAGGATCACGCCGTCCTGCCATCGCGACAGCCCGGAGGGGCGGCTTCCTGTAGCCCACGGCGACTGCTTTTGGAGCTGCGGGACAAGGGCTACAAAATGATTTTCAGCCCCGCGGGCCGGATGGCGCAGACCTTCCCGCCACGATCGATGAGCTCCGGTCTGAGTGAGACAAGGTCTGCGCCATCCTATCCCCAGCCAAGTGGCCCTGCATTTCATGCACTATAATTTCGTGCGGATTCACAAGACCCTGAGGATGACGCCAGCTATGGCAGCGGGAGTAGCTGACCGACTGTGGACGATTGCAGACATCGTGAACCTGATGCCCGCCCCGGTCGCCAAGAAACGCGGTCCATACAGGAAGAAAGCGCGATGAAAAACAGCATGACGCTTCACGATTGGGCTTGGTTTAGCGGCATTATGGCCGCAGCGTTGGCGTTCCTCTATTGGGTTGCAATGAAGACCACCCCACCAGAGGTGCTGTGGAAGAAACCGCCAATCTGGCAGGTCGTTCTGCTGCTCGCGCTCTTAGGGTTCATCGTCTACCTGTTCGTGGGGCCACACTGAATTCAAACTGAGACACCACCCTCAGCCGATCTTCCTTGACATTTTGCGGTTTTTGTGGTATTCTTCAAATCGTAACCGGGGAGGGGCATAGAATCTTGTCAGGAGAATACTGCCCCATGCCGCCTCCCAAATCACCCACAATCTGGTTTCGACGATCGTGCCAGGTGCCGGCGCTCGAACGGCGGACTTCAACAACTGCCCGCGAGCTTGACCGATGTGGAAGCCCCCTCAGAGCGCCGTCATTCCCGCGCAAGCGGGAATCCAGTTCGTCTGAGGTCGTATTTCCGAGCATTCGCAAGGTGGATTCCCGCCTGCGCGGGAATGACTGCATCCGGGTGTTTCTGCTAGCCACTAACCGCTCACCACTAGCCGTGAGGTTCGCCTTTTATTCGCCATCAAGTCGCGCACTCGATCATTTTTACAAAACGAAACCGTCAGGTTATTGATTCTAAGGCACTTCTATTTTTGATCGTGCTCAAAACCGTCAGGTTGCTGAAAACACAGGCACTTACGCCGTGAAAGCCAAGAGGTACATGATGTACAAGGACTTAGCCTCAAGAAGGGGCTCCAGAAATCGGCTTGTGCGTGCCAGTTTGGGGCCTTTTTCGACCAAATTGGCGGCACTTACCGCCTTGTTCGGTGCCCTTTTGGCCTGCCTTCCCGGTCAGCGGGTGCGCGCCGACGAGCCCATCATCCCGCCCACGATCTCCAAAGTCTGGCCGGCCGGCATGGAGCGCGGCACGACGGCCACCTTCACGCTCGACGGAAGGAATCTCGCAGGAGCCAAATCCGTCATCTTCGACGCCCCCGGCATCACGGCGCGCGTGACTGAGGTGACCGATGTGCCCGAGAAGATCACCGGACCGCGCGCCGGCGTGGACCTGGGCGCACAGGTGCCGCTCGGCACCAAGCAGACCGCGAAACTTGAAGTGACCGTCGCCAAGGATGTGCCGCCGGGTATTCACCGGTTCCGCATTCAGACGCCGCTTGGAACCTCCGGCATGGCTGTACTTGACGTGGGATCGCTTCCCGAAATCGCGGAGAGCCCGAAGCCCGAAGGCGCTCAAGCGATGTCCTCGTCGCCACAGACGGTCACTTTGCCGGCGACTATGGTGGGTACAATCCAAACGCCCGGTGATACGGACAGCTACCAATTCACGGGCCACGCCGGCGAGGAGCTTGTGGCCCAGGTGGTGGCATCGGAACTCGGCTCCCAGCTCGTTTCCCAACTTGTGCTGCGGGATTCGTCGGGCGCGATTCTGGCGCGAGAAGGTGAGCACGGCTTCAAACCGGACGCGGTGCTGATCTCGAGGCTCCCTGGCGACGGCGCTTACACGCTCTCAATCGCGGACCGCGAGAAGGGCGGAGGCCAGGATCACTTCTACCGGCTGAACGCGGGCGCTCTGCCCTACGTCACGAGCGTCTTCCCCCTGGGCGTAACCGCCGGCAAGGCGCAGGAGGTGGCGGTCGAAGGCGTCAATCTGGGCGGCGTCGAGAAGGTCACGATGAGGGCGCCCGAGGCCGACGGTTGGACCACAGTGCCGCTTGTGATCCCCAGCAGCGCCGCGCCCGGAGCGCGGGCATCCCTGCCCGCCCAACCGCTGGACACGGTCAAGCTCGCGGTTGGCGACGAGCCTGAAATTGCGGAGCGCGAACCCAACAACTCGCCGTCGCAGGCCCAGGTGATTTCGACGCCCGCGACCATCGATGGACATATTCAGAGCGGCTCGGGCGCCGGGCCCGATCAGGACTATTTTCGTTTCCACGCGCGCCAGGGCCAGCAGGTCACAATCTCCGTTGCCGCGTCGCGGCTCGGCTCCCCGCTTGATTCCGTGATCGAAGTGCTGGATGCGCAGGGCAATCCGATCCCACGCGCCACGGTCCGCTGCCTGAACGAGACCACGACCACGCTCTCGGACCGCGATTCGCGGGCGGCCGGCATCCGCCTGGTGTCCACGAGCGGGCTGCGTGAAGGGGATTACCTGATGGTCGGCGACGAGTTGGACCAGATCGCAAACATCCCCGATCAGCCCGACGCCGACGTTGGCCTGAAGTCCATCAGCGGATTGCGCGAGGCATACCTGGGAACCTCACCCGACGCGCACGCCGTTAACACGCCGGTGTACAAAGCGCAGATTCTGCCGGCGGACGCCGAGTTTCCGCCCAACGGCTTGCCCGTATTCCACCTGACCTGGCGGAACGACGACGGCGGCCCCGGTTACGGCGCCGACTCGCGTCTTGAGTTCGGCGCGCCCCGCGACGGCGACTACATTTTGCATCTCGCGGACATCCGCAATCTGCAGGGCGCCGACTTCGCCTATCGCCTCACCCTGAGTGACACTTCTCCCGACTACCAACTGGCGGCCGACCCGCTGAATCCCAACATTCCGCGCGGCGGCTCTGTGCCGGTGCGCGTCACGGCCGACCGTTTGCAGGGTTACGACGGCCCGATCCAGATCGGAGTGAAGGGATTGCCGCACGGTGTCAGCGCCGCCCCCGCCACCATTGCCGCGGGGCAGGACTCGACGCAGGTGATTCTCTCCGCCGCTTCCGATGCTGCCGAAGGCGCTCTCGCTGCGCCGATCGAGACGGTGGGCCGGGCGCGCGTCGACGGCCGCGAGATCATGCGCAAAGCCAGCGCCGACTCGCCCCTCCAGGTCGCCTCGGTGATTCCGCCTCCCGATGTGGTTGTCAGCGCCGAGCCTGGAAAGGTAGTCGTTGCTCCCGGCCAGGAAGTTACGGTCACGCTGCACGTGGCGCGCGAGAACGGATTTAAGGGACGCGTCCCGTGCGATGTCCTCAACCTGCCGCCGGGCGTACGCGTGGTGAACGTCGGTCTGAACGGCGTGCTGGTGACCGAGACCCAGACCACGCGCACCTTTACACTGCGCGCTGAGAGCTGGGCGCAACCCATCGAGCAGCCGATCTATGTGGTGGGACAGGTTGAATCGAACGCGTCGACGTTCCATGCGTCCGCGCCGCTGGAACTGAGGGTCGAGGGTCGTCAGCAGGCAACAAATAATTCCAGCGAAGCGGCGAAGCCGCAAGCTGGGCTGGCGCCAGACCGGAATTGAATCGCATGCCCGAGCGACAGTTCAAAGTCGGTGACATCGTTGAGGTGGTACATTACACGCCTAGACGCTATGCGCCGGGTGTAAAAGACGAACTCGGAACCGAACGCCTATTTCGTCGCATAGTTGGAAAGAAATTCCGTATTATGGGCTTCGACGAATACGGTTATGTCGAGTTGCGCCCCACGAAGCGCGATACGATTTGGATGGGGCGGGACGACGTCAGATTGGCTTCCCCCAAGAGAAAGACCAGTAGGCCCAGCCTGTGATGTGCTTGACTGATAGGCTAGGTACGCTGCCTACGCCTAACGCGACCGTGATTGGACCACGTACTTCAGCTCCGTGTCCTCTGTGGTACCCAGAGCTTTCAACACGGAGTTCACGGAGCCTCTGTGTGCTCTGTGTTAGAGGCTTCAGACCTGCATGGCGGGCTGAAGCCCGCCGCTACGGCGTTGCGAAGATCTTAGAGGTTCTCGATGATGGCGCCAGCGAAGCCGCTGGTGGAGAGCTTTTGGATGCCCGTTGCGCCCTCCATCTTCATCAGCCGTTCGAGGTCGTAGGTGACGCGCTTTTCAGCGATGGTGGCCGCGAGCGCCTTCTCGATGCGCTCGCTGACCTCGGGCCAGCCCATGAACTCGAACATCAGTGCGCCGGAGCGGATCACGGCCGACGGATTGATTACGTCCTTGTCGGCATATTTGGGAGCGGTGCCGTGCGTTGCCTCGAAGACGCCGTAGCCGTCGCCGATGTTGGCGCCGGGCGCGAGGCCGAGTCCGCCGATCTGGGCCGCGCAGGCATCCGAGAGATAATCGCCGTTCAGGTTGGGCGTGCACAGCACCTGGTATTCGCCGGCGCGCGTGAGGATCTGCTGGAACACCGAGTCCGCGATGCGATCGTTGATCAGGATCTTCTGCTTCCACTGACCCTGCCCGTGGCTGGCGCCGATGGAGTCGAGGCAGGTGCGGACCTCGTCGGCGATCTGCTGCTTAAAGTCCGGCGAGGCCATCTCGATGCCCGGTTCGAGCTCGGCGGCGAGCTCCTCGACGGTCGCCTGCGGATTTTTGTCCTTGCCGCCCAGAATCCAGCTCTCGCGTTCGGTCACGATCCGGTCGCGGAACTCGTCGCGGGCAAGCTGGTATCCCCAGTCACGGAACGCTCCTTCGGTGAACTTCATGATGTTGCCCTTGTGCACCAGCGTGACCGTCTTCAGGCCGTGATCGATGGCGTAGCGGATGCCGCGCCTCACCAGTTGATGCGTGCCCGTGATGGAGATGGGTTTGATGCCGACTCCGGAATCCGCCCGAATCTGCTTCTTGACGCCGTCGGCCTTGAGCTGACGGTTGATGAATTCGATCACGTGCTGCGCTGCCTCGGTGCCTTCGCGCCACTCGATTCCCGCGTAGACATCCTCGGTGTTCTCGCGGAAGATGACCACGTTCATCTGCCGGGGATCGCGCACCGGCGACGGAACGCCCGGGATGTACTTGACCGGCCGCCAGCAGGCGTAGAGATTCAGCAGCTGCCGCAGGCCGACGTTCAGGCTGCGGATACCGCCGCCCACGGGCGTGGTCAGCGGACCCTTGATAGCGATGCGGAACATCTTGATGGCGTCGAGCGTTCCCTGCGGCAGCCACTCGCCGAATTGCCGGAACGCCTTCTCGCCGGCGAACACTTCGTACCACACAATGCGGCGGCGTCCGCCGAAACTCTTCTGGACGGCGGCGTCAAACACGCGCTCGGACGCCTTCCAAATGTCGCGGCCGGTGCCGTCGCCTTCAATGTAAGGAATGATCGGCTGATCGGGAACTTGAAAGGCGCCGTTTGCGAAAGTGATCGCCGCGCCCTCCGCGGGCACGGGAATGCCGTTAAAGACCTGAGTCATGAGGCGGGCTCCTGTTGATTGACCCGATATTCTATCAGATCATCCCAGCCGAACCATCGTCGCGCAGCAATCCTTGTCGAGCGCGTCCGCGCGATGGCGCCTGCTCCGCCAGCGCGTGCTAGAATGTCTGACGCCCGCAGCGAAGTCATTTCGAGGTGACCCGTGATCAATGGAGCCCACGTTGTGATCTACACTCAGGATGCCGATGCGGATCGCGCCTTCTTCCGCGACGTGCTTGGATTCAACTCCGTCGATGCTGGCGGCGGCTGGCTGATCTTTGCATTACCGCCGGCTGAACTCGGCATCCATCCCACCGGACCCGAACAGGGCGACATGCCCGACACCGTCTTTCTGAAAGGGCATCATGAGCTCTATTTCATGTGCGATGATGTCGGCGCTACGGCGAAAGAACTCGAAGGGAAGGGCGTGAAGTTCATTGAGCCCGTGAAGGACGTGGGCTGGGGCTTGCTGACGGCTTTTCAGCTTCCCGGCGGAAGCGGGATCTGGCTCTATCAGCCGCGGCATGCATCGCCACACAGCTCGTAGGACCAGCAATAACGCGCCAGTGTCACTCTTCGAGCTTGTGCTTGTGCTTCTTGGGCCGCTGATTGTAGGCAAGGATCTTTTTGCGCAGCCGGATAGCCTCCGGGGTCACTTCCACGTACTCGTCTTCGGCGATGAATTCGATGGCTTCTTCGAGGGTCAAGGGGCGGAACGGGATCAGGCGGATGGCTTCGTCGGCCACCGAAGCGCGCATGTTCGTGAGCTTTTTTTCCTTGACGGCGTTCACGTCCATGTCGTCCCAGCGCGAATTCTGGCCGATCACGCTGCCTTCGTAGACCTCGACGCCCGGCCCGACGAACAGCTCGCCGCGCTCCTGCAGATTCCACAGCGCGTACGCGGTGGTGCGGCCCGGCCGGTCTGCGATGAGCGATCCCGTGAGGCGCGAGGGAATGTCGCCCTGCCAGTCGGTGTAGCCTTCGAAGAGCGTGTTCATCACCGCCGTGCCGCGCGTGGCCTTGAGGATGATGCCGCGCAGGCCGATGAGTCCGCGCGAAGGAATCAGGAATTCGAGGCGCACACGTCCGCTCGATCCGAGACCCGTGCCGTGGCTCACCATCTTGGTGTTCACGCCCTTGCGCACGCCGATCTCCTGCATCAGCACCCCGACGAACTCCTGCGGCACGTCGATCAGAAGCTGCTCCTGCGGTTCCTGCACCTTGCCGTTGCGCTGCCGGGTGATGATCTCCGGCTTGCCGACCGCGAGCTCGTATCCTTCGCGGCGCATCATCTCCACCAGGATCGCGAGCTGCAGTTCGCCGCGTCCCATCACTTTGAACGAATCCGTGCTCTCCATCTCCTCCACGCGGATCGAGACGTTGGTCAACAGTTCCTTGTCCAGACGATCACGCAGATGCCGCGAGGTGACGTACTGGCCTTCGCGTCCTGAAAACGGCGAGGTGTTCACGGTGAACACCATGGAGATGGTGGGCTCGTCAATCGGGATGTGCGGCAGCGGCGCGGGCGATAGCGCGCTGGTGACGGTCTCACCGATGGTGATGCCTTCGACTCCCGCGATGGCCACAATGTCGCCGACCTCGGCGGTCTCGAGATCGGTCCGTTCCAGGCCTTCGAAGCCATAGAGCTTGGTGATGCGAGTCGTCTGGGTGCTGCCGTCGAGCTTGGCGATCGCCACTTCGTCGCCGCGATGCAAGGTGCCGGCGAAGATGCGGCCGAGCGCCAGCCGTCCGTGATACTCGCTGTAGTCGAGATTGGCCACGAGCAACTGCAGCGCCGCTTCGGGATCGCCGGCGGGTGGCGGAATGGTTTTCAAGATCGTCTCGAAGAGCGGCTGCAGATTGTCCGAAGCATCGTCGAGCGCTCGACGCGCGATGCCGCGCTTGGCGATGGTATAGAGAATAGGGAAATCGAGCTGGTCTTCGGCGGCGTCGAGATCGATGAAAAGGTCGTAGACCTCGTTCACCACTTCCTGCGGGCGCGCGTCGCTGCGATCGATCTTGTTGATCACCACGATGGGCGGGAGCTTCGCCTCCAGCGCCTTGCGTAGGACGTAGCGCGTCTGCGGCAGCGGACCCTCGCTTGCGTCCACCAGCAGCAGAACGCCGTCCACGAGCTTCAGGGCGCGCTCCACCTCACCGCCGAAATCGCTGTGCCCGGGCGTATCGACGATGTTGATTCGCGTGCTGTGGTAGGTGATGGCGGTGTTTTTGGCGAGGATGGTGATGCCGCGCTCGCGCTCGAGTTCGTTCGAGTCCATCACGCGCTCCACCAGGGCTTCACCGGCGCGGAAGATGCCGCTCTGGCGCAGCATGGCGTCCACCAGCGTGGTCTTGCCGTGATCGACGTGGGCGATGATGGCGATATTACGGATGGATGAGTTCAACGGCCGGCCTCAATCACCATTATGCCGTGACCGGCCGTTTCCCGAAACGGAAGATTGCTGTCACCAGCGTGCCGGCAAGGCTGCCGACGGCCGCAGTCCAGCCGATCCAGAGGGTAACTTGCGGAATCAAGCCGAAGAGCACGAACTTCTTCCACCAGGGCGAGGCGAGGGCGGCGAACTGATCGCCCACTACGTCGTAATGCGTACCCAAGCCTTGCCCGCCGTGCGCGCTCATGGCGATGAACATCACGATCGCCACCGGAATCCGAGCTGCGAAGGCATAGGCTAGCAGGGTAACCCCGAAGGCGCGCCAGCCCTTGCCGGGAATGAAGGCTGCGGCAAGCGTGATCAGGAATCCGACCAGGGTCAGTATGCCCGGATGGGTCTCGGTGTAGCCGGCAACGACGCTCCCGATGAGGAACAGCACGACGGAGCCGACAGCCGCGCCCACCGCGCCGCCCACGCTGGAAGGTCCAAACCCGGATTTGATCAGCATCCAGGCGAAATAAGGTCCAAAGAGCACCGGGAGCCAGGTGACGCCGAGAATGGCGCCGTCGCTGCCGCCGTGCGCATTGACCACCCAGGGCGAGCCCCAGTGCTGGAGCTCGCCGACAAGACGCAGAACCGTGACCAGGAGCGTAAGAATCGCCGGTAACGCCACCAGCGAGGCGATGTTGGACGAATGATTAGCGGCGGTACCCTTCATGAGGTGTTCCTCTCATGCTGCGGCGGGCACGCTCTGCTTGCGCCCGAAGATGGCTGCGAAGATCGTGCCCAGCAAGGCGCCGATAATCGCCGTCCATCCGATCCAGAGGCTCATTTGTGGAAGAAACGCTAGGTCGAACCACTTCTGCCCGAGCGATGTGACGGTGAACCCCGGCCCCGCGACATCGTAATGCGTGCCCCATCCCTGGCCGCCGTTGGCGCTCATGGCGATGTACATCACGATGAGGACCGGGATGCGGGCCGCGAGTGCATAGGCCAGCAGAGCGTTTCCGAGCGAGCGCCAGCCCATGCGCGGGATGAACGCCGAGGCCAGCGCCACTACGAACCCGGCCAAAATCAGGGCGGTCATGTGCTTGGTTTCGCCGATTCCGAAAAGCACTCCGCCCAAAATGAACACGACCAGGCCCGCCGCGCTCATTCCGATGGCCTTGCCCATACTCGGCGGGCCGTCTCCGGCGTTAGCGAGCTTCCAGGCGAAATACGGTCCGAAGATGATGGGGAGCCAACTGATGCCGATGATGGCTCCGCCTCCGCCGGCGGCGTTGCCGACCCAGGGCATGCCCCAGTGTTGCAGTTCGCCAACCAGACGCAGAATGGTGATCGCCAGCGTGATGATCGCTGGAACCAGAATCAAGCTGCCGATACTGACTTTCGAATCTGTCCCGTTCATAAGCCTCCTTTGATCACGCTGTGGCGACGATTCTTCGCCGGCCGAAAATGGCCACGACGGCGCAGCCAAACAGCATGCCCACGATCACGGTGTAGCCGATCCAGAAACCCATCTGCGGAATAAATGATTCCTGAAGGAACTTCTGCCCGAGCGAGGTCACGGTGAAGCCGGGACCCGAGACGTCGTAGTGCGTGCCCCAACCCTGGCCGCCGTTGGCGCTCATGGCGATGTACATCACCACAAGGACGGGGATGCGGGCGGCGAACGCGTAAGCCACCAGAGCGTTGCCGAGCGTTCGCCAACCGATCCGCGCCACAAACGCCGATGCGAGTTGGATAAGCCCCGCGAGAGCGAACACGGCCACCATTCCCTTGGTAAACCCGAAATACTCAAGAACGCTGCCCAGAACGAGCACGACGATCCCCAGGCCGACCAACCCGAACGCCTTGCCCCAACTTGACGGGCCCGCGCCGGCGGCCACGACTTTCCAGGCGAAATAAGGTCCGAAAATAACCGGCAGCCAGGAGATGCCAACCAGGGCAAATCCCCCGCCGGGCGCCTTGTTGAACAACAACGGCGACCAGCCCTGCAGTTCACCGATCAAACGCAGAATGGTGATGGCCAGAGTGATGATCGCCGGCGCCAGAATCAGACTACCCACGCTGACTTTCGAATCGGTCCCGTTCATAAGCCTCCTTCAGCACTCGCGAGTGCTTCGGTCTGACGTTCCGGGAAGTGATCGGGTGAGTATAACGAATCTCATTGCGAACGCAAGTTGACGGAATCGTCAATTCGCGATGATTCATGCTCTACGCGGCGCTACCCCGCAATCGGCCGATGATCTCGCGGAGCAGCGCCTCGACATCGTGCGCCGGCGCCTTGAAAGCGTCGGCATCGACGGCCAACGGTGCCCCCAGGACGAGATGATGTACTCCATACTTGGGCAGTTCGCTGGTCTGGGCTATGGTGAGGCCGCCCACCGCCTGCACGGGAATGGAGACGGCTTTCACGACGGCGGCCAGTTCATCGAGCGGTGTCGGCGCGTGTCCGCCGTGTTCACGGATCACATCCGGCTCGCGCCGCTCGTCGTAGCCGACATGATGCACGATGTAATCGATCCCGAGATCCTGCATGCGTCGCGCCGCGCCCGGCTTGTCGGCGCAGGCGAGATCATCGCCCATCACCTTGACGCCGAAATCGCGTCCCGCCTGCACCGCCGCCTTGATCGTGGCCGGGTGCGCCTGCCCCATCACCACTACGTGGGTCGCGCCGGCTTTGGCCATCATCTCGGCTTCCAGATATCCGGCGTCCATGGTTTTGAGGTCGGCCACGATGGGGTGAGGGAATTCGTGGCGCAGGGTTTGGACCGCATTCAATCCTTCTGCAAGAATCAGCGGCGTGCCCGCCTCCAGCCAATCGACGCCTGCCCTCACCGCGCGATGGGCCATCTCCAGAGCGTCGGGGAGACTGGTGAAGTCGAGGGAGACTTGGACGACGACGGGCGAGTTCGGCATAAGTCGATTTTACAGGATGCAGACTCCGCCCGGGCACTGAGAGCTGCCCGAGAAAATTGGCCGTTGCACGTTTTCGTACAATTTTGTAGAATTGCACTAATGAGTGCAACGAGCGAAGAAACCTGGGCGGTGCTCATTGCCGACGTCGTCGGATCAAGCTCCAGACCGGATCTGCGGCAGTTCTTGGGAAGCAGACTGCGTCTGGCCGGCCGCGCGCACCGGGCGCTTCTGAAACTCTCGTACTCGGTAACCGCCGGAGATGAATTCCAGGCGGTGGCGCTCTGTCCTCCAGCGGTGCCGGAACTGATTTTTGATCTGCGCCGCCGCTTGCAGCCCCTGTCGCTCCGAATCGGCGTGGGAATCGGCATGCTCCCGGGCCGCCTGATCCCGCCGGTCAACAGGCTGAGCGGGGAAGCCTTTGTCTTTGCGCGCAGCGCCATCGAGGGCGTGAAGCATGGCGCGTCCCACAAGTACCGCTCCCTGACCGGTTTCAAATCCGGCAACGAATCCTTTGACCGGGTGGCGAACCTAGTCTACGGCCTGCACGACACCCTGCTGCAGGAGATCTCGGCGCGGCAGTGGAAGACGATTGACGCCTACCTGTTCCATCGGCGGCGTGCCCCGCAAGCCGCCCGGGCGCTGGCGATTGGAACGTCCACGCTTTCCAGAAACCTGAGGCGCGGCCGCTTCTGGCAGATGTCCGAGACCATCGAAGGCATGAAGAAGTTCATGGAGGGCGCTTTTTAAGAGTTGTACGTTTTTGTGCAATCTTAAGAAATTGCACGAATCTATGCAAGCGTTCACTCTCGTATTCCTCGCCATCTATCTCGCTCACCTGCTGACGGACTTCGTTTTCCAATCGTCCCGGCAGGTGGCAAGAGGCAAGGCGCGACGGTCGCCTATGCGGGCCATGGCGCCATTCACCTGGCGTGCGCTCTGGTTCTTCTGGCCTTTGTCTGGCCCGACGCACTGGGGAATGGGCTGACGTACGCGGTTCTGGTGTCGCTCATTCTCATTCACCTCCTGGTGGACCACGCCAAGCTGGCCTTGGTTTCCTCTCACCGCATGGCCGACGGGTTGGGTGCTTTTACGCTCGATCAGGTTATTCACGCGGGTACCGTATTCGTCGCCGCCCTCCTGATTGCGCGACTGCCGATGGGCACGTTTTTCGAACAGATGGCGGCGGTCCGGTTTGACCGGGTGAAGGTTCTCTGGGTGCTGGTGGTCTACGTGGGGATTATCTGGGGTGGTGGATATCTTCTGCGCTATTTGACGAAGCCGTTGATCAAGCGCGGCGTGCCTGAAATCCAGGAGGGAATTGACGAGCTCGAAAACGCCGGCCTTTACATCGGCTGGTTGGAGCGGCTTCTGGTGCTTACGGCGGTGCTTTTGGGATCACCCGCGACCGTCGGCCTGATCCTCACCGCGAAATCGATCGCGCGCTACCCGGAGTTCAAGTCGTTTCGCTTCGCCGAATACTTCCTGATTGGAACCCTGCTGAGTATCAGCCTCGGGATTCTCGGCGGGATCTTCCTTCTGCGTGTTTTGCATTCCCCTATTCTCGTGGTCCGGCCCTAAGCGATCGACCTGTTGAGTTTTGTCCTTGATTTTGGATGAATTTGATGCTAGGGTAATTCGCAGGTGGTAATGATGTGGTGATCGCAGAGAGCCCGGGACGACGTCTGGAATTCGCGACAGAACGTAGGCAATCTACCTAGGCTCCGCACCGGGCATCTGGGGGGTGTTCGCCGCTCCGGCGTGAAAGTCTCAGGACCTACCTTCATAAAATTTGCAAAACGAAGCCAACAAGTCCTTTAGAATCAACAAAGTTGTCCTAAAAAAGAGCCAAAACGAAGCCAACTAAGTGGGTTATTTCCGTCTTAAAAGCGCGCGGGTTGAGAGTCTGAAAACGAACCCATGCGAGGGGGTGGCGAGACTGTGTTCGCAGGCCCTTGCTAAGCGGCTCACAAATCAGCGAGATAGAGGCGTGATCCAGTCACTCGCGGCCGTGCTCCGGATGATCGCAGCCCGGAACTCCGGTTTGATAAGGGTTGGTCTGATACTTCAGTTCGTGAAGCGTGCCGATCTCGGAACTGTAATAGGCCATGACGATCGAGTTCTTCAGCAGGGCGAACGAGTCGTGTCCGGCCGCGACTTCAGAATTGTCGTTGGCATGGGTAAGCATGTCGAGGACGGTTTCCTGGCCCGAGCGGCTGAGTCCAGTGAAGGGATTGGAAAACTGCCTCAGGCAGTAGCCGTCGAGCCAGTTCAAGGCTGCGATGTATCGCTTCTGGCCCTCGAGCGATCCTTTGCGGATCAGGAGATCGGTGAAGTCGGTGCCGCTGCTTTCCTCGCCGGTGCCGGGTGCGTCAGTGGCCAGCAACAAGTCGATGAATCGATCCACCTGCGCGGCGCGCGCGCCCGGGGTGTCCGTGTCAGGGATCAGGATGTCGGCGACAGCGAGGACAGTCTGGTCCTGATGGTCGTCGAGAAATTTCGGTTTCCAGTCCGCCGCGGCCAGGCTAGGGTCTGGAGGCTCAGCGGCGCCAAGCGACATCGCCGGAGCGGATTCGGCTTGCTGCGGCGCGGCTTCAACCGCGGGGTTTCCTTTCGCGTGCGCCGCGGACGGCAAAGCGGCTGCTGCTCCGGCCGCTCCGGCGCTCGTGATCAGGCGGCGCAACGCCTCGCGACGATCGACTCCGCTTGTCTCTTGCTGCTTGGCCATAAGGACTCCGAACCGGATAAGTGCATCGATTCCAAGGCGCCATTCTACCACGCGAATTGTGTTGCAGGAGCCAAGCGACCGCCGGAACTACGGGCGTCATTCGATCCGACCAGGAATCTTATCGCAAATGGCGCCACCCTGAAGAACCTGCGTGGCATACCGCCCGCTGCGGGAGTATCATCGTCAACCGGGAGGATACCGATGCTCGGCGACTCGCCGCAGGGTTCGAGGGAACTGTTTGACGTGATCGTAGTCGGGTCAGGAGCGACTGGAGGCTACGCCGCCAAGGAACTGACGGAAGCGGGACTACGAGTGGCGCTGGTCGAAGCGGGGCGAATGCTGGTTCCGGAGAAGGATTTCACCGAACATCTCATTCCCTACCAGGTCAAGTATCGCGGATTCTCACCTGAGATTACGCGCACGCGGCCCATCCAGACGCGCTGCTATGCCTGCATGGAGTACAACTACGACTGGTTCGTCAACGACTACGAGAGTCCTTACACCACGGAGCCTGGCAAGCCGTTCAACTGGTTCCGCGCCCGCATTCTCGGCGGGCGATCGCTGGTTTGGGGCAGGCAGAGCTACCGCTTGAGCGATCTCGATTTCAAAGCAGCAAGCCATGACGGTTTCGGCGAAGACTGGCCGTTGGATTATGCGGAACTCGCGCCCTGGTACGACAAGGCTGAGGATTTCATCGGTGTGAGTGGCGCGGCCGAGGGCGTGCCCGCGCTTCCCGACGGCAAGTTCCAGCCGCCGATGCCCATGACGTGCGGTGAGGTTCTGCTGCGCAAGGTGGCGAAGGAGAAGTTCGGCCGGACGCTGACGATCGGCCGTACAGCGAATCTGACGGCGCCGCTCAACGGACGTCCGCCTTGTCACTACTGTGGTCCGTGCGAGCGCGGCTGCGTGACGCACTCCTATTACAACAGTCCGACGACAGCCATCGCCACCGCTCAAGCGACCGGCAAGCTGACCATCTTCACGGACGCCGTGGTGAGCCACGTGACCATGGATTCCGGCGCGCCGCGCGCCAACGGCGTCCGCTACGTTCACCGGCTGACCCGGCAGACGCGCGAGTTGCGCGCCCGATCGGTGGTGCTCTGCGCGCAAGCCCTCGAGTCGTGCCGGATTCTGCTGAACTCCGCAAATCCCCAGTTCCCGAATGGTCTCGCCAATTCGAGCGGCGTTCTGGGACATTACCTCATGGACCACGCCACTGGATTCGGGGCCTCGGGCAGCTTGTCCGGTATCGACGAGCGTCCTACGGCGGGTCCGCCGCAGCGGCCGAATGGCGTTTACCTGATCCGGTTCCGCAACGTCAAAGAGCGGCACCCCGACTTCATCCGCGGTTACGGATATCAGGGCGGCGCCGGGGCAGGTTACGCCTTGAACGCCGAAGGGTACGGCAAGCCGTTCAAGTCGCGCGCCCGTGAAGGGGACTATTACATCAGCCTCGGGGCTTTCTGCGAGTGCCTGCCGCACTTTGAGAATCGCTGCGAGCTCAGCAAGTCGGTCGTCGATGCGTGGGGCGTTCCGGCACTGCACTTCGACGCTGCTTATGGTGAGAACGAGAAGAGGATGGGAGTGCAGGCCGCATCGGACGCGGCGGAAATGCTGGAAGCAGCCGGAGCAAGGAACATCAGCCTCGACGCGAACATCAGCCCGTTCGGTCACGCCATTCACGAATGCGGTGTGGCGCGCATGGGCGAGGATCCCAAGAAATCCGTGCTGAACAAGTACTGCCAGTCGCACGATGTGAAAAACCTGTTCCTGATGGACGGCAGCGCGTTTGTTTCGGTCGGAAATCAGAATCCCACGCTGACCATGCTTGCTCTTGTGGGTCACGGATGCGATTACCTGGCCAGAGAGGCCCGAAAAGGAGGACTCGGATGAACCGGCGTGACTTTAGTCGGAACCTGGCTCTAGCGGCGCTCGGCAGCGGAGCGCTCGGGGCAACAAAGACGAATGCGGATGGTCGTGCCGGCGGCGAACAGCAGTCTGCCGGGGGCGCAGGTTTCAAAATCTCGCTCATGCTTTGGACTGTCTTTCATGGGCTGCCTTTCGAGCAGCAGCTGGAGAAGGCGGCGAGCGCGGGATACCACAACATCGAACTCGTGGGCGAGTTCGAGAAGTGGTCCGACACCGAATACGCAAACGTAAACCGCAAGCGCCAGGAACTGGGAATTCACTTTGATGCGACCGCTGGCGTGCGGCGCAGTCTCACCGATCCCGCGCAACGCGACGCTTTCCTGGCGGAAGTCAAAGCCATCCTGCCGGTTATGGACAAGCTCGAATGTCCGGCGCTGATCGTCCTCACTGGCAACAAGGTTCCGGGCATGAGCCACGAAGCACAGCACGCGAGCTGCGTCGAGGGATTGAAAGGAGCTGCCGACATCGTGGCGCCCAAGGGGTACAAGATCCTGCTCGAAAACATTGATCCCGAGGAGAACCCGAAGTACTTTCTGACTTCTGTGAACGAAGGATTCGACGTCGTTCGCGAGGTGAATCATCCCCATGTGAGATTTCTCTACGATTTTTTCCACGAACAGATCTCGGAAGGGAATCTGATCAAGAAACTGGAGAAGAACATCGCACTGGTGGACCTCGTGCACATTGCCGACGTGCCCGGGCGCCATGAGCCGGGCACCGGCGAAATCAATTACACGAATATCTACAAGAAGCTGGCAGAGCTCCACTACGATCGCTATGTTGCGATGGAATTCCTGCCTACCCGAGACGAGGTGGAGAGCCTAAAGACCGCGCGGGAGCAGGCGGAAGCGGCGGCCCGCATCTGATCCGGGTCCCCGACAGACCCCGACAGCGCAACGCCCGGGTCGACATGCGTCACCGTGCTGTAATATTTATCGATCTGCCGCGCGAGCTCGCTAGGCATTCTGCGGGGTTGCGGCTGACTTGGACCGCGCGCGCCTGTTGCCGATCGGGCGCTTGGCAACTGCTTTCCTCGGGGGCTTGGCAACAATCACATGTTGGCAGCTGAGGCACACGAAGTGTTCACCGCTCGGAGACCGAGTGCTCTTTGAAGAGCCACAAAATGTGCAAACCATAGGTTTCATACTCGGACTCAAGTTAACACGGTGACACGGCTGAAACAAGACACCCTGCGACTATTGATCAGCCAGTAATGAGAGGCGGGGGCGACGCGATGAGAATCCGAGAGGCCACTCGGAAGTACGAGAATTGGCTCGGGCGCTGCGCACCCTTGATCAGGCACGACCTGGAACTCAAGCATCGCGCCATGAGTGCCGACCCCTTTCGGTTTCTCCGCGCCACGTTCTACCGCTGGGCTCAGGTGTGGCGGGATGTTTGTCTGGATGAGGCCAGAGCGCCGATCGTGCTGGCCGTGGGCGATTTGCACGTGGAGAACTTCGGGACCTGGCGCGACATGGAGGGGCGGCTGGTTTGGGGCATCAACGATTTCGACGAGGTCTGCCCGATGCCGTACACGATCGATCTGGTCCGTCTGGCGGCCAGCGCGCATCTCGCGATCAAGGCCGATCACCTGACCATCGGGCTCCAGGATGCGTGCGATTCAATCCTGTCCGGTTATCAGGAAGGCCTCGATCGGGGCGGCGCGCCGGTGGTTCTCGGCGAGCACCATCATTGGCTCCGCGAGTTAGCCACCAGCAAGTTCCGTGATCCCGTAGCGTACTGGCAGAAGATGGATGCGCTGCCCACCTATCGCAGCAAGGTTCCCAAGAGCGCCGTTCGGGCCCTCCAGAAGCTGTTGCCTGAAAAAGACCTGCGCTTCCGGGTGGCGCATCGCATCGCCGGCTTGGGAAGCCTGGGCCGGCAGCGGTTTATGGCGCTGGCGGATTGGCGCGGTGCCAGGATCGCCCGCGAGGCCAAAGCGCTGGCACCCTCGGCTTATACGCTGGCTTGGAATGGCGGCCCGACCGAGAAGATCCAGTGCGAGACTGTCTTGCGAAAGGCCGTCCGCTCGCCCGATCCCTTTGTGCATCGCCAAGGGCGGTGGATCGTCCGGCGTCTGGCGCCGGATTGCTGTCGTGTTGAGCTTTCCGCGCTTCCCCAGGAACGTGATGAGTCGCGGCTGCTCCTGGAGATGGGACATGAGACCGCGAACGTCCATCTAGGCAGCCGCCGGGCAGCCCGGCGCATACTGCCTGACCTGAAGGCGCGCAAAGCAGGGTGGCTCCAGGAGGCAAGCTGCCGCATGGTCAAGGGTCTTCTCGAAGACTGGAACGATTGGAAGACAGGTGTTTAGGAGAAGAATCGATCCAGGCCGAACGCGAATCAGGATCGGAACCTGATTCCGCGGCGGGCGTGCCGCCGCCCACGAAATGGACCACCTCCAGGCGATCACCCGCACGAATCTGAGTTTGCGCCCAAGCAGCTCGTCGTGCGATTTGCAGGTTGACCTCCACCGCGATCCGATCGAGCGGCAGCTTGAGCCATTCCAGTAAACCATCCAGCATCAGGTTTTCGGGCACTTCGCGTTTTTCGCCGTTCAACGAAATTGTGATCAAGCGATCTCCCTTGAATCGGAAGCCAGGATCTGTGGGGCAGGCATGTTGGCTGCGCGGGCTCCCAGGAGCAGGCCAGAAGGCCTGCGCCACAAACTGAAACAGTTACAGGACGAAAAAACTTGACACGCTGAATTCGGGGCTCCGATACTAGGAGCTTATAAACCACTCTCGTTGATGATTGCACACAGATGCTGCAGCCCTACATACCAATCTTAATCCAGTTCGTGATCGTGGCAGCGCTCGGGGGCATTATCATCGGCGCTTCGGCTTTCGTTGGTAGAAAGCCGCGCACGCGGGAGAAACTCTCGCCGTACGAGTGCGGCAGCCTGCCGGTGGGCGACGCCCGCGGCCGGTTCTCGATCAGCTTCTATCTGGTGGGAATGCTGTTCATTTTGTTTGATGTTGAAGCGGTCTTTCTCTACCCGTGGGCAGTGGTCTACAAGGAATTGAGGTGGCTCGGTTTCCTCGAGATGTTCGCGTATATCCTTATTCTGCTGGCGGGATTTCTGTACGTTTGGAAGAAGGGCGCATTGGACTGGACCCGCTGAGAGGCGTTGCCTTCCTCCTGGTGACGTGAGTTGGTCCAGCCGCTGTTGATCGAGACGCGGCCCCTCGCCGGGCATCGGAAACGTTCCACGATTCCAAGCAACCAAGTGCGATGCCAAGCCCTCGCTGGCTTGACCCATGAACCCTGAAGCGCAAAGCAATCCTGTCGTTCAGAGGCTCCAGACGCTCAGTCCGGGCGCCGTCGAGGAGGCGCAGATCTTTCGCGGCGAGTTGACCCTGTGGACTCCCCCCGCGCGCCTCCGCAGCGTCGCTGAAGCCCTCCGTGACGATCCGGAATTCAGCTTCAAGTACCTCTCGGATCTTACGGCATTGGACCATTATCCGCTCGAACCGAGATTTGAAACGGTCTATCATCTGTATTCCATCGAACATCGCGGGCGGGTGCGCCTCAAGGTGCGCCTTTCCGGCGACAACCCTTGCGTGGACTCGGTGGTGCCGGTCTGGCCGGGCGCCATCGCTTTCGAGCGTGAGGTGTTTGACTTGTTCGGGATCCAGTTCAGCGGCCATCCCTACTTGATACGCATTCTTTTGCCGGACGACTGGGCAGGCCATCCGCTGCGCAAGGACTATCCGACCGAGGGCTACCGGTAATGCCAGTAACGCTCGAGAGAGTGCCGGGCCAGGAGGAACGGGTCATTCTCAGCATGGGCCCGCAACATCCCTCGACTCACGGCGTGCTGCGGCTGGTGCTGGAACTGGATGGCGAGACGGTGGTGCGGGCGGTCTACGACATCGGTTACCTGCACACCGGTTTTGAAAAGTCTTTCGAGCGCCTGACCTACTCCCAGGACATCACGCTGACGGACCGGATGGACTATCTGGCGCCGCTCTCCAACAACCTCGGCTTCTGCCTGGCGACCGAGAAGTTGCTCGATCTCGAAATCCCTCCCAAGGCCCAGTTCATTCGGGTGCTTCTCACGGAACTGACGCGCATTCAGAGCCACCTGGTGTGGCTGGGCACGCACGCCATCGATATCGGCGCGATGTCAGTGTTTCTCTACTGCTTCCGCGAGCGCGAGGACATTCTGCGCATCTTTGAGATGGTGTCGGGCCAGCGCATGATGACCAGCTACTTCCGCATTGGAGGTCTGGCGCTGGAACCGCCGCTCGGGTTTGCCGAGCGCGTAGACAAGTTCATCAAGAAGTTCCCGGCGAAGATTGACGAGTACGAAGGCCTGCTGACCCGAAATCCGATCTGGATGGTGCGCACCCAGGGCGTGGGAGCCATCGCGGCCGACGATGCAGTAGCCTACGGTGTCTCCGGCCCATCGCTGCGCGGTTCTGGCGTGAAATGGGACATCCGCAAGGCCCAGCCGTACTCGAGCTACGACAAATTCAATTTCGATATTCCCACCCGCACCGAGGGCGACGTGTACGCCCGTTACCTGGTCCGGTTGGCCGAGATGCGCGAATCGGTGAAGATCGTGCGCCAGGCTCTCGACGGAATGCCCGAGGGGCCGATTCGGGCCAACGCGCCGCACATCGTTTTGCCCGAACGCGAGAGCATGAAGACCTCGATTGAGGCGCTGATCTATCACTTCAAGATCGTGACCGAGGGGTTCCATCCGCCCATCGGCGAGGTCTATCAGTCGATCGAGTCGCCGCGCGGCGAGTTGGGCGTTTACATGGTGAGCGACGGTTCGCCCCGGCCGTTCCGCTGTCACGTGCGCGCGCCTTCGTTCGCCAACCTCCAGGCGCTGCCCAAGATCATTGAGGGACGGCTCATCGCCGACGTGGTGGCGTGCATTGGCAGTATTGACGTGGTGCTGGGGGAGATCGATCGGTAACGACGGGTTCGGGATTCGGTTTTCGGGTTTCGGTACGTGGCGCCTGAAGAAGCCGTATCGGGT
>Ga0335085_10001862_pt1 | contig 42058 bp, 37 predicted proteins | sample Lox_Sample_45_FD_206712 | JGI IMG/M metagenome (GOLD analysis project Ga0335085, IMG submission 206712) | Soil microbial communities from Loxahatchee National Wildlife Refuge, Florida, United States - Lox_Sample_4.5 | ecosystem: Environmental > Terrestrial > Soil > Wetlands | place: USA... | reverse complement strand
GTGATCGCTCTTGTCGTGCTGCTGATCCAGCTGATCTCGGGCCGGAGAGCCGTATAACACGTAGAACAAGGCGGAGCAGAACGAAATGCAAATGTCGTCCAAATCTGGATGTGGCGACGCTATCCACGATGCAAGTTAACCCATAGATATATCGGAGTACGAGAGGAGAAATCATGGATAAAGATCGAATCAAAGGTGCAGCGAACGATGCAGCAGGGCGCGTGAAGCGCCAGGTTGGCGAATGGACGGACGATCCAAACGCTCAGGTTGAAGGAGCGGCACAGCAGATCAAAGGCAAGGCACAGAAGGCATGGGGCAATGCGAAAGATGCCGCACGGAATGCGAATGCCAACATACAGCACAACAACGAGCGCGAACGTGAGGAAGACGCGCGTCGCAATGAGGAGTCGGCGCACCCGCACACAGGACACAATCACTAGGCGAAGTGTTCATTTGACCGCGTGCCGGTGCTCTCCTTGAGCGCCGGCAATCGACACCGCGAATTGTGTTCTTTGCTGGAACCCATTCCTAAAGCTGGGTGAATCGGGCAACGGACGTCGGAAAAAGTGTCCGTTGCCCGCCCATACCGCGCGGGGTCCATCAGGCACGCGAAGCTGAAATTCCGATGTGCGTTATACTGAGCGGAAGGGGCAGCAAGGGTGTGTGCTTTGCTCCCCAGCGAGGTGCGTCTTCCATAGGGATACGAGCATCCGCACCATCGATCTACCGCTATCGCAAACATCGCGTTGGCGCGCGGTGGTTCGCGTGCTCCGAAGTCCCTTAGACAGTTTGAGTTGCGCGCTTCTTCCCGCCTCGTGTGTTCTTTGCGGCTTCCCTCTGCCGCGTCTTTCTTCGGCTCCAATTTGCGATGCTTGCTGGACGGAGTTTCCCGTCGAGAGCAGGCCAGTTTGCGCTCGTTGCGGCGACGCAATGAGTGCAGCAGCGGCGCCCGGAAGTCAGCCGCTCTGCCGGGCGTGCCGCATGGCGCCACCAGCTTTCGTTCGGGCCGTCTCCTATGGCGTGTATCAGGGGCGGATGCGGGAGGCGATTCATGCCCTCAAGTACGACCGTCTTCATCCTGCAGCACGCGTGTTGGGCCGGAGGCTCGCTGAAGCGATTGCGCAACTCGCCGGCGAAGCACCCAGCGACATGTTGGTGATCCCTGTTCCATTGCATAGGTCCAAGCGCACGCAGCGCGGATTCAATCAGTCGCGTTTGCTGGCCGCTGAGGCATTGAGCTTCCTGCGTAAGAGCCACCCGCTTTGGCGACTGACGCTTGCGCCGAGCACGCTGATGAGACTGCGGCCGACCGAAAGCCAGGCAGGGCTGACGCCGCGGCAGCGTCGCCTGAACGTGCGCGGCGCGTTTTCGGTCAGCGACAGGGCGCGCGTGAAAGATCAGCACGTCCTCTTGATCGATGACATATTGACAACCGGAGCTACGGCGCGTGCGGCCGCTCAGGTGCTCATGCGGGCCGGCGCCGCTTCAGTATGGGTGGCAACGCTGGCACGGGCACAGCGGGCATGGGGATTTGGGCGCGGGCCTGCTTTTGCGGATGAGGGCAACGAATGGCTGGCCGATACGGCCAGAAACGAACAAGATTTCGACCGGGAATCATCGTCGCTTCGGAGACAACCATCTTTTTAACCGGGGGCGAAAGAGATGTCGTTGGGAAAAGCAATGATTCACGCACGCAAGCAGAAAGCGATCGCGAAAGCGGTAGTGATGGCCGCCGACCACGGCAGCCCACAGCATGCGCACGCGCACATTTTGCAGATGCCAGTGCTGGTGCTGAATGCCTCGTATGAGCCGATTAATATTTGCGGCGCGAGACGAGCCCTGGTGTTGGTACTTAAAGGCATCGCGCGAACCGAAGAGGAACATGGCCTCGCGCTTCATGCCCAACGCACCATCATCGCCATGCCGTCGGTCATCCGGCTGCTCGAATACCGGCGCATCCCCCACCAGACGCGTGCGCTGTCGCGCAAAAACATTCTGCTGCGCGACCGCAACACCTGCCAGTATTGCGGCGAGGCGTATCCCCCCGGGGAACTGACACTCGATCACGTGGTGCCGAGTTCGCGCGGAGGTAACTCCACCTGGGAAAATCTTGTTGCCTGCTGCCATGAGTGCAACCGCAAAAAAGGCAACCGGCTGCTCGGCGAGATCGACGACATGATCCTGCTGCGCGAGCCGCGGCCATTCTCGCTCCACACCAGCCGGCAGATCATGCGCATGCTGGGCCGCAGCGACGATCGATGGCGGAAATACCTGTTCTATTAGTTCCCTCTTTCGATATTCATTGGCGCTGGCGCACGATTCCCGATATCGTGAGGCCCAGCGCGAAGTTGTTCCTTCTCGGGAATAACGCGATGGGCCATCGGGCAACCGTTCAGTGCTTCTCCGCTCACAGCGGTAAGCCACTGCCGTTGCCCGTGCAATCGTGAGCGCACTTCCTCGGGGGGGACAAATGAAACTCAAATCGGCAGTTGCCACCCTCATTTTGCAGGCAAGTGCGTTAGGTTTGTGTCCTTTGACAGGGAGGACTGTATGCGCAGAAAGGATTCACGACTCGCCGAGACCATCGTCCATAATCGAAACCTGTTTTGGCGTTTTCGCAACCTCTTGAAGTAAAAGGATTTGCCCGCCCTCGCTCCCTTGGCCTCCTCCGCCAGCCATGAGGCGAACCTTCCTCGAGGCACATCAAAAACCACAGAGGCGTGTTTATCAAAGTGAAGGAAAACCATCAAAGAACGCTCGGGAAGGAGCGATGACAATGAAATTTCAATCATTTGGGATCGCCGCATTGGCGGCGGCTGGAGTCTTGCTCGCAGCGCCGTTTGCCATAGCCGCCAACAGTAATACCGCGGTTGACAATCTAGGACAGGGACGTGCGGTTGTGACGATACTGCCCGGATCCGAGACGCCTGGAGGCATTCCCCAGGATGCTCTGCATTTGAAGATCGACGGCAAGGAATCCAACGTAACGGGTTGGACCGCATTGCAAAGTCCAGCAAGCCGACCCGAGGTTGTCGTGCTCATTGACGATGGAGCGCGCACCAGTCTCGGGCTTCAGATGAAGGATATTGCAAAATTCATTCAGGGACTGCCGCCTGAGGCAAAGGTGGCGGCGGCATACATGCAAAATGGTCGCGCCGTTCTCGGCGCACCGCTGACGACCGACCACGCTGCCGTAACGCGCGAGCTGCGTTTGCCAGCGGCTGGCATGCCCGGCATCAGCGCGAGCCCCTACTTCTGCCTCTCCGATCTTGCCAAGCACTGGCCGTCAACCGACACGCATGCGCGGCGCGAAGTCGTCATGATCACAGACGGAGTGGATAACTATGAGATGCGCTACAATCCCGAGGATCCGTACGTACTCGCCGCAATCGACGACTCGGTGCGCGCGCACCTGATCGTGTACTCGATTTACTGGCGCAACCAGGGCCGGTTTGATCGCACGGGCTACGCGGCCGATGATGGTCAGAATTTGCTGGCGCAAGTAGCCGAAGCTACGGGCGGCAACAGCTACTGGCAGGGCTATGGCAATCCTGTCACGTTCGAACCGTATCTCGCCGACATCGACCGGCGTATTCAGAATCAGTACGAGTTGGACTTCATGACGCCGGCAGGAAGCAAGCCGCAAATGGCAAGCCTTAAGTTGAAAGTGAGTGCAAATGCGAAAGTGGATGCGCCGGGGCAAGTGTATGTGCATCCAGGCGCCGAGTAATTGCCAAATGGAGCGCCGGCGATTTCAGTATGCAAGTGCCACTGCGTCGGCGCGCATCTCGCTGCCTGCCGCATAAACACGGTCTGAACCCTGTTGGCGAAGCTCGATGGCCTCGTAACGGCCGAATCCGCCGTCGCTAGGCCCAATGGGCCAACCAAAGTCGGCGAGTGCTCTGCGCGTGTCCGCGGGAACACCAGCCTCGAGGTGAAGGAGTCCACGCACTCCGAGCCCGGGGCTGTCTTCGCCCATCGATTGCGATGAGCCTTCGTGATGCCAGCGAGGGCTGTCGGCTGCTGACTGTACATCTAGACCGTAATCGACGCGATTGAGAATAATCTGCGTTTGACCCTGCGGCTGCATGTCGCCACCCATCACGCCGAATGAGAACCACGGCTTGCCGTCTTTTGCCGCAAAGCCGGGAATGATGGTCTGGAACGGTCGCTTACCGGGAGCATAGATATTGGGATGGCCGTCGTGCAGCGAGAAGAGCTGACCGCGATCCTGAAACATAAATCCCAGATGATCGGCCACCAGACCGGATCCCATCCCGCGGAAATTTGACTGGATGATAGACACCATCATTCCATCTTTATCGGCAGTGGTGAAGTAGGTGGTGTCGCCATGGTCCGGAGCCTGCCCAGGCGCTACATTGTCGTTGATCGCGTCCAGTCGAATCAGCTTCGCGCGCTCCTTCGCGTAGTCCTTCGAATTGAGCCATTCAATCGGAATCTTTGCGAAGTGCGGATCGGCGTAATAACGGGCGCGATCTTCGTAAGCCAGCCGCTTGGCTTCGATCTGCACCTGGAGTGACTGCGGCGATTGAAAACCGAAGCCACGCAGATCGAAGTTCTCGATGATATTCAGCATCTGCAGCGTAGCGAGGCCCTGTGTGTTGGCAGGCATGCCGTACACACTCACGCCGCGATAGTCGGTCACTAGCGGCTCAACCCACTCGGCCTGGTGCTCGCGCAGATCCTCCGCTGAGAGCCAGCCGCCGATGCACTTGAAGTAGGCATCGATGGTCTGCGCAATGGGGCCTTCATAGAAGGCATCGCGGCCGCCTTGAGCAATCATCCGGTACGTGTGAGCAAGGTCGGGATTGCGCCGCACGTCGTACTCATTCGGAGCTTTTCCGCCCGGCATGTAGGTAGCAATGGCATTGGCTGTCTCCTCGATTCCCGCATCGGGCCGAAGAAAGGCGGCCATGTTGCGCTTGATGTAGTGACCGATGATTTGCGGCGTAGGATCGCCATTCTCGCAGGCGTAGATCGCAGGCTCGAAGAGGCCGGCCCAGTTGAGTTTGCCGTAGCGCTGGTGCAGCGCCCACCAGCCTCCGAGAGCGCCGGGCGTCGAGACGCTGACTGCGCCTGATGCGGGAATATGGCCATTGACAGCGTGCGCGCGCACAGTGGCCAGCGAGAGCGACTTGGGCGAGCGGCCGGAGCTGGCCATACCCATCAGCTTGCTGACCTTCGGATCCCAGACAAACGCGAAGCAGTCACCTCCCAAGCCGCAACTGACCGGTTCGACAAATCCGAGGACGGCATTGGCCGCGACGGCGGCGTCCACGGCAGATCCGCCGCGTTTGAGCATCGCAATGGCGGCCTGTGTGGCCAGTGGATGCGCGGTCCCGGCGGCTCCGTTTGTGCCCAGCGCCGGCGAGCGCGAAGCAAAGCTGGCGCCGGAGGGCCGATCGCCGGCATGTACGTCGGGACGCAGGAAGCGTTCGGCGCCCGCAGACTGGAATTTCACAAGATCAGTAGCTGATGCCTGGGCTGGGCCGCTTTGGGCAAGCTCTGATGCGTTGCTACTGACGGCAGCCGCCGAACCCGCGGCGGCCAGGGGAAGAGTCTGCATGAATGTGCGACGGCGCATGGGCATCTCCCGCAGCTTGACACGCAACTTTCGGCGGAGGGACCTATTCCGAAGAATCTACAGTAGTTTCAGAGATGGTGTATCCGCATTCAAGGCGCTCAGGTCGGCACGACCAACAGGGAGCGACGACCCTAGCGATAGCATGACCGGCCACAGTATCTCTGAAACTGCTCTAACAGGCAGCATAGGAACAAATTCCCGTTGATCTGGGGTTTGCGCGATTTCGTCCGGTGCGCATCAACGGCTTGGAATTTGGTGAAAACGGTGACGCCTATGAATCCCTGCACCCGAAGAGCATCCATGCGAATCTAGATAGGAGTACAAATTCTGTAAAGAGCCGGCGAAGGTCGGCTTGAGAAATGCCGAGCTTCCCCGGCCAATACACAAAACTGAAGCACAGGGGACCGAGGAGATTACTTTTTGTCTGCGATCGACACGACATTGCCTGCTCCGGCTGCCGGGTCCAAGGCCGATGGTGCACTCGAACGCGCCGCTGCAGAGATCAGGCCAACGCAGATGGCGAATCCCAACCTCGCGCTTCCTGTGCAGTGGAAGCCGAGGGTCAATCCCTGGCTGATCGCGATGACCGTGGCGCTGGCAGCTTTCATGGAGGTGTTGGACACTTCCATCGCCAATGTAGCGCTGCCGCACATCGGTGGTTCACTCGGCGCGAGCACCGATGAAGCTACCTGGGTTCTGACCAGTTATCTGGTTTCAAACGCCATCGTGCTTCCGCTGGGCGGATGGGCCTCCTCGCTCATGGGACGCCGCAATTTCTTCGTCTTCTGCATCACGGTTTTCACCATTGCCAGCTTTCTGTGCGGCGCCGCGCCTTCGCTGCCCGTTTTATTGCTATGCCGGGTGCTTCAGGGTGCAGGCGGAGGAGGCATGCAGCCGATGGCCCAGGCCATCATGGCCGACTCGTTTGAGCCGCACAAGCGCGGCCAGGCGTTTGCCCTTTACGGTCTTGTGGCCGTGCTTGCGCCGTCCATTGGCCCCACGCTGGGCGGCTGGATTACAGACAACTTTTCATGGCGCTGGATCTTCTTCATCAACATTCCAGTCGGCATCCTCGCCTTCATCTTGGTGACGCGCCTTGTGGAAGATCCACCCTGGATCAAGGCCGATCCGTCGCGGTTGCGCAACATGGATTATGTGGGCCTGGCCTTCCTGGCGATTTCCATGGGAGGCCTGCAGGTGATGCTCGATAAGGGCGAAGAGAACGACTGGTTTTCATCGCCGTTCATCTGTTTCTTCGGGATTCTTTTCCTGGTCGGTATCATCGGTCTCTTTGTGTGGGAGTGGAACAAAAAAGATCCGCTGATCAACCTGCGGCTGTTCAAGTACCGAAATTTCGCCATTTGCTGCTTCCTGATGATGCTTGTAGGTGGCGTGTTAAACGCCAACACAGTGCTGCAGCCGCAGTTCACGCAGCAATTGCTCGGCTACACCGCGACCACTGCCGGGTTGGCCCTTACAGCGGGTGGCGTAACGCTCGTGATCATGATGCCGCTGGCAGGCATCGCCACCGGCAGAGTCTCGGCGCGCTGGCTTGCCGCCCTCGGTTTCATGTTGCTTGTCATTACTTTCCGTTACGCCGCGGACGTCACAAACCTGCAGATGAGCTTTGCCGAGGCTTCGTGGCTGCGCGTGGTGCAGATGATACCGCTGCCTTTCTGTTTCATTTCGATTACCAATGCTGCGTACATTGGAATGCCGAAGGAACAGAGCAACCAGGTGTCAGGACTCATCAACTTTGTGCGCAATATCGGCGGATCCATCCTGATCGCCGTGACGAATGCGCAGGTGACAAGCCGCTCCATGTGGCACGAACAGCATCTACAACAGGCGATGCAGCCCGGCTCGCCAGGCTATGACCAACACGTCAACGCGCTCACCGGGTTTCTTGGTGGAAGCTTTGGCGGGCCCAACGGAGGCGGCTTGGCTTTAGCCCAAATCTACCATCAACTCATTCAACAGGCTCAGACGCAGGGGTACCAGGATGTCTACATGGAGCTGTCTTGGGCGTCGATCGTGCTGATTTTCCTGGCCTTCATGTTGAGCAAGAGCCGCTCTGGCGAGGGCGCCGGCGGCGGGGCAATGCATTAGCCTTCCGGCGGCATTCGCGAGGTCCGATTCTTATCGCAAGTTCAAGATTGCAGGGCCGAAACAGCCCGTGACGGGCTTGGATCGCGGTGTGACCTTCCTCATAGCCCTCTGCCCGGAATCGGCCTATAATTCGTGGCAGAATTCGAACCGATACAAGATGCCCGATTGCTGACATCTGCTGTGGGAGGCTGTGATGTTGAAGTCGCTTCTACCCTTTTTGACACTGATTTTGGCTGCACTGATTACCGTTCCGCTGGTGAGCCGAGGCGCGCAGCAGACTGCGCCGGCTCCCGCACCAGCCCTGAACCAGGAGCCGCCTGTCGCAGTAACGCCGCCTGCACCCACCAGGAATCCGGCGAAGCCAACCGCAGAATCGCAAGCGAAAGCGAAAAGCCTCTACCAGATGGACTGCGCTCTGTGCCATGGGGACAATGGCAATGGCAAGACGGATGTGGCCAGCAGTATGAGCCTCACGATGGATGACTGGACCGATCCGAAATCGCTTGGCGGCAAGCAAGATGGGGAGCTGTTCAATATCATCCGCAACGGTAAGGATAAGATGCCGCCGGAGGCGGAAGGTCGCGCCAAAGACATCGAAGTCTGGAATCTGATCATCTATATCCGATCGTTTGCAAAGGGGCAGCAGCCCGCACCCGCGTCTACTGCCGGCACCGGCAAATGAACAGGAGAACATCCTGAGATTGCCGGCAGCAGCTCGATGCACATCGGCGAGGTTTTCCGCCGCGTTCGATCTGTCTATCCTGTCAGCGTCATGACGGGACATGGTGCGTTCGCAATGAGGTGGAATGCGCCCGACAAGCGGGACTGCAGCCACAAATGGGAGCTTTTGCGAATTGAAAGCACCAGCAGGTCAATTTGGTTTTTCTGCAAATACTCGAGAATTTGCTGATGCGCTGAACCGACTTCTACGACCCCCTTCGGATGAACGATTTCGTCGGCCTGCTGGGGTACCATTCCTTCGAGCGTCGTGCGGAACTCCTTTTGAATCTCGCTGAATCGATCCAGATCAGCTTTGTCATCTGGACGAACGACGTGCAGCACATCCAGCGATGCTTGAAAGGCCTGCGCCATGGCCACGGCGTAAGGAGCTCCACGCGCAGCTTCGGGTGAAAGGCCTGTAGCGTAAAGGATCCTGCGAAAACATGAGCTATCGGGATCGTGGGAAGGCACAGCGGGGCCGACGGTGAGAGACGGTCCGTTCGTGGCGCGCAAGATCCGCTCTGAAACCGAGCCCACGATGCCGCGCAACATCCTGCCCCTGCCCTGTGTTCCCAGAACAATTAAAGAGGGGGCCTTCTCCTGGGCTAATCGCGGGATCGCCTCGCGCGGGTCGCCTTCCACAAGAACTGGAACCGCGCGCTGTGCTCCATCTCCGATTCGAGCGCCTTCAGCCGCCAATGTCGCTTCCAGGTCAGCGCGCTGCGCACTTTTCTTCTTCTCGCCGTCCTGTGCTTCGACTTCCATGGCTGCTGTCGAAAGCATGAACGCATGGGCCGCCAGAAGGTCGGCGTTGAATCGCGCAGCAAAGAGTGACGCATAGACGCCCGCTTTTCGTGAGTACTCAGAAAAGTCAGTGGCATAAATGACCGATCTAATCGCTACGGCCGGAGCAGGGGCGGAAACATCCATGCTGCGTAAATCTCCAAGGTCCCGGCTCCGCTCGCGGTGCGGGGATTTAGAAATGGCTTACGTCCCATGGCGTTGGCGCGGCAGACCTGGCAGCCCGACTGGTTACACCCGACAAGGGGACGGCTTCATGGTACTACGATGCCCTCCGGCGATTCACGGAAGAGGTCCTTGAGCCGCTATGATGGTCTGGCGATGGCGAAGACGATTGATTTCTGCAACCGATGGGCGCTGGTCACGGGCGCTAGTTCCGGAATCGGCTTGGCTTTGGCCCGCGAATTGGCGAGCCACGGCGCCAGGCTGATCCTGACGGCGCGCCGCACCGATCGGCTCAATTCGTTGGCTGCTGAACTGACCGCGAAAGGAACCGAGACGCGCATCGTCACGGCCGACCTGAACGATCCTGCTGCGCCCCAGCGGATCTATGACGCCACTGAGGGCGCCGGCTTCCCTGTCGACGTTCTCATCAACAACGCTGGACTCGGCCAATTCGGTGCATTCCATACGAACCTGCCTGAGCAGGACGCGTGGCAGGTACGTGTCAACTGCGAAGCGGTGGTGCGCTTGTCTCGGCTCTTCGTGCCGCGCATGGTAGAAAGGCACAGCGGCTGGGTGCTCATCGTTTCTTCGATGGCGAGCTTTCAGCCAATGCCCTACAACACGACCTATGCAGCAACCAAGGCGTTCGACAGGTTCTTCTCGTTGGGCCTGGCTGAGGAGGTCGAGCGATTCGGAGTCAAGGTCACGACGCTTTGCCCTGGCCCGGTCGAGTCTGAGTTCTTTCAGGTCGCGCGCAGCGCGGGAGTCTTCTCGCGCTTTGGTATTCAAACAGCCGAAGAAGTGGCGCGCAAAGGAGTTGCGGCGCTTGCCGAGGGGCGGCGCATCATCGTTCCCACGTTCAAGGGCGCTTTGACCTCGTGCATCACGCGTTTTGTCCCAACCCGTACGATAACCCGCGTACTCGAGAAGGGCATGCGGCCCGAACGAAACAAACCAATCGTATCGCGATGAAATGAGCTGCAAAAAAGGATGATGGCAAAAATGATTGGCAAAATGGAATTCCCAGAGAGAATCAATTTGAGTTTGACCACAGCCGTTTTGCTGTTAGTTGGATTGGTTGGCGGAAATCTTCTGCGCGCGCAAGCCCCGAAACCCGCCCCGCCGGAACGCATGACCCATCGCGGTCCCGGCCCTTTCGGAATTCCGCAGGTTACGTTTTTCGTGCATCGACTTGGCACCGATCACGCGGAAGGCGTCAGTACGCTCGACATGAACAGCGACGGTTATCCCGATATTCTGAGCGGGGCGTATTGGTACGAGAACCCCGGGCCGAATGGGGGCGATTGGAAACAACACCAGTACCGCGAGGCCGGCATTCGCGGCGAATTCGTCTCCGACTGCGGCGAATGGACCATCGACGTGAACCACGACGGCCTGCCCGACATCGTTACCGCGGGCTGGATGACGAACGGCGTCTTCTGGTGGGAGAACCCCGGCAAGCTCGGTGCGACGTGGACGAAACACTTCATCACCGATAGCTATGACACCGAAGGCGGCGCGATGGCCGACATCAACGGCGACGGCAAGCCCGACCTGATCTTCGCCCACTACAACCACTCCGGCATCCTGTGGATCGATTTCAGTGGATCAGAGCCAAAGGTGCATCACATAGGTTCCCGCGAACAGGACGGACACGGTACCGGAGTCGCCGACGTCGATGGCGACGGGAAGATGGACATTTTGACACCTACTGGATGGTTCCGCCAGATCGACGCGGACAAGGATCAGTGGGAGTGGCATGGCGACTGGGAGATGGGTGATGCCGGATTTCCGATTATCGGATACGACGTGAACGGCGATGGCAAGACCGACATCATCTACGGCCACGGGCACAGCTACGGTCTGTACTGGCTGGAACAGCAGGGCAACGGAGCAGATCGCCACTGGATCAGGCACACAATCGACGAATCCTACTCGCAGATTCACGCGCTTAAGCTCGTCGATATCGACGGCGACGGACAGCCCGAGTTGCTGGCGGGCAAACGATACCGCGGGCACAGCGGAAACGATCCCGGTTCCTATGATCCGCTGGTCGTTTATTACTACAAGATCGATTGCAAGACGGCGACCTTTACGCGCTATCCGATCAGCGTGAATGGCACGGCAGGGGCGGGCACGCAGTTTGTTGCGGAAGATATGGACAAGGATGGCGATCTGGATATCGTGACCGCGGGGAAAACCGGCATTCACTTCTTCGAAAACCTGACGATCGACCGCGTTCCGAAAGCGCAACGAGAAAAGGAGATCTTACTCGACAGAAACTGGCCGTTCCCAGGCGAAGGGCCACAGGTGCAGCAGGATGAAGAGCCGAAGAAACCGTGATCAGTGGGCATTTCGGCGTGACCGAGGACTGACAGCCTACTTCAGTGGTTCTCACCCGCCGCGGCTAACTCCAATGAACCAAAGAATCTGTTCACGTCCGCATCGCGCCTGACGCTGGCCGAAGGAAAAGCAGCAATCAGCATATAGAGGCGGCTTCCTGCAAGAACCAACCGGGCGGTCAAGACGCCGCCTCGATCGTTGCGGGCTGAGAACTGGCGGGCCGGATAACCGTATACCACTGCACGGGATTCTCCTGTGAGGATGGTCTGGGTACGCACCAGAGCGCCATTGCGGGCCAGGTCGAGCGCTTTCTCCGCATTTTGGATGCTCGCCCGCTCCACAGGAGGATGGTCAGCCCAGGCCACCGCGAAGATCGTCTCAGGCTCAGGCGCCGCGACCAGCATATTGACCGGCTCGACCCCACCTCTTTCGTTGTAGGCGGGAATCCGGGCCTCTTCCGGGCTGCCTGGCAATTGCAGTTTGAAGCCGTCCGAGGCCCGATCGACGGCTTGCCATTCAACTAGCGGAATCTGGGGTTGTAAGTCTGGCTTGCCCGGGCTCTCGCTGGCTGCAGTTGTTGCTGGCCTGGCAAATCCTAACTCCCTGCGATACATGTAGATGCAGTAGGTGATCGCTGCGAAGACAAAAAGGCCTACGGCAAAATAGATGGGCCGTCTCACAATTCAAAGCGTGACGAATTGAATCGGGGAGCGCAAGCCAATTCCTTGGTTTCGATGGGAAAATGTGCCATAGAGGTAAAGAATAGACAGGGCTCACGAGATTTCCACAGCAATGGCTCGCCACCTGCAAAAAAGAGGGATGGCAACCTTTTCGCAGGACCTGCATCATATCAAGTAATTAGCAGAGGCTTCCCCATGATGTCCCACCAAAGAAAGGCAACAACTCTCTCTTGAGGGTTCTTCGGAACCTCTTCCCAAATTCCCCCCTGGTTACCCTTCCATAAATGCCTCTCGAGCGGGCCTACCGGAAGGTAGGCCCACATGCTCTCCGGCGTGTGTCCTAGCTCTAAAATCAAGAGAGCCATGCGGCCATCTTCACGGCGTCAACCCTCAGATTTCGCCCTCCAAGCTCTCGATCTCCAATTTCATAATGCGGGACTCGTACGCACCCGGAGGCGACGTCGGGCTTTTCTTGAATCCCCGGTTCGCTTTGCACGCGCCGAACCTGAAGATCTGGTCACCCCGGCAACAACGACCCGCCGCGCCGCCAACGGCGTGGAGTGGCTTTCCATTCCCGGCTGGGACTTTCCCTGGCTTTGGGCCGGATTCAGCACCCGGAAAGGTGGATCAAGCAGAGCGTATTGCGCCGAGGATGCACCTGGCGAACTCAATCTGGGATTCACGTCGGAAGATGAACGAAAGACTGTGGCTGCGAACCGCGCTTTGCTGGCCGAGGCCGTCGCGGGCGATTCTTCCATTCCTCTGGTTGCCCTCCGTCAGTTTCATTCCAATCTCGTGCTGCGAGCTACCCGGGCGGACGTAGCGCGTGAGCACCCGCGCAAGGCCGACGGGCAAATGACAGATGAGGCAGGTATTCTGCTGGCCGTACAAACTGCAGATTGCGTGCCGGTGCTTGTGGCAGACCCAAAGCGGCATGCCGTGGCTGGATTTCATGCCGGATGGCGGGGTACTGTGAAACGCATCGTTGAGTCGGGCGTCGGCTGCATGCGGTTGGCTTTTGGTTCCCGCCCCGAAGATCTCGTCGCCGCCATTGGTCCCGCCAATGGTGTCTGCTGCTACACCGTGGGCGAAGAAGTGTTTTCCGCCTTCGAATCGCAGTTTGACTATGCTCGCGAATTGTTTCGAGAAGTTGACGACGCCGACGAGGTGCGCAGGAAATATCCGATGCTGTTTTTGACCCAGCGTGCTCCCGGGCATTCATCCATTGGCCCTAAATTGCATGTTGATCTGATTGAAGCCAACCGGCGCCAGTTGCTCGCAGCTGGCCTCAAACCCGCATCCATCCAGGTGATTCGCGGATGCACCCAATGCCATCCTAAGCTGTTCTTCTCGCATAGGGGGTCGCGCGGGCACACAGGCCGCATGATGGCAGTAATCGGGATTCGCAATAGACAAAAGCGCGGCGCCAGCCTTTGAATAAGGGCGCAACAGATAAGGGTGGATGGATTACGATGTCGCTTTTGCGGTAGCCTCGCCCGGGTTCACCAGGTCACGCAGTTCCTTGGAAGGCTTGAAGTAAGGCACTTTCTTAGCGGGCACTTCGACGCGGGCGCCGGTTTTGGGATTGCGGCCGATGCGGGGATTGCGTTGGCGGATGCGAAACGATCCAAACCCGCGAATCTCAATTTTGTCGCCGCTCTGCAGAGCGCCAATCACAGAGCCGAAGATGGTCTCGACGATCACTTCACCGTCGCGCCGAGTCAAATCGCCCAGGCTGGTCACCTTTTCCACCAAGTCCGCCTTTGTCATTTGCCATGAACCTCCGCATCCAGCATAAACGGATTTTGCCGGGGACCGCACGAAATTTCAAGTCCCCTGTTAGAATTTAGCCTTTGCGCATCAGCAAGTTGGCCCCGTTGCCTTCCGGCATCCCAGCCACGCCCGGGTGCCCCCGCGGGTGGATGCAAAGGTTGGCCAGGCTGGCGGGGGTCACCGCTGCGGCAGCCGGTTTGGAGTACAGTTGTCCTGGATTCTCATCAGCAAATGAAATACCCGCAGTACAGCATCGTGATTCCTGCCTACAACGAAGCCGCGCGGATCGTCGGCGCACTCGAAGCGGTTGTCGCATGCCTTCGCCAGCGGGGCTGGTCGGCCGAGGTCGTCGTAGTCGACGATGGATCGCGCGATAAGACTGCGGATCTGGTCCGCTCTTTCGCTGCCAGCGCGCCCGAAGTTCGCCTGATGCAAAACCCAGGGAACCGCGGCAAAGGGTACAGTGTGCAGAATGGACTGCTGCACTCATTCGGCGAGATCGTCATGTTCACTGACGCCGACCTTTCGGCGCCGATCGAAGAAGCAGAAGGTTTGTTCGCCGCAATTGCTGGCGGAGCCGACATTGCCATCGGCTCGCGCTGGCTTGAGCGCGCGCGCCAAACCATCCGCCAACCACTCTATCGGCAGTTCTTTGGCCGCTGCTTCAACGCAGTCACCCGCTTCGTGATGGGCCTTCCTTACGCTGACACGCAATGCGGATTCAAGGCGTTCACGCGCGCTGCGGCGCAGACGGTCTTCCAGCTCCAGACCATTGAGCGTTGGGGATTCGATCCCGAGATTCTCTTCATCGCCATCAAGCGCGGATATAAAATCGTCGAAATTCCAGTGAGCTGGGCTCATGATGAGCGAACACGTATCAGCTACCTGAAAGATGGGCTGCGTATGCTGCAGGACATCGCCATTGTGCGCTGGAATGCGATGCTGGGCCACTACGACAAGGATGTCGAGCGTATCCACCGAGCGGGGATTATCAAGTAGCCCTCGTTCGAAAGCCGCCTTTGGGTCTTATCTCCCACTTCCAACGTCCCTCATCAACAGACCCCTGCCGCGAAGTCCGCGCCGGGAAAAATCAAATCCTTGGGAGATATTCCTATGTTGAAGAAACTAGGGCTCGTAGCCCTTCTTTTCGCGCTCGGCTCGGTGACTGCGCTTGCCGCCGATTTCAACGGCAAATGGACCGCCGAAGTGCAGGGGCGCAACGGCGCGCAAACTGTTACCTTCGACTTCAAAGTCGATGGCTCAACCCTGACTGGCAAGGTCACAACTCCCCGCGGCGAAACCGATATTTCAAACGGCAAGGTAGATGGAGACAACATCTACTTTGATCAGGTACTGAACTTCAACGGCAACTCATTCACACTGAGCTATAAGGGAACCGCTGACGGCGCCGATTCCATCAAATTCACGCGCACCTTCGGCGGCGGAAATGGCGAGCGGCCTCCGCAAGAGTTCGTGGCGAAAAGAGCTGCCGCTGGGTCTGCCCCTGCCGCACCGCCTGCGCAGTAACCCGATCGATCTTTTGACGCGTGAGCACCTTGTAACAGGGCCTGGGCGTCGATCTCTAATCGCTCAGGCGGCTCAACTTCCTGGAGTACCCGGCCTGTTTGCCAATGCCGGGCGCGGCCATCTTCGCACTATGCCGTTGCCGCTGTCGCCACCGCCTGCAGGCCGCGCGCTTCAATCTCGAACTCGCGCATCTTGTACTTCTGAATCTTTCCTGACAATGTCGCCGGAAACTCCGTAACGAAGCGGACGTGCTCGGGAATTTTGTAATATGCGATCTGTCCCTGGCAGAACGCCTTCACCTCTTCTTCGGTGGCTTGCATGCCGGGCCGCAAGCGCACCCATGCCACCACAATCTCGCCCAGCCGTTCGTTGGGAATTCCGATAACCTGTACTTCACTGACCTTGGGGTACGTGTAGAGGAATTCTTCAACCTCACGCGGATAAATATTCTCTCCACCACGGATAATCACGTCGCGCGACCGGCCGGTGATGTGAATGCAACCGTCTTCGCGCATCACTCCCAGATCGCCGGTGCGCAGCCAGCCATCCGGTTGAATGACGTGCGCTGTACTTTCGGGGTCGCCGTCGTATCCCTTCATAAGCGCGTATCCGCGCACGTATACCTCGCCCTGCTGGCCGCGGGGCACGGCTTCGCGGGTTTCCAGTGAGGCAATCATGATTTCAGTTTGCGGCATCGCGCGGCCGACGGTATTCACGCGAATGTCAAGGGAATCCGCCGCGTCGCTCATCGTCACCACTGGCGAAGTCTCGGTCTGCCCGTAAGCAATCACCAGCTCGCGGCAGTGCATCTCGTCGAGCACCCGCTTCATTAGCTCAACCGGACACGGCGCGCCGCTCATCATGCCTGTGCGCAGGCTGCTCGTGTCGTAGCTCTTGAAATCGTCAAGCCCGAACTCCGCCACGTACATCGCTGGAACGCCGTACACGCTGGTCGCGCGTTCCTCGTGCACGGCTTTCAGCGTGGCTCGGGCATCGAAGGTCCAGTTGGGCAGGATAATGGCGGCGCCCGAGTTCACAGCGCTCATCGTGCCGATGACACATCCGTAGCAATGAAAGAGCGGGACCGGAACAACGATTTTGTCCCGCTCGGTATAGTGAAATCCCTGTGCCAGAAACTGCCCGTTATTCACCACGTTGTGATGCGTCAACATCACGCCCTTGGGCAGGCCGGTCGTGCCGCTGGTGTACTGGATGTTTGCGACATCATCGACCGAGACGTGCTCCGGAAGCCGGCCTTCGGCATCCAGCAAGGCCGGCCAATCCGGCGAGTCGAAATAAATGGTATGTTCGAGTGCGAGGTCAAGGCCGTGGCGCGCCCGGCCCAGAATTTCTTCGTAATCGGCGCGCTTGTCCTTGTGCCAGAGAAAGAGCGCCTTCATGCCCGAGCGCGTGAGCGTGAATTGCAGTTCGTGTGAGCGATACGCTGGATTAACGTTGACCAGGGCCGCCCCAGCACGCGCACAGCCCATGTGCATCATGATCCACTCGATGCAGTTGGTCGACCACAGACCGACGCGGTCGCCCCGGCGGATGCCCAACGACCATAGACCCCGGGCGACTCGGTCAGCCTGGGCGCTCAGTTCGGCCCACGTGAGCCGGCGGTCCTGGTGGCGCGATGCCACCGCCAGGCGGTCAGGAAACTGGCTGGCTGTCCGGTGTAGCAGGTCGCCAATCGCCAGTTCCGAGAGCGGCCTTGCCGGTCCGCAGGCATAGCTCGACACGCAAATCTGCTCCCCAACGGGCATCTTTCTGCCTCTTTTTCAGCGATATACGGCAGTTTACGCCCTGTGCCGCGGCATCACGTGTGATTTGGCCCACATGATTGGCAACGGCGGGTCATCGTGAGCCATCTCACGCGAAGTCCGGTATCATCGACGTATGAGCGCTGCAACGCCTGAATTCGGTAATGGAGCGGCCTTCCGGACCTACGATTCCCGGCTGGAACCCATCGCCGTCAAAGTGCTGACTCAGGAACGGCTGAATGGGACCGACGGGCTCGCGCTCTACGGCTCGCACGATGTGCTGGCCGTGGGCTGGCTGGCCAACCACGTGCGCCAGCGGATGCACGGCGATGTAACCTACTTCAACGTGAATCGCCACATCAACCCAACCAATGTGTGCGTTGCCGCCTGCAAACTGTGCGCCTTTGGCCGCAAAAAAGGCGACCCGGCGGGATACACAATGGCGCTCGATGAAGCGTGGCAAACAGCCGCCTCCGGCTATTCCGAAGCGGTCACCGAGTTTCACATCGTCGGCGGCCTTCACCCCGACCTGCCGCTCGAATTCTTCCTTGACCTCGTTCGCGGCTTAAAAGAGCGCTTTCCCGAGGTGCACATCAAGGCCTTCACCATGGTGGAGATCGCTTTCCTGGCTCGGCGCGCCAAGCTGACTGTGGAAGATACACTGATCAAGCTGCGCGATGCAGGCGTAGATTCCATGCCTGGCGGCGGCGCGGAGATCTTTTCGGCGCGCGTACGATCGATCATCTGCGATCACAAGATCGATGGTGACGAGTGGCTTGAAACAGCGCGGGCGGCGCACAAGCTGGGATTCAAATCCAATGCGACCATGCTCTATGGCCACATCGAGAACGATGAAGATCGCGTTGACCACTTGCTCAAGCTGCGCGCCTTGCAGGACGAGACAGGCGGATTCCAGACCTTTATTCCGCTGGCATTCCATCCGGAAAATACGCCGCTTGATCATCTGCCCGTTACCACGGGGCTCACGGATATTCGGCAGATTGCCGTCAGCCGTTTGCTGCTCGATAACTTTCCGCACATCAAGGCCTACTGGCAGATGATGACGCCCAAGATCGCGCAGATCGCGCTTCGCTTCGGCGCCGACGACCTGGACGGAACGGTGATTGAAGAAAAGATTTACCACGATGCCGGCGCGACCACCCCGCAGGGGCTCACTCGTAAGGAATTGTGCCGCCTTATCACCGAGGCCGGAAGAATTCCGGTAGAGCGCGATACGCTTTATCGTGCCGTGATCCGCACCGAAGAAAGCTTTACCGTCGCGGTATAGCGCTAGTTTCTTGTCGACGCCGTGGCCGGCTTCTCGTCAGCAGTGAATGTCATCCACGGTCCGGCAATCATGTCGTGGAGAATCGGCTTCTGCCAGGCGAATTCAGGATGCGCCGCTAGAAACGGCGCTGCTTTGAAATCTTGTCCGCACGGATGTCCGGCGCGGCCAATGAAGCTCAGCTTCGCTGCCATATCCGAGTCCATCACTTTACCGGTTACGGCGCCGCTCGGATTGTACGGCGGCTCATCCCATACCTTCTCGCGCACTGGCGACAAATCGAGATGGCCGCAAAGGCTTCGTTTGTCAGGATTGATCTTGTGCTCGTAGCTGTCGTAGTGGTCCGAAAGGTACGCTTCGGCAAGCACGGTATCCAATTTGCCGTAGTGTTCCTTGACGAATTCCTCGGCACGAATATGCCGCGCATTCATAGAGCTTTCCGGATCATTCGGATCAAATCCCGGCGTGTCGTCGCGCACGACATCGGGATCGGCAGCGAAGTTCGATGAAACGAAATAGCCGTCTTTTTTCCTGGTCAGCGGAGTATGATGCAAACCGAGCTCGAGGTACGCAATCTCGCCTGTTTTTCGGTCGCCAACCAGCCAGGAATTTGCGTAGCCACCGTTATTGCCTTTGCGCATGATGGCGGCGTACTCATCGATTGAAGTGGCATACTGCATTGCCTTGCGGGAGCGGTCGAATTCCGGAATTCCGTTCACATCGAATCCCTTCGCCATGGGCAGCGTCGTCTCGGCAATCATCAGGCCGCCGGCGTTCACGCCGAAGTCGTCCTGGCTGGTGATCACACCCGGCAGCCCATCCATAATGAAATGTTGCCCATTTGCCGGCACGACGTCGAAGACAATCGTCCAGCGCTCGCCCTCCGCATAGCTTGACCAGTTGCTATGCGCGATCACAATCTTTCCGCTCTTTGTCGCCGATCCGGTAGCGATAAACGCGCTGCACTTGCCAGGCGCGACGGCCTGGGGCGCACTTGGCTTGCCCTCTTTCACGTTCAGCCATGGTATGTAGTAGTCGCTGATCTCAATATCGCCGTTGAGCGCAACGATGTCCCACAAATCCAGCTTCGATCCTTGCGCATGCAGACCATCGACGATACCTCGCAACTCCTGTTGATACTCTGAATCGAGATGCGGCCACAGGACCTTCTGCGCGGCGTCGCGAAAAAAGCTCCAATCACGATTGGTATGATGCGGCGCCTCGACCTGATAAACATTGACGTTGTCTTCAATCTCGCGAGCCAGCAGATAGCCGTGCTGAAAGCCGACCTGCTCCGGCGTGCCCTGCAAATGCACATACGTCCATCCACCTTCGCGGAACCTGTAGCTGCCCTGCAGGCGCGGATCGTCTTGATGATTGCTCGCGCATGCGGGTAGGAAAGCGAAACAAGAGGCAAAAGCGGCCGTGAGCAACCAAGCAGTGTGGCGCATTTCAAGTGCTCCTTCCGGATCAATTGCAGGAGGCACGGAGAGGTCTTGGCCGGAACGCTCCAAATCGCCTTCCAGATAAAAGAGAGTGTACACTCCGTTGCAGATCGAACCTGTGGCGTAGAACTGGTTGCATAAGTGGTTTTTTGAAAGGGCACGACTTCAGTCGTGCCGAAAAAGGCCAATAAAATTGCGGCCTTTAGCCGCTGAGGGATTTCCTGGGGCGAGATCCGAAGGGCTTTATGCAACGATTTGTAGTCTATCGCCGCACCACCTCGCCATTCTTCATCACGAAGCTCACGTGCTCGACAACGCTGATGTCATCAAGTGGATTGCCCGGAACGGCGATAATATCGGCGTAGTAGCCGGGCTTGAGCTCACCGATCTGGCCCGCCCATCCCAGCAGCTTTGCGCCATTGGTCATGTCGGCCTGCAGCACGGCCAGCGGCTTCATGCCGTATTCGACCATCAGCGTGAGCTCACGCGCCTGCGTGCCGTGCGGAAATGGCCCCACGTCGGAACCAACCGCAAAGGGAATGCCGGCGGCGATCTGCTTCTTGAATTCGGCGATCTTATATTCGAACAATGCCTTTTCTCGCGCGGCGATTTCCGCCGAAGGCGCATGTTCGGCAAAGTACTCGAAGATGGTGAAGGTGGGAAGGGCGAAGATGCCTTTTTCTTTCATGAGGCGCATCGTCTCATCGCTGAGCTGCGTGGCATGGTCGATGGATGCTACGCCCGCTTGGGCCGCATACAGCGTGCCCGGCTCGCCTTGCGCATGAACGCCGACGTTCGTGCCCAACCGGTGCGCCTCTTCGACCGCAGCCGCAAGTTGTGCTTCGGTGTACTGGTAGGGTGTGCGCAGCACGCCGTCAAGCATCTTGTCCGGGCCGGTCTCGTAAATTTTCGCGAAGTCTGAGCCTTCTTTGTGCTGCTCGCGCATCACAGTGACAAGCTCGTCGGCGGTGTTCGCATAGTCGGCGTTTGAGAGAACGTGCTGCGTGGGGTTGAAGTGGTTGGCGTCTTCGTGGCCGCCTAGAACGTCGATGGCATTGCCGCTGATGCGCAGCCGTGGGCCGGGAATCAGCCCCTGGTTGATCGCATTGCGCACCGCGGTGTCGGCCGATCCTGCGCCCTCCGTGCCCATGTCGCGCTCGGCGGTGAACCCCGCCATCAGATCGGCTTTTGCGGCCTGCTCAGCCAGAATCGTGCGCCATGGAACCGACTCTTCGACCGTCTGCAGGTCTTCCGCGCCAGGATGCAGAAACAGATGCACGTGCGCGTCAATCAACCCAGGCAGCAATGTAGTATCGCCAAGATCGATGACCTTCGAACCCTGCGGATGATCGACCGAACTTCCCACGGCCTTGATTCGCTCACCCTCCACGAGGATTTCGCCCGGCTGCAGCATGTTGCCGGTATCCATCTGGAGCAGACGCGCTGCATGAAGCACGATGGGTGTGTTTACTGGTGTCTGACCGAAGGCGGTATTGGCGGGACGAGCGGTAAGAAGCCCAGCGGCGCAGCACAGCAGAGATGCTCTGCCGCAGGAACGTGCAAAACCCTGTAGTTTCGGCATGACTTAGACTATGCCGCATCGACCCGGGGTTGTCGACACGAATCTGGATCGGCGTCAGTACGCGCCAATTCCCGTGATGTTTTGCCCGATCACCAGCGTGTGAATGTCGTGTGTTCCCTCATACGTCTTCACTGACTCGAGGTTCATGCTATGGCGCATCACCGGGTAGTCCTCAGTGACGCCGTTCGCGCCCAGGATGTCGCGTGCCAGCCGAGCGCACTCCAGAGCCATCCACACGTTATTTCTCTTGGCCATGGAGATATGCTGATGCCCAACCGCCCCATTATCTTTCAGGCGGCCCACTTGCAGAGAGAGCAACTGCGCCTTCGAGATTTCGGTTGCCATCCACACCAGTTTTTCCTGCACAAGCTGATGGCTGGCGATGGGCTGATTGCGGAATTGCTTTCTCGTCTTGGCATAACTCAATGCCGTGTTGTAACAGTCCATCGCCGCGCCGATGGCGCCCCAACTAATGCCATAGCGCGCCTGGTTCAGGCACATGAGTGCCGCTTTCAGGCTGGTCGCGCCAGGAAGCATGTTCGCCGCAGGCACGTGCACATCCTGCAGGCTTAGGCTGCTTGTAACGGATGCGCGCAGCGACCACTTGCCGTGAATATCGCTCGATGAAAAGCCGGGGCGGTCCTTCTCAACGAGGAATCCACGCACCGAATCACTGTCGTCGTCGTCCTCGAGCTTCGCCCAGACCACGGCGACATCGGCAATCGTCCCCGAGGTGATCCACATCTTTTCGCCGTTCAGGATGTACTCGTCGCCCGACTTGCGCGCACGTGTTGTCATGCCGCCCGGATTCGAGCCGAAGCCTGGTTCGGTAAGTCCGAAGCAGCCGAGTTTCTCGCCCGTGGCCAGCGCGGGTAGCCAGGTGTTTTTCTGTTCGTCAGATCCGAAGGTGTAAATGGGATACATTACCAGCGCAGATTGCACGCTGACAAAGCTGCGCAGGCCCGAGTCGCCGCGCTCCAGTTCCTGCATTACCAGGCCGTACTCCACGTTCGACATGCCCGCGCAACCGTAGCCATCGATGGTTGCGCCATAGAAACCAAGCTCCCCCATCAGCGGAACCAGTTCGCGCGGAAAACGGCCGTCGCGAAAACAGCCTTCGATGATGGGAATCAGGCTTGCGTCGACAAAATCGCGGGCCGTGCGGCGAACGAGAAGCTCCTCCTCCGTCAAGCTTGCATCAAAATGAAGAAAATCGAAGCCTTGAAATTTGAAAGCCATGGGTCGTGCCTGCTCTCTTCCCGCTAAACCGGGACAGATGAGGTTAGCAGCCCATGGCTTTTATTTCAATCGTGCGCAACACTGAAGATCAGCCCTGTGGCATCGGCTTTTCGTGAATGACCATCCAGTTGACGCCGAACTTGTCGCGGAATTGGCCGAACCTGTGCGCGAAGAACTGCTCGCCCATCTTCATGAACACCTCGCCGCCCTCGGTGAGCGCAGCGTATATGCGCTCGGCCTCCTCGTTGGTATCTACAGAAAGCGTCAGGTACGCGCTGCGCATCGGTTCCACCTTGGGTCCGTCGCTCGCCATCACCACTGTGTCGCCAAGCGTGAAACGCGCGTGCAAGATCCCGTCCCTGTCGAGACCCGGAGGCATATTCGTCGGCATACCCGTCGAGCTCATGTCAGCAAAGGTTGTTTTCATCAGGACCTTTGCGCCCAGATGTTTCTCGTAGAAACTCATGGCCTCCTGGCAGTTGCCGGGAAAATTCAAATACACGTTTACCTTCATCGTCTCGATCTTCCTTTCGGGGAATTGGATTTGGAAGCTTTGGTTGGTGCTTTGAATGGCGGGAGAATCGGCGTCGGATCGCGCTGCTCCCATCGGCGATGCGTTTCTGCCAGGACTGCTCCGCGATTCCTTTCCATCTCATCGATCACTGCACAGGGCGCGTCCGTCTCTTCATGATGCGCGCCCCAGATTAATAATTCGAGAAGAACCGGCGCCAGGGCGATGCCCTTTGCGGTGAGCCGGTAATGCGTGCTGCGGCCATCTTCCACCGCCGGCTCACGCTCAACAACTCCGCCGGCTTCAAGTTTTTGCAAGCGGTTGGCCAGGATATTTGTAGCGATTCCTTCGCCGGAATGCTGAAACTCGCGAAAGGTGCGGTAGCCGCGCACCATCATGTCGCGAACAATCAGTAGCGACCAGCGGTCCCCGAGCAGGTCGAGAGACATGCTCACCGGGCAACCCGATCGGGCCTTCGCCTTGGGAATTCTGGCCACACACGAATGGTAGGCACTTCGCTTGCAATTTGCAAGCGAATTATGCTAACAATGCACAACGGCTGCTCCAGCGCGCGATCGCAGTCTTTTCACCGGCGCACGTTGCCCAATCCCCAAAGCCTCCAGGTGGAATCCATGACTTCCTTTGTAGACTATCCACAAATCACGCCTTTCCTTTGGTTCGAGAACAACGCCGAAGAGGCGGTCGACTTCTATCTCAGCATCTTCAAGAACTCGCGCAAGCTGAGCGAGTTCAGGAGCCCGACGGAAACGCCGGGCGGACCGAAAGGAATGCTGCTCACCATTTCATTTGAGCTGAACGGCCTGCGATTTACCGCCCTCAACGGAGGTCGGACACAACCGTTCACTGACGCTGTCTCATTCGTTGTGCGTTGCGACAAGCAGGAGGAAGTCGATTACTACTGGTCGAAGCTCACCGATGGCGGCAGTCAAATTGCCTGTGGCTGGTTAAAAGACAAATTCGGGCTCGTGTGGCAGATCGTACCTGCGCGCCTGATCGAACTGGTCAGCAACCCTAAGGCGATGCAGGCCATGATGCAGATGAAGAAACTCGACATCGCTGAGTTGGAACGGGCCACCAGGTCATGATCGTTCCGCGGTCGATCGCGCCACACTCAACAACCGTCGACATCGCAGAAGGGGGAACCGCTGCGTGAGCGCAAGAAATCTGTTTGAGGCGGAGTGCGTTAACGAAATCAAAGCGCGGTTCTACCGGTTGAGACCTGACAGCACGCGCCAATGGGGCAAAATGAGTGCGGTGCAGATGCTCGCGCACTGATCGGCAGGGCTTGAGATGGCCGCTGGCGCAATTCGTCCTCGACGAGCCTTGATCGGCCGAGTCATCGGACCGGCAGTAAAGCGTGTCGCCTTCCGCGACGAAGAACCGATGCGGCGAAATTCCCCGACGGCAAAAGAGCTCCTGATGTCGGGCGACTGGGACTTCGAGACGGAGCGGAAACGGCTCAGTGACTTGATTGATCGATTCATTACAAATGGGCCCGCAGGGTGCACCGATCATCCGCATGCTTTCTTTGGAGCACTTTCTCCGGATGAATGGTCGATTTTAATGTACAAGCACCTCGATCATCATTTGCGCCAATTTGGCGCATGAGCTGCGGAGCTCCCGCCTTGCGAATCATCCGCAGTCGCATATCCGTTTCGATACGATTTCCTCAACTCGGCTCACCATGATGAAATGGCTGCATCACTGGAGGCGCCAGCATGAGTAGCCGCAGAGAATTTGTCAAAGGATCTGCACTCGCCGCGTCGGGGCGCCTTTTGCCCGCGCGCGTCAGGCACAGCCTTTGCGGAGTCGAAGTTGCGTCTGGAGTTGCAGGATCGTCATCTCCCGCGAGGGGCTGGTACGACCAGCCCATGCGCTGGGCACAGCTCGCCTTCGTTGAGGACGATCCCGGCAATTACGATCCCAAATTCTGGCTTGACTACTTCCGCAGCATTCATGCGGACGGCGTGTGCCTGAGCGCAGGCGGTGTTGTAGCCTTCTACCCGACGGAACTTCCGCTGCAAAAACGCAGCGCGTGGCTTGGCGACCGCGACACATTCGGCGACATGCTCACGGCTTGCCGCGCCATGGGAATGAGGATCGTGGCGCGAACCGACGCCCACGCCACCTGGCAGAAGACCTACGATGCGCACCCGGGCTGGATCAGAGTCGACGCCAATGGGCAGAAGGTTCGGCATCCCTCCGATCCGCAGTATTGGCAAACGTGTGCGCTCGGCCCGTATACGTTCGAATTCATGACCGGCGTGCATGAAGAAATCACGCGCAAATACAAGCCCGACGCGATTTTTACCAACCGCTGGACAGGCAATGGCATGTGCTATTGCGAACACTGCCGGCAAAACTTCGATGAAGCAACCGGGCTCGACCTTCCGCGCACTAATGACCCGCAGGATGCAACTCGAAAGCAGTACATCCTTTGGAGGCAGGACAGGCTCTTTGATCTTTGGCGTTTGTGGGACCAAAGGATGCGGGCAATCGATCCCGACGTGACCTACATGGCAAGCGCGGGCGGAGGCGCTCTGAGCGATCTTGACATGAAGACGATCGGCGAGCTCGCGCATACTCTGGTCGCCGACAGGCAGAGCCGGCGTGGGCTCATGGCTCCCTGGGCTAACGGCAAGAACGGAAAGGAATATCGCTCCACAATAGGCAGCAGAGCTGTCGCAGACATGTTTGGCATTGGCATCGATGACGAGCACCGCTGGAAAGACTCGGTCCTCAATGGAGATGAGATTCGCATGTGGGCAGCCGACGGCATTGCCCAGGGGCTCCGCCCATGGTTCATCAAATTCAACGCCAAACCCATCGATCGCCGTTGGGTGCCAGTGGTGCAGGAGATCTTTGAGTGGCACTACCAGAACGAGAAGTATCTCAAAAACGTCCGGCCGATCGCGCGCGTGGGTGTGGTCTACTCCCAGCAGAGCGCGAAGTTCTATGGCGGCGAAGAAGCTCGCGAGAAGATCGAAGAGCCCGGCCTCGGAATTTACGAGGCGCTGGTTGAGGCGCGCATTCCGTTTGAGATGGTATGCGATCGTTGCCTCGATGCCGAACAACTGGCGCCGTTTCGCACGCTGATTCTTCCCAACATTGCTGCGCTTTCTAACGAGCAATGTGTCAACCTTCACGAGTTTGTTGAGCGAGGCGGCGGCCTGGTCGCGACCTACGAAACGTCGCTCTATGACGAATGGGGCGTGCGGCGCAACGAATTCGGCCTGGCCGCATTGTTTGGCGCGTCCTTTGCGGGCAAGGTCGAGACCAACATGCGCAACTCCTATCTCACCCTCGAGAAGGATTCCGCCTCGACCGCCTATCACCCGCTGCTTCGCGGATTCGAGGATGCAGGCCGGATCATCAACGCGGTCAACCAAGTCCACGTGACGCCTGCAGTCGAAGGCGGATTTACCCCGCTTCGCATTGTTCCGTCTTATCCTGACCTGCCGATGGAGTCGGTGTACGTGCGGTCCGGTTCCACGCATCTTCCCGGCGTCTATTTGCGCCAGGTTGGTAAAGGGCGCGTCGTCTACTTCCCTGGCGACGTCGATCGCACCTTCTGGAATGTGCTCAATGTCGATCACGGATGCCTCTTGCGCAATGCCGTCGAATGGGCAACGAATGAAGATCCGCTCGTAATGGTCAGCGGCCAGGGTATCCTTGACGTCGCCTTGTGGGAACAGAAGGATTCGATCACCCTACATCTGGTCAATCTGACAAATCCCATGATGTTGAAGGGGCCGGTGCGAGAGATCATTCCCATCTCCGCGCAAACCGTAGCTCTGCGCATCCCGGCCGAACGTCGCGTGGGCCGCGTGCATCTGCTCGTCGCGAAGAAGGACGTTCCCTATCACCGCGAACGCGACATCATTCATCTTGAGATTCCATCAATCGCGTTACACGAAGTGGTCGCAGTGGATTTCCTGGCATAGCCAGCTACCCTCTGCTCGATACCGGCGATTGGCGAACGCGATTCCTATCCGCGCCTTGAATCTCACATTCTGCTATCCTGAGGGGTTTACGTAAGGCGAGGAGGAGCCATGCCGGAGCGCAGAGCAAGACAACATCATCAGGACCGGGTGGCTGAGGCATTGCGGGAAGAAATCGGGGCCATGATCGAAGGGGAGCTCTCCGATCCGCGCATCGATTTTTGCTACGTCAGCGAAGTCACGATGAATCCAGGCGGAAAGTCGGCTCGCGTCTATGTCGCGGTCGATAGTACTTCAATGGATATCGCCAAGGCTGAAGCCGACACCATCGCCGGCCTCGACGCGGCGAAGGGCTACATCCGTCACGAGTTGAAAGAGAGGATGGGCGTGCGCCGCGTGCCCGATTTGACATTTCTCGCGGATCGGTCGGGCCGGTTCCAGGCACGCATCGAAGAGCTGATGAGCCGGTCTCGCAAGCACGCCTCGTCGGGAAAAGCTGCCGGCCGCCGCAACGAAACAGAAGAAGGTCCGCCACAGGCGAAACCCGGCACGGAGCACGGTGCCTCAATCGGCTAGATCGATGCCTCGCAACTCTTCTAAACCTGGCTCAAGCCTACCGGCGATCGCAACGAAGACCGCGCAGATTCACATCGCGCCTTCGCCGCACGCAGACTCTATCGCCGCAATTCTCAAGCGATTGCGCGAAGGCGATAGATTTCTTGTCTGCTCCCACACCCGGCCGGATGGCGATGCCGTCGGATCGTGTATTGCGCTCGGCATGCTTCTCGATCAATTGGGTAAGTATGCGGTTCTGGCGACTGCAGATCGCATTCCCGCCGTGTATCGAAAGCTGCCGGGGGCCGATCGCATCCAGACACTGCAGCGCGTGCAGGGACATTTCGATGCAGCTATTCTTCTGGAATGCGACAGTGTGGAACGAACCAAGCTCCGTGGTCTTGAAGATTTTTTCCTGATCAATGTAGATCACCACGTTACCGGAAAAGCCTTTGCGCATTTGAATTGGATCGATCGGCACGCTGCCAGCGTAGGCGAATTGGTATACAGGCTTGCTATGGACGCCGGCGCACTACTGACGCCGGAAATGGCTTCCTGTCTTTACACGACGATTCTCACCGATACCGGAGGCTTTTGCTACGGCGCGGTCAAAGAATCCACATTTACGTTGGCGCGAGACTTGGTGGCCGCCGGCGCGAATCCAGTCGCGATCGCCCACGATGTGTACTTTTCCATTCCTGCGTCCAAACTTCTGCTGATGGGCGCAGCCATTCGTCGCCTGAAGAGGGAGGGAAGGATCGCGTGGCTGTGGGTCACCGAAGAGGAAATCCAGCAGAGCCGTGCCGCAGAAGAGGACTGCGAGGGAATTGTGAACGTCGCATTAGGGATTGCAGGCGTGGATATCGCTGTGTTTCTGCGTGAGCTGCCCGAGGGGCTGGTCCGGCTGAGCCTGCGCAGCACAGGCGAAGTGAATGTGGCGGAAATTGCCGCGCGGCTCGGAGGTGGCGGCCACGAAAATGCTGCGGGCTGCACGCTCGAAGGTCCGCTTTCTCGCGCTCTCAAGCAGATTTTGGCGCAGTTGCGCCATGCGACGCGTTTAGCCGCCGCTGCGGGGTGAACGCGCTTGAGATTCCGCGCGAATCTGATAGCCTTGACCGTGTTGCGTAGATAGGGGCGAGCAGGGCCGCCCATAGTCCCCCACGTGTCCTGTGCCCGACCGTACTTTCGCCCTGCGCAAAGCAGGCGGCACGCTTCTTGGAGAACTGCCAGGGATGGAAATTCCGGTAGAACCTTCGGATCAGCCACTGAAGACAGGCCGGCGTTGGCGCATGCCCCGCTGGGCAACCATATGTGAGGCGTCGGTCTTCCTGGCCTTCAGCGTTTTCTTTCTGGTTTACGGTGTTACGCCTGCGCTGGGAGGCGACGGACTTGGGCTGGTGGGCGCCGACGAACCGCGCTATGCGCAGATTGCGCATGAGATGCTGGTGCGTTTTGACTCGGCGCACACACTGAAAGAACGATTGGTCACCTGCGTCACACCCTATCTCTACGGCCGGCCCTGGCTCGAGAAGCCGGCGCTCTATTATTGGCGCGCCATGTTCGTCTTCCAGGATTTTGGCGTCCACGATTGGGCCGCGCGGTTGCCTTCAGCTTCGTTTGCGTTCATCATGGCAGGCCTCATTTATCTGCATATGAAGCGATTCCGGCCCGGGGGACACCTCGACGCTGCGCTCATTACGGTATCGTGTGCCGGGATTATGGCATTCGCACGCGGCGCTTCGACGGATATGCAGATGGCCGCGCCGCTGTCGATTGGCCTGCTGGGTTGGTATGCCTGGTACGAAACGGACTCAAAATTCTGGCTCTATGACATCTACTTCTTTACCGGACTGGCCACCCTCGCCAAAGGTCCGGTGGCGCCTTTCCTCGCAATTGTTATCATTGCGGCCTTCGCCTTCTTGCGCCGCGAATGGCGCATTCTGTATCGCTCGCTCTGGTGGCCTGGAGTGATTCTCTATTTCGCGATGGTGCTTCCCTGGTTCATCGCGGTACAGTTCCAGAATCCTACGTTCTTCCGTGAGTTCTTTCTCGAACACAATCTGGAGCGATTTGCTACCGATCGCTATCAGCACGAACAGCCATTCTGGTATTACCTGATCGTTGTCGTGCTGGCATTGATGCCGTGGACGGTGATCGCGATCCGCGCCCTGGTCGACGGCATCCAGACTTCGGTGGCCGAATGGCGGCTACGCCACTCCAAAGCAGGCAAACCTCTGCCCACGCGTCCGGGAGATGCTTTCCCTGAATTCCTCGTTCTTTGGACGCTCATTCCCATTGTCTTTTTCTCTTTCTCCGAATCCAAGCTTCCGGGCTACATCCTGCCTGCGATCCCCCCCATCACCATTCTCACGGGCGACTATCTCTCCCGCCGTCGCGAAGCTGGATTGAGCCGATGGATTCTGATCGGGCACGTGCTGGTTTGTTCCGCAATGACGATGATCGTGCTGCTGATGCCCTGGTTCGTGGCGCATGGCGCCGTGCTTCCGCCTTCGCGGCCGCTCGCTGTGGCTACAGTTGCGGCACTCGGGGCGGGACTTCTGATTCTGGTGGTGACCAAAGGCTATGGCGTGACAAGATTGCGGCCGGTTACCTGCTGGATCCTAGTTGTTCTGGTGTTGTTTGTGTACGGCGTGGGGCCGGTTTTCGGCATCGGCGGTATTCCTGCAACCAAGCGTGTCATCTCGATTCTCGACGCCACTTATTCAGCGCGGCCACTGGCTCAGCAATTGGGCCAGTTCGTTCCCGCAACTGAGACCGTAGCCGTATTTCATGTGCGCCGCGATATCGAGTATGGGCTGTCCTATTATCGTAATCGCGAGGTGGTGAATTACGAACAGAGCGGGGTACCTGACGGAGAACACGTTCTCGTGGCACGCGTGCAAGGCCGTCACGGAGCCGACCTGCAAACGCAAGCCGATCTCGAACAGTACTTGGAAGGCCGGCAATACGAGCAACTTTTTGCGTGGCCGGAGCAGGGGTTGCAGGTATATCTGGTGGGCAGCCGGTAATCGTGTTCTCTGGTGGACGCGGAAAGCGGGATCGATTGGTTCGCCGGCTGGCAAGATCCGCATTGCAGCACCTTAAGCCCGTGCGTCTGGGGCGACGTTCGGCTGCAAGCCAATGCCGCACTTGCAGTTGATCAGGGACTCGTGGCAAAGTGACCCGAAGGGATTCTCCTGCTGAATGAGCAGGGAGTTGCTGCCGCGGCGCGGTTCTTGCGTGGAGAGGACAACCGGCTCGCAAACGGTCAAAAGGTTTTCAATGTTAGCGGCTCATGAGAGAGGGGCATAAAAGAATTGGGCGCGACAGCGGAAATTCTCGATTTGCGGCACTTCGCGGCTCCTGCGCTGCGCCCAGTGCTGGAAGCAGAAGGTAAATTCTGGCAGCAAAGGCTGCACTGGGATTTCGATGCCTCTGCGCGGCTGCTGATGCAATATCTCGATAATCACATGTTGCCGGGCTTCGCTGCGCTTCAGTCGGGGCGCATCACCGGCTATGTTTTCTGCGTCTACGAAGAGAACAAGGCGGTCATTGGCGACGTTTTTGCCCTGCCCGGCGCGGCCACTGATCCTGGAGTTGAACCCGCGCCCAGCCATGCGACAGAAGAAACCCTGCTCCGGCATCTGTTCGAACTGCTCCTGAATTCGCCGCACGTTGAGCGAATTGAATCGCAACTGCTTCTGCATCCGGCTGGCACTTACACTGAGATGTTTCGTGCAGCGGAGTTCGAGATCTTCCGCCGGCTCTTCTTGGTGCAGTCATTGCAGAGCAAATCTGGCCCGCCGTCCTCTAATTTACCGGGGAACTTCGAACTGCGCTTGTGGCGCGAAGCCGACCTCGCTCCTGCTGCACGCCTCATATGCGAGGCGTACCATGATCACCCCGATAGCTTGATCAACGATCAATACCGTTCCACGCATGGCTCCATGCGTTTTCTCAACAACATCGTGCACTACGCAGGTTGCGGCGCTTTTTCAGCGCAGGGCTCCTACGTGGTCACTGATCGGGACAGTCGTGAGCTGGCGGCTTTGGTCCTCGGATCGCGCGTCAGTGAGCGCAGCGGCCATCTCACCCAGGTTTGTGTGCATCCGGCTTTCCGGCGCCGCGGGTTGGCACGCATGCTTCTGGCCCAGGCCGCATATAGCTTTACGCGTCTGGGCGCCAGCGAGATCTCCCTCACCGTTACCGAAGCAAACAGAGAGGCCATTGCGCTTTACATGGACGAAGGTTACACGTGCGCGCACAGCTTTGATGCGGCTGTGTGGAGACGCAACGCCACAGTCTGATCCCGGCCGACCTCTCCCGCCTGTTTCGCAAAGGCAATTACGATGCGGCTTCACGCGGCAGAGTAGCCTGTGCCAGTGGCGCGATCAGAAAAACCCACACTAGCCCGGCTAAGTCATCTACGCCATAATGCACATCCAGTGCAATGGTCGACAGCGTAATGCCGCACGCTGCAACGGCCAAAGCTGCCATCAGCCAGGCCGGCAGCTTGCCTCGGCTCAGCCACACCATCAGCCACGGATTCGCTGTATGCAGGCTCGGAAAGCAGTCGTACGCGTAGCGGTAGTTGTCGGCGAGAAAAGAGTAGGCTCGCGTGGACTCGAGAAAGTTTGGCGTTGACGCGTTCACAAGACTTAGCGGGCCTGAAACCGGCAGCAGCAGATAGCAGGTATAGCCGCAGGAAAATGAAATGATCAGCGCCCGCCGTACCAGTTGGAATTGCGCCACTTCGCGCCTGAACCAGAACCAGCCCAGAAGAAGCGGTGGCGTGAAAGGGTACAAGGCGTAGAAACCTGACATGACCTGGAGGAAGTGTTCCTTGTCGAATCCCCACTGGGCAAGCCACAGGTAGGGAGTCTTGCCGAACAGGAGATCGTCCGCCGCCATCATCCAATGATCCAGAGGCAGAATGCCGAGCCATGTTGTGATCACCCCCGCATGCAGCAGCTTGAGGCTCACATAGCCCACCACCCACACCAGAATTATTCCCCACTGCAGAACAAAGTGCAGTGCGCTGCGTGCGCCTGAACTCGCACGCGCAGCGATCCAAATCACCACCACCAGAACAGCGGCGGACGAGAGAGCCCAGCGCGCCAGCAACTGGCCGCCTCGCGTGGCAAAAACCGGGGGATCGAGGATTGTGATCACCATGACCAAAAGCAGAAAAACTCCGGTCGCGAGTTCGTCGAGGTAGCGACGAAAAAACTTGCCCATTTGCGCTTCCTGTGTGCTGGAAAGAAGAATCAGTCTACGCGGAAGCGCTTTGCAAGCGCAAGATTCAGATCGCCGCTGGTGTCGGCTACGGCAGGTCGGGGCGACTATGGAAGGGGAGGATGGGTGGCAATGGTCTCGGAACTTCTGAGAACCGGTTGCCACCGTGCAAAATGCGGAAACACCTGCAGCTTGTATCCCTCTGCCGGGTCAGCCCGAATACAGACGAGAGGCACTTATCGTCGCGGACAAAATGAAAAGGCCGTCTCTGATGGGAGACGGCCCATATGGATGGAGAATCGAATCTTAAGCTTTCGCCGACGTGAGCGCCCCGAGGTCTGCGGCCATCTTTTCGGTGCTGAAGGCTTCGATCGAATCGCCTTCTTTTATGTCGCCGAAGTTCGCAATGCCGATTCCGCACTCCATGCCGCTGGTGACTTCGCGGGCATCGTCTTTGAAGCGCTTGAGCGAACCGATCTTGCCCTTGAAGATCTGCGTGCCTTCACGCATCACCTTCACTTCAGCATCGCGGCGAATCACGCCGTCCTGCACGCGGCAGCCGGCGATCGTGCCCACCTTCGGAATCTTGAAGATGTTCAGCACCTCGGCGCGTCCCAGGTAAGTTTCCTTGAACGTCGGTTCCAGCAGCCCCATCATGGCCAGGCGAATCTCATCCTGCAACTCATAGATGATGGAGTGCAGGCGAATTTCCACGCCTTCCTGCTGCGCCAACTCGGCAGCCTTGCGCTCGGGTCGTACGTTGAAGCCGATGATGATGGCGTTGGAAGCGGTTGCCAGCAGTACGTCGCTCTCCGTAATGGAACCGACCCCGGAGTGCAGAACCTTCACACGCACCTTTTCGGTCGACATGCGGACCAGCGAATCCGCCAGAACTTCCACCGAGCCCGTGACATCGCCCTTGATGATGAGTGGGAGATCTTTCACGCCGGCCTGGCGGATCTGCTCCGACAAGCCTTCCAGCGAAACGCGTGAGCTCTTGGCCAGTTGTGCGTCGCGCTCCTTCATCTTGCGGTAGTGCGCGATCGACTTCGCTTTGTCTCGGTCGCCAACCACGAGGAAGGTGTCGCCGGCGTCAGGTAGCGATTCAAGCCCAAGAACCTCGATCGGGGTCGATGGGCCGGCTTCTTCCAGTATCCGCCCGCGGTCGTCAAACATAGCGCGGACCTTCCCGAATGTATTGCCGACGATGTAGCTTTCGTTCGTGCGCAATGTGCCGTCTTGCACGAGCACAGTAGCCACGGCGCCGCGGCCGCGATCGAGTTTTGCCTCCAGCACACTTCCCACTGCTTTGCGGGCAGGCGTGGCTTTAGGCGCCTTGATATCGCTGACGAGGCAAATCATCTCCAGCAGAAGATCGAGGTTCATCCGCTTTTTCGCCGAAACGTTGACGTAGTAGGTGTCGCCACCCCAGTCATCTGGCGTCAATCCCCGATCCGCAAGTTGCTTTTTGACGCGATCAGGGTTGGCTTCGGGCTTGTCAATTTTGTTGACGGCCACAATGATGGGAACCTCGGCCGCTTTGGCATGATCGACGGCTTCCAGCGTCTGCGGCATCACGCCATCATCGGCTGCTACGACAATCACAACAATATCGGTCACCTTCGCGCCGCGCGCTCTCATTCGGGTAAAGGCTTCGTGACCCGGAGTATCGAGGAACACAATCTCGCGGCCTGAGGCGGGCGACCCTTCCTTCGCGAAACGAACCTTGTACGCTCCGATGTGCTGAGTAATGCCTCCGGCCTCACCGGCTGCGACATCAGTCTCTCGAATGGCATCGAGCAGCGAAGTCTTGCCGTGATCCACGTGGCCCATCACGGTGACTACCGGCGCACGCGGCACCTCAACCATCTCGACGTTCTCAACATCCAGGACCTCTTCAATGGCCTGGTTCTCCAGCTCTTCTTCGTAGCTGATAACGTTTGCTGCGGCGCCAAATTTGGCAGCCACATCCTTCACCATCTCCGCATCGAGAGATTGGTTCACGGTGACGAAGACACCGCCCATGAGGAGGGTAGCGATAAGATCCTTGGCGCGAACATCGAGCTTCTCCGCCAGATCTTTCACACTGATGCCCTCAGTGACCGTGATCTCGCGGGTAATCGGCACAGGCTCTGTGCTGTATTGCATGCCGGTATAGCGAGGCGGCGGCACAAAGCCCTTCATCGGGCCTTCTTTGGTCTTGGGGTATTGCTGCTGCCCACGGCCGCGGCCACGCGATGGAGCGCGTTGCGGACGGCCAGCCTCCGGGGGAGGCGTTGTGCCCCCAGGTCCGGGCCGTTGACCGCCAAATCCCGGACGTGCACCGAAACCAGGGCGAGGGCCAAATCCCGGCCGCCCTCCGGGAGCAGCCGAACCGCCTCCCGCTGGATACGTGCCGGATGAAGCGCGTGTGGGATGCTTGGGGCGCGGTCCGCCGCTGAACTGCCCGGGCGCTCCGGGGCCCGCTGGCATGCGCTGCCCCATTCCGGCCTGGCCGGTCGGTCTGCGATCGAATATCGGCTTGCCCCGCTGGATTCCTCCGGTGGGAGCCGCCGCGGTCGGCGGGACGATGGACGCCTTATAGACCGGTCGCGGGCCGGTTTGCGGCATCACCATGCGGCGCGTGGGAGGCTCCGGAGCCCGAGGTGTTAATGGCTTCGTGGCTGCAATCGACTCTGTAGCGGCAGCCGGAACCGATGCCGGTGTTTCTACGCCGGCGGGCGGCACTTCAACGGTCGCAGGCGCGGCGGCAGCCTCTGCAACAGCAACCGGCGCAGTCTCTGGTTCGGCAATGACGGGAGCAACGGCTGGTGTTTTTGCCGCGGGGATCTTTTCCGAAGCACGGGGCTGCTCTTCGCGCGTAGCGAGAGCCACCGGAGGCTTCACAACTGCTCCAACGGGTGGGGGCGCAACAACGACTACAGGACGCGCTGCCTTGGGAGCACCTGCGGGCGGCTTTGCAACCACCGTGCCCGAAGGAGTGCGTGAGGCAATGGCAGGCGTGGCTGGCGGGGGCGCTACAATCGGCGGCGCAGAGCGAGGTTGCGGCACGATCCTGCGAGGTTCAGGACGGGCGGGCTCGGCGGGTGCTGGCTTCGACGCGGCGGGCACGGCAGCAGTCACAATAGGAGGCGCAGCGCGTACCACGGGCTTAGCGGGCTGCGCGGGCGGCTTCGCCGGAATACGAGCGTGGCGGGCCTCTTCTTCCTCTTCGTGCTTTTTCGCCAGCACTGCCTTCAAAACATCGCCGGGCTTGGAGATGTGCGACAGGTCAATCTTCGGAACGATGCTGGGCTCGGCATGACGCGAAGATGCGGCTGTGGAATGGGAAGCTGCATGCGCCTGCTGCGTCAGGCGCGCACGAACCTTTTCCGCTTCGTCCGCTTCCAGCGAACTGGAGTGGGTCTTGCCTCCTGCGATGCCGAGTTCGGGAAGAACGTCGAGAATCGCGCGAGATTTCACTTCCAGCTCTTTCGCGAGATCGTTGATACGAACCTTACTCATCCGCCTCTTTTCAACTGCTGCCAATCCGCCCTTTAGTCGCGCATAGCTACCTCATGGCACTGGCTGCTTTTCGCTCTTTCGTTAGCTTGCACCTGGCATTCGAGAACAGGGCACATTCTATGCGCCCTGCTCTTTTGCCCCGTCAATTCGATTCTCTTCCGCTTCTTCCAGGGCCGCTTCGGACTCGTCAGCCGCTGAAACGTTCTCCACTGCTAATTCGGCTGCAGTCAGATTCTGCGTCTCCGCGTCCTCTTCCGCCGCTGCAGATTCCATCTCGGTGCCCGCTGCGGCCAGGCCGTCGTTTTCCGCTTGCGCCGACCGCACCAATTCCGCTTCCTGCAGCGTCTCGGCCGAATTCTCAAGCTCTGCTTCCGCTGTGCCGGCAGCAGCCTCAGGAGTCGCAACTTCCGACTGGCCTTCACGCGGTTGACCCGCGTCAGCTGCGGCAGATTCCCCGGCAGTGCCCTCAGGCTGCTCTTCCGCGGGGATTGCGCCCTCCGTCTCTTCACCCTCGAAGTGAGCGAAGTAGTGTCGCACCGCGATGCTGATCTTCTCCAACGTTTTCTCGCCGATGCCGGGAATCTCCATGATCTGTTCCGGCGTCATATCGGCCAGCGCCTCTGCCGTGGTTACGCCGGCCGCCACCAACTTCTGGATAATTCCTTCGCCCAATTCGCTAACCTGCTCGATGGGCGTAGTCGGCGCGCCGGCCAGCGCCTGCATCTGCTGCTCGACCTCTTGGCGCTTCTCTTCCTCGCTCTTGATATCAATCTTCCAGCCGAGCAGTTTGGCCGCCAGCCGTACGTTCTGGCCTTTCTTTCCGATGGCCAGCGAAAGCTGCGTGTCGTCGACGATCACCTCGAGCTGCTTTTCGCCCAGGTCGGTAATAGAAACGCGGCTCACCTTGGCCGGCTGTAGAGCCTTTTCAGCAAAGGTCGTGATCTCATCGCTGAACTCGATAATGTCGATCTTTTCGCCCCGCAATTCCCGGATGATGGACTGCACGCGCATGCCCTTCATGCCCACGCAGGCGCCCACCGGATCCACGTCCTTGTCACGGCTCTGCACGGCGATCTTGGTTCTCTCGCCGGCTTCTCGCGCGATCGCCTTGATCACGACGGTGTTGTCGTAGATTTCAGGGACTTCCGATTGGAAGAGATTCTGCACCAGTTCCGGCGCGGCACGACTCACGATCACCTGCGGGCCTTTGGCTGCGCGATCCACCTTGAGCAGAACCACCCGCACGCGCTCTCCCACGCTGAACTGCTCCAGACGCGATTGCTCGCGCTTGGGGCAGCGAGCCTCTGCCTTTCCAAGATCGAAGATCACGTCCTGACCTTCCACGCGCTTTACGGTTGCAGTCAGTACTTCCTTTTCGCGATGTGCGTATTCCTGGAAGACCGTGTCGCGCTCGGCCTCGCGCACCTTTTGAAAGATGATCTGCTTCGCAAGCTGCGCGGCGATGCGGCCCAACGGGCTGGTGTCGCGATAGATGCGAATCTCACTGCCCACTTCCACACCCGGCGCCATCTCGTTGGCTTCCGCCAGCGTAATCTGGTTCACTGGGTCCTCGACCTCGTCGTCGTTCGCGACGACCGTCTTAAAGATGTAGGCCGTTATCTCGCCGGTCTCCTTGTTCAGTTCTCCCCGCATGTTCTCCTGGGTCTTGTAGTACTTGCGGGTTGCCAGGGCGATGGCTTCCTCAACCGCGCCGACAACGATGCCGGGGTCGATGCCTTTTTCCTGGCTCAGGAGTTCGATACTTTGATACAACGCGCTGGTGGCCATACTCTGACTACTCTCTTTGCCATCGGCAAGCGGTAATTGTTGCTCTTGCCGATGTGGTTGAATCTCAATGCAAGCTTCTGGCCTCGTCGCCTCGTTCTCAGGAAGCCAGATCATCGTTTCAGTCGCCGTGAGGCTGGCAGCTAGATTTCCGGTACCAGATTCGCCTTCTCGATATTCTTGAGGGCGATTTCTACAGTGTTCACTCCTGCCTTGCGGCTCTTGCTGTTTTGCTTCATGGCCGCCAGATCCAGCACAATCGCTTGATCTGCAGCGGGTGCCCCTGGTCTCGCTTCTGAGACCCGGGAAATCACCGAACTCAATCTTCCCTGCCAGTGCCGGTTGTTGCGTACCGGTTCAAAAGTCCGCACTTTCACAAGACTGCCTGCAAAACGCTCGAATTCCTCGGGTCGCGTCAACTTGCGATCCAGGCCCGGCGAACTGGCCTCAAGCGTGTAAGATGCGCCGGGAACCAGCTCCTCCACGTCGAGTAAAACTCCAAAGTCGCGGCTGAATGCCGCGCAATCCTCGTGCGTCACTCCGGAGAGTTGCTCCACCGCGAGCGCCCCTTCCAAAAGCTTCTCCGGCAGGCCTTGTACATGCGCTTCGGCCGCCGCCTTCAGTTGCGCCCGGCCCTCGGCGTTCTTCTCGAGGGTCGCGCGCAAGATGCGGTCTTTTGCCGTTCCCGTGAACTCGATGTCCACGATGTCGAGCCCGTGCGAGGCGGCAACCCGTTCCGCCGCCTTCCGGATTTCGTCCAAACTGACCGCCATCGTCCGTCCATCCCATCGCGGAGATACTTCCCGATGGGAGCCTGTACCTTCGCACCGCCGAGCCAAAGTGCTCGCCGGGACCGGCTTCCAAAGTCACGCAGACCACTGAATTTACGAGGGTTAGCTCCTGCCATACCCGGTGTACGCGCCGCGTCGGTTTGCCCCAAATAAAAAGTGGGCTTTAAGCCCACTCATCTCTCCGCCAGCCGGTGCGCACACGGTAAAGCCTGGCGGACAAACGCGTCTGCATGTATAGAATACGGCGAAATCCGCGGAAATTCAACCGGATGCATTCCCGGGCGGTGGAATTTGGCTTTTGTGCTTCGGGCAGGCGGAAATCTGCGATACTTGCGCCCATGAAACCAAAAGCTTTGCTCTGCGCGGCATTTCTCGCCGCCCTGTCGACTCTCTGCCTGCCGAATCGCGCCTACTCCGACGATTCGGCTGCATCCATTGCCGCGGGCGGGCTGGTGGCGCGGCGCGAAATTCGCGTCGTGATGGCAAAGGAGGTTTTGTACATCAGCCCCACAAAGATCGTCGTTGACTATGACTTTCGCAACGACTCAGATCAGAACGTGACCACAGAAGTGGCGTTCCCCGTGCCTGCGTATACCTACGATTTTGATGGCCCTCCAATTCCTTCCCAATCCTTTTCCGACTTCCGGCTTGTCGTCGATGGAGAGCATGTTGAATTTCAAACCGAGGCTAAGGCGACACTGAAGGGGAAAGACGTTACCGGCATCCTGACGTCAGACGGGATCGACATTCCAACATTCGGCCACCTCCGTGAGACAAACTCGCCGGAAGTCGAGCTACATACTCCGGATATGGAGCGCCTTCCTAAGCCGGAACAGGAACGGCTGGTGCGACTTGGCCTCTTTGGCACCGACAGGCCCTGGGGCACGTGGACAGTCCATCTGCAATATCACTGGACGCAGGCGTTTCGGGCGCACTCTACTGTCCACATTCGTCACGAATACACGCCGGTTGAAGGATCGAAGCTGATGCCGCCGGAGACCCTGAAGAATGTCTTGCAGCATAAAGAGCCCACCGGGAATGCGGACACTGTGCAATACGAGCTCCAGGATATGCATCACCTGGAATCGCTCTGCCCCGATTCCTCTTTCCTGAATGGGTTAATCAGAGGGATCGAGGCGAGCGGCCCGGGGTATGGGCAATTCGCGCACCCCAGTTGGGTTGACTTTATCCTCACATCCGCCAACACCTGGAGGCAGCCGATTGAGGACTTCACGCTGATCGTCGAGCGCGGCAAATCGGATTCCGGCCAACCCGACACCAGATTCGTCAGTTTTTGCGCTCCGCAAAACGCGCCGGTTACGAAGCTTGACGCCGACCGCTTCCAGGTCCACCTAACCAACTTCGTTCCCACTGCTGAATTGCATATCGGTTACTTCGATTTACCTGCCCCTCCGCCCAAATAAGAATCGAAGGCCATTGCGCCTTCGTCCGGCGAAAGCACCTTCGCTCCGAAACATCCGTCACACTCCAACTGTCTAATTAATATGAATCCGCTCTCCTCGATCGATTGCGACAAGCTTGTCTCGCAGCCTGACATCGAGACACTCCTCGCCGCCGTTGTTGGCGGAACACCGGACCCGATTGCCGGCATCTTCGGCCCCGGGTCGGTGAGCTGGCGTATCAATCGCGAATCCGCCTTGTTTCTTGGAGCAGGCCGGGCAGCGCTGCTGCAGATTGCGCATCCCTGGGTGGCAGCGGCGATTGCAGAACACTCCACCGTGCTGGATCGTCCCATCGCGCGCTTTCATAACACTTTTCGCATTGTGTTCACCATGGTCTTTGGTTCAGTTGACCAGGCTCTGGCCGCCGCCCGTCATCTCTATTCGCTGCACACATATATTCACGGCGAGCTGCCGGAAGACGTGGCGCGCTGGCCGCGCGGCTCGCGCTACCAGGCGAATAATGTTGCGGCCCTTCGTTGGGTGTTTGCCACGCTCGTCGAGAGCGCCGTGTTGGCCCACGACTGGATCCTTGCACCTCTCACGGCCGTTGAGCGGGAACAGTATTACGACGAGTGCAAGATTCTGGCCGGGCTCTTCGGGCTTTCCGAGGCCTCATTGCCCGGCAGTTGGGAGGAGTTTTGTGCCTACAACCGAGCCATGCACAACTCTGATGAACTGGGCGTGAGCGACAAAGCGCGCGTGATGGCACACAACCTGCTCGTCGGCGCCGGGTCGCGGATTCGGCCGCCCTTCTGGTACCGCGCACTGACGATGGAATGGCTGCCTGAGCGGTTCCGCAATGAATTTGATCTGAAGTTCGCCGGCGCTGAGAAGAAAGCTGTGCAGCACGTGAAGCGCTGGCTGCCGGCGATCTATCAGCGACTTCCTTTCACCATCCGGTTCATTGGCCCGTGGCGCGAGGGGCAAGCGCGTTTAGCCGGGCGCCGCGCAGACGCTTTAACGCGCTGGAATAACCGCTTCTGGATCGGCCAGCCGCTGTTGCCGTTCGCAAAATGCGCATGATGTGGCCTGTGACGGTGTAAAGCAGAACGACGCATCTTACGATTTGCTTTGCGCCAGCCCGAGGCGCGGCGCGACAATAGCGGAATGAAATCGTTCAGATCTTTGGCCGCCGTGATGCTCGTCCTCTGCACGGCGCTGCCCGCGCTTCGTGCGCTCGAAAAACAGCCGGCAGGTACCTACCATGCGCGGCGC
>Ga0335085_10001861_pt1 | contig 42073 bp, 35 predicted proteins | sample Lox_Sample_45_FD_206712 | JGI IMG/M metagenome (GOLD analysis project Ga0335085, IMG submission 206712) | Soil microbial communities from Loxahatchee National Wildlife Refuge, Florida, United States - Lox_Sample_4.5 | ecosystem: Environmental > Terrestrial > Soil > Wetlands | place: USA... | reverse complement strand
AGACCATGCTCTGCGACGGGCTTGGAAGCACCAGTGCGCAATCGGCCTTAGCTGCCACCAGCGGGAGCCTCCACGGTAACACTGTGTTTCTTCCCCCACCAGACTGGCCATCCAGTCAGATGCTCTGTGGTGAAAATAGGGCCCAATCGTCTGGAGTCTTTCTGGTCCCATAAACGGCGCCTCGCCGTTCGGGCTCCGCGGTGAGGCGTTGCTTAATGCGGCTCCTCGTGGCAGAACCCGCACGTCACACCCGCCTTCTTCGCCCGATGGCAGTTCATGCAGAAGCCCATCGAAAGATCCGTCTCCTTCGCCAGTTGCTCTCTCTCGGCGACCGGTCCGTGGCAGTCCTGGCAGGTGTTGCCCTTCTCCATGTGCGCGCGATGGCTGAAATCCACCCACGTCGGGATTTGGTAGACCCGGACCCACGGAACGGCGCGTCCGCTCTTGGCATATTCGGCGAGCCGTTGAATCTCCGGGCTGTCCGCCTTGATCGCCGAATGGCAGGACATGCAAGTGCTCGCGCCCACGATGGTCATCGATTCGCCCGGATCGGGGCTCGGATGGCACATCTTGCACGCTACCTTCATCGTCCCGGCGTGCATCTTGTGACTGAACGGCAGAGGCTGTGGCGGCGGATCGGCGGCAAATAGTCGCGCTGCCAAAAGCAGCATCAACCACCTCATAGGCTGCCCGTACGCATCTGCTCGGCGCAATACTCCGAGGCGCGCATGGCCAGCGCCAGAATGGTCATGGTAGGATTCTGCCAGCCGCAGGTCACGAACGCCGATCCATCCACCACGAAGAGGTTCTTGATGTCATGGCTTTGGTTGTATTTGTTCAGCACGCTGGTCTTGGGATCATCTCCCATGCGGCAGGTGCCTAGTTCGTGGATGCTGTATCCGGGCGGGTTGTACCGCTCCGTCCGCGACACGATCTCCCATCCTGCCGCGCGATAGATTTCCTCGAGGGTATCGGCGGCGTCCTTCACCATGTTGCGCTCGTTGTCCGAATCCTTCGCCACGATGTGCAGCACCGGGATGCCCCACGTGTCTTTGACGTCTTTGTTGATGCGCACGTGGTTTTCGAACCGCGGCACGCGCTCGCCGTAAATTCCGCCCACCACGCACGACCCGGCATAGCTGTCCAGCTTCTTCTGTAACTCCTCACCGTACAGGGGGAACATCTCGGGCGAGGCGCCCACGCCGCTGCCGATGCGCATGCAGTAGCCCTTGATGAAGTTGCGTTTCTCGTCCTTCTTCAGGTTGCGGAAGCGCGGCATGAAGACGCTGCCGCCCATCAATCCTGCGGGCGCCTTGCCGTCGCGCGCTTCGGGCACCGACGCCACCACATTCACCCCGTAAATCTGGTCGACGAGGTAGTGACCCATTACGCCGCTCGAATTGGCGATCCCGGAATTGAGCAGCAGCCGCGTGCTTTCGAGTGTTCCCGCCGCCAGGATCACCACGCGAGCCTGGACGTACATTTCGCGCCGCGAGTGGCGGTCGATGAAATAAGCGCCGTTGGCTCGGCCGGTATTGCGGTCCACCGTAATCTGGCGCACGATGGCGTTGGGCACGATCTCCAGTTTGCCGGTCGCCAGCGCATCCGGCAGCAGCAGGTTGATCGAGCTCGCCAGCCCGTTCTGCCCCTGCGCGCCGCGGCCTTTCGAGCAGCCGATGCCGCGCGCCGTCGCCAGTTCAATGAACTTCTTGACGCTCAGGCTGTCCGGCCCATAGTCGATCTCGATGAAGTTGCCGTCCGGAAACTGCGGCCAGCCCTCCTTGCGGCCAAAGACCCGGAAAATCCCTTCGACGCGCGAGTAATACGGATCGAGATCGGCGTGGCTGATCGGCCAACTATCGCCGGTGCCGTCGACTTCGGCGGCCTTGAATTCAAAGTCGCTCAGCCGGAACGATTCGCGCGCCCAGAACAGCGACCGGCCGCCCAGCAGTCGCACGCGCACCCAGTTGTAAGGCTTGTCCGAATCGTAGGTGTACGGCACCTCGCGCTCGTCTACCCAGATGTTGGCGTTGAACTCGTCGGCTTGATAGATGTGCGGATGGCGGCCGGGCTCGCCGAACCCGCGATACGGCAGTTCATAAACCGGCTTAGCCACGCGGTCGCGCGACATGTCGGTTTGCGGACCCGCGTTCAGCATCAGGCACGAGATGCCTTTGCCGGTCAGGATGTTGGCCGCCATTCCGCCCGAGTGTCCCGAGCCGACAATCAGAACGTCGTACGGCTGGCGCGCCACGCTTCAGCCTTTCACCGGATCGATCGGCAGCCAGTACATGCCTGTGCCGCCGCGGAATCCGCGCCCGCCGCGCCGTCCCGAGTTGGCTATGCCCTCGGACCACTCCCGCGAGTTTTGCGTAGCGGTACGCAAATCGCGGTGCGCCTGCGCAATGAAGTGCTTCAACGGCCCCTTGGGTAGATCCTCGGACCAGGCGATGACGGTCAGCAGAGGCCGTACGATGGCGTCCGCCTGCGCGGCGTCCAGATCGGCGAACGGCTTTTGGAACTGTTTCTTCGTTTGCGCGTTCAGTGCGTCGAGGCCCTCGCGGTAGAGTTTCTGCCGATCGGCCGGAGAGGCGCCAATCAGGAAATCCAGAAACTCCGGCGCGCCTGCTTCGATCGCTCCGGGATGGCCGTTCAGTGGCGGCATGAGCAATTTTCCCAAGGCGCGCAGCGTGGCGAATTGGCCGGCGGTGAAGAACGACGGCACCGCGGGATCAGCCGTGAGATCCGCGCTGGTCGTCTCGAGCGCCGTCTGCGGATTGGCCGGCGCGGCCTGTTGCGCCGCCAGTGGACTCATTGCCGGCGCCGCGGCCATCGCTGTGAGAAAGCGTCTACGCTTCATGCCGAAGTCCATTGAATTATACTCCGCAGGGCGCCTCTGCTAAAATCGTTGGCATCATCGCCGCCCCTCCGGCGGCGTGCTGAGGTTCGTCAATGCGATTCGGTGTCGCGGTTTCGTTGCTACTCCAAGCCCTTGGTGTCACGGCGCTGGCCGCCCAAACCCCGCTGCCGGGGAAGGGCCTTGCCCAGCACGCCTTTCTCTATTGCGGCGAGTGGCAGAACCGCGGCCAATCCGAGCAGTCGATGTACATTGTCCGTGACGGCAAAGTGGTTTGGTCGTACACCATCTCGGCCAAAGACGAACTCAGCGATTGCTCGATGCTGTCGAATGGCGACATCGTGTTCGCGCGGCGTTCGGGCGCCAGCGAGGTGACGCCGGACAAGCGCATCGTGTGGAATTACGTGGCTCCGCCGGGTACCGAGATCCATGCCGCCTATCCCATGGACAACGAGCACATCCTGGTGATGCAGAACGGCAATCCCGCCAAGCTGCTGGTGATCCGGAAAACCTTCGAAGACCCGGCCGGCGAGATCGAGCGCGAATTGACCATGGAGACGCGCGTGCCAAGTTCCCCCCACGGCCAGTTCCGGCACGTTCGCACCACGCCGGACGGAACGTTCCTGGTGCCGCACATGGACCTGGGCCGCGTGGTTGAGTATTCACCCGATGGCAAGCCGCTTTGGATGGTGGAGGCGCCGTCGCCGTGGGCCGCGGTGCGGCTGAAAAACGGCCACACCCTGATCAGCGGCAACCAGAACGGCTACGTGCGCGAGGTGGACCGGTCGGGCAAGATCGTCTGGGAGTTAAATAAGGATGACCTGCCGGGGATCCCGCTCTATACCGTCCAGGAGGTCGCGCGGCTGGCCAACGGCAACACCCTTATTAATAACTGGCCCGGCAGCCTGCCCACGGACAAGTGGCGCGAGACCGTGCAACTGATCGAAGTGACTCCGGATAAGAAGGTAGTCTGGGCACTGCAGGATTGGAAGGTGCTGGGGCCGCCGTCGTCCACGCAACTTCTGGATGAGCCGGGCGCGGCCGAAAAGGGCGAGTTGCAGCGGTAGGCGGCATTCTTAAAAATGACGGCCTCCCCGGTTCAACCGAAGAGGCCGTGGAAGCTTCCCAACAATAAAGGACAGACTAGGTGGTGGCGCGCTTGGCGGTCACTTCGGACGTCATGGGGCTACCGTCGCGGCCCGGACGGGTGACCTTCAGGCTGATGGAGTCGCCGTTCACAGTGCCCGAGTACTCGGTGGTAATGGTGTTGTCGCCCATCTGCTGGCTGGTCTTGAAGGAGATGTTATTGCCATCCACCTTGCCATCCGTGATCTGGGCTTCCATGTTGCCGTTACGGCCGGGGCGAACCACGGTGCCGGTAAGCTTGCCACCGTCGGCTTTCAGGTTAAGGGTAACGGTAGTCGGATTGCCACCGCGGCCCTGTTGTTCAAAGGTCCACTTGCCGGTGACATCGGCCGCGAAGGCTGTCAGGCACAGGGCAAGCAGGATCGTCGTTACAAAAAGCAGCTTTTTGGTCATAGGTAACCTGTAGGCGTCGAGGGTGTCCGAAACGTTACGGGCAGCCCGTGAGATCCTGTCCCGACAGGATTGAAAAAGCCGTTTCCCCACGTCACGCGAAACCCAGCCGCCCGGTTTTGGCGGCCTGAGGTTGCAAGTACCTGATTCTAAGGTCTTAGTTTTCCACAGGCCGCTAGGTTTGGCGTTTAGGTCGTGGAACGCTTCGCCGAAATGTCCCGCGTGGTGGGTCCGTTTTGCCCGTTTCGGGTCTCTTTCAGGTTCAGAGTATCCCCGGAAAGAGTGCCTTCGTATTTGGTGACGAACTCGTTTCCGTTGAACTCCCGCTTGACCTCGAAGGAGACTTTGTCCCCGTCAACCTTTCCGTTGGAGATTTCGGCCGCCTGAGGAGCGCCACCGCCTCCGCCGCCCCTGCGTCCGCCCATTCCCCCCATCACGGTTCCGGTTAACGCGCTGCCCTCGGCCTTCAGGGTGAACGTCATCTGTTGCGTATTGCCGTTCCTCCCCTGGACCTCGGCCACCCATTTGCCGGTGACATCCGCCGCCAGAGCGGCGAACCCGGCCATTAATAATATGGTTGTGACAAAAAGGAGTTTTCTGGTCATGGTGACCAGGAAGGCGTAGTTCGGGCGAGCTACGTTACGGCGGCAGGCCGGAGCAGCCTGACCGGATGCTGCGGCAATTCGCCACCGAGAAAATACATACCTCCGCAGTTCTCCACAGATATAAAAGCACTTACGAATTGGCAGCCGGTTTGCCCCTTTTGTCACATTTCCATTAACGGGTCTGATCATTGGGTAAAACTGCCGTCAGCACCGGCACTCTCGTATGGGCGCTCGCCATCGCCCTGATCTCTGCTATATGCGGGGTCCAGGTGGATTGGCGGGCACCCGGACTTTCGCGCTATGCCCGCGACTGGCTGCTGCAGGCGCGCGGCCCGCTCGGTGTACCGAACGACATCGCGATTGTGGCGATCGATGAGAAGAGCGTCCAGCGCTTCGGCCGGTTCCCGTGGTCGCGGCAGGTGATCGCCCGGACCGTCGACGCCTTGGCGGCGGCCCAGCCGAAGGCCATCGCGCTGGACATCTTATTCACCGACCCGAGCAATCCGGAAGACGACGAATCGCTGGCCCGCTCGATCGGGCGGGCGGGGAATGTGGCCTCCGCCGCGCAGTTGATCGAAGCCCCGGCGAGCGGTGGACCGGCGACCTGGATTATGCCCCTACCGGCAATCGCGCAGGCGGCCGCCGGAGTCGGGCACGTGGATGTGCAGACCGAAGCCGATGGCGTGCCGCGCCAGATCGAGGTGCGGGCGGCTGACGATCGCGGGCAAGCGCTGCTGTCGTTGGCGGTGGAGGCGGTGCGGATCGGTGATGGCACGCCGGAGTCCGCGGTGACCGCCGCGCGACATGCTTTGCTGGTCGGGTCGCGCAGCATTCCTGTGGAGAGCGGCCCGCCGCCTGTTGTCCTCACCGCCGCCACGGGGGCGCAGCGGATGCTCCGCGATGGGCGCATGACCATCGATTTCCTGGGTCCCACGGGGTCGTTCGCGCCGGTTACTTACAGTTTAGCCGATGTGCTGGGCGGGGCCGTCTCGCCGGGCAAGTTTCTCGGCAGATACGTGCTGGTGGGGTCCACGGCGGCATCGATGGGTGACCGCATGGCCTCGCCGTTTGTGCATTCGTCGGATGCGCGCGGCGATCAGCACGGCGCGTTGATGCCGGGCGTCGAGGTGCTGGCCAACGCGGTCAATACGATCCTGCGTGGGCGTTATTACTCGGAACTCAGCGGATGGGCGGAGTTTTTATGGTCGGCGCTGATCGCGTTGGCGACGCTGGCGACACTCGAATGGGCGCAGGGCGGTCCGGAGTTTCTGAAGCAGGTGGCCGTGCTGACGGCCCTGGCGCTGTTGCTCGTGCTGATCAGCTACGCGCTGTTTAGCTGGTTCCTGATCGTCCCGCCGCTAGTGCCGGGCTTGGTGGCGATGGGGTCGGCGGGGATTCTGACGCTGCTGCACCGGTCGCTGGCGGCGAGCGCGCGCCTGGATTCGACGATCCGCGACTTGTCGGCTTCGGACGACCTGCTGTCGCCGGGGCCGCGCCCGCCGGCGTTCCGTTCGACCGGAGCGTCGCGCGGGCTGCCGCATGGACTGGAGTGGAAAGTGCGCGCGTTGGGCGACTTGAACGCGCGCCTGCTGGATCGCGCGCGATTTGTCGATTTCGCGCTGCGCTCGGTGGAAGACGGACTGCTGATCGCAGCACCGGATGGCCGCATTACTTTCGCCAACCGGGCGGCGGCTGGGATCTTGGGCACCGCGCCCGGCCGGCTGATCGGGCAGAACGTGATCCAGAGGCTGCTGGACGCACCCGACCCCGAACTGCTGCACCGCATGGTGGCGGAGCGGTCGAAAATCGAGCGCGAGGTTTCGATTCGCGGCGCGCGACCGCGCTACTACACCCTGCGGATGGCCGCCGTTTGCGCAGGGGATGCCGCCGACGCGCCGGTGTTGGGCATCGTGGCGTCGCTTTCCGATGTCACGCGGCAGCACGAATTGCAGCAGACCAAAAACGACGTGGTGTCGCTGGTGTCGCACGAGATGCGCACGCCGCTGACCGCTATCCAGGGGATGACCGAGTTGCTGGCGGGCTACGAGTTGGACGCGCCGCGCCGCAAGCAGATGCACCTGGCGATCAACGACGAGGTGAAGCGGCTGGCGCGAATGATCACCCAGTACCTGGACATTACGCGGCTGGAATCGGGCGCGACGGTGCTGCGCCGTTCCCCGGTGCGCATCGAGTCGCTGATCGACCGGTTGTTGCTGTTGCTGGAGCCGGTAGCGGCGCAGCAGGGGATTGTCCTGAGGCGCGAGACGGCGGAAAGCTTGCCGCCGCTCGTGGCCGATCCGGATTTACTTTCGCGCGCCATCGAGAACCTGCTGTCGAACGCCATCAAGTACAGTCCGCCGGGAACGCAGGTGACCATTCAGGCGACCGCTGCGGAGGACGCTGTGACAGTGGAAGTGATCGACCAGGGCTACGGCATTCCCGAAGCCGACCTGGCGCGAATTTTCGACAAATTTTACAGGGTGCCGCGAGCGCAGGACGCCGGCACGCCCGGAACCGGTCTAGGCCTCGCGCTGGTTCGCGAAATCGCCGAGTTGCATGGCGGCTCGGTGAGCGCGCGCAGCGAGGTCAACGCCGGGTCCACGTTCGTCCTGCGCATTCCGAGGTCGGAGGCAGTATGAGGGCGACTCACCGAGGAGGCGCGGAGACGCGGAGAAAGCATGCGGAGAAAACCCAAAGCAATTTTCATCCTCCGCGTTTTGCTCCGCGACTCCAGGTGTCCGCGGTGCGTCCGGCCGCAGTTCCCAAGAAAGGTCGCGTATGTCTGAACAACCCCATGTTTTAGTAGCCGACGATGAACGCTCGATCCGGCTGATGCTGGAAACCGGCTTGAGCCTGAATGGATTCCGCGTGACCGCGGTACGCACGGGGCGCGAAGCCTGCCAGGCGGCCGCGGCGCAGCGGTTCGATGCAATTCTGAGCGATGTGTTTATGCCCGATGGCAGCGGGTTGGAACTGGTGGATGCGTTGCGCGCCACCTCACCCAACCTGCCGATTATTCTGATGACGGCCCAAGGATCGCTGCAGGTGGCGGTGGAAGCGGTGGCACGCGGCGCGAGCGACTTCATCGGCAAGCCGTTCGAAATCTCCGCCGTGGTGGAACTGCTGCGCCGCTATGTGGAGGCGCGCAAGGAGGCGGAGAGTTCAGCCGGCCAAGAGGAAGAGAGCGGGTCGGCGGACCTGGCCAATGCCGGGCTGGTAGGCCGATCGGTGCCGATGATCATGGTGTACAAGTTGGTGGCGCAGGCGGCCCGCAGCGACGCCACGGTACTGATCACGGGGCAATCGGGTACGGGCAAAGAGTTGGTGGCGCGCGCCATCCACGATTTCAGCCCGCGGGCGCAGCGGCCGTTCCTATCGGTGAATTGCAGCGGGCTGACGGAGACGCTGCTCGAAGCCGAGTTGTTTGGGCACACGCGCGGAGCATTCACGGGCGCGACCATGGATCGCGCCGGTCTGTTCGAAGCTGCCGATGGGGGAACGCTGTTTCTGGATGAGCTGGCTTCGACCAGCGCGGGTTTCCAGGCCAGCCTGCTGCGCGTGCTGCAGAGCGGTGAAGTGCGGCGGGTGGGTTCGACGCAGACGCGTCGCGTGAATGTACGGGTGATCGGCGCGTCGAATGCGCGGCTGCGCGACCTGGTGGCGGCAGGCAGTTTTCGCGCCGACCTGTTCTACAGGCTGAGCGTGCTGAGCATCGACCTGCCGCCGCTGCGCGAAAGGGCCGGTGATGTGGAGTTGCTGACAGCGCATTTCCTGCAGCGCTTCCGCGTGCCGGGCGAGCCTGCGCCACACCTCACGAACGAAGCACTGGCGGCGCTTTCGGCGTATCCCTTTCCGGGCAATGTGCGCGAATTGGAAAACGCACTGCGGCGCGCGGTGGCGCTGTCATCGGGCGGCCTGATCACGCTGGACTGCCTGCCGCCGGAGATCGCGGCGATGCGCCGGCGTCCCGAGACGGTAGAATCGGCCGAAGCGCGGCTGGTCTCCGACCGGCCCACCATGGAAGAGTTGCAGCGGCGCTATCTGCAATTAATACTGGAGGAAACGGGCTGGAACCGGCGCCGGGCAGCCGCCGTCCTTGATTTAGATCGCCGCACGATCCAGCGGCTGATCGCCCGCTACCAATTGCATGGCCGGAGCGGCGTGGTACACGAAGAGGAACTGGAACTCGAAGACGAAACTGCGGAAAGGCCAGTGGATATTGCGTGAGAAGCGACCCTGCTGAAACACCGCTCCGCGGGCGCGCATGGGCGATCGCGGTGGTCTGCGGCCTGTGGTTCGCGGCTGCCGGGGCAATGTCCGCGCAGACGGGTGCAGTGGCGGCGCGCGCCGCCAGTGTGACCGGGCCGAGCCTGCTGGCCTCGTCTTCCGGCGCGACGGTCGCATTGACGCCGGGGTACATCCTGAACCCCGGCGACCGGATCGACACACGCGCCGGCGGGCAGGTAGTCATCGACCTGAGCGACGGCAGCATGGTGGTGGTGTCGCCCGGATCGCTGGTTCTGTTGAAGGATTTCCGGCAGGCGTCTTCACTGCGCGAGCTGTTCGAGATCACACTGGGCAGCGTGCGCGTGAAGATCAATCATTTCGGCGGGCGGCCCAATCCGTACCGCATGAACAGCCCGACAGCTTCGATCGCGGTGCGCGGCACAGAGTTCAGCATCGAGGTGGATGCACGCGGATCTACGACGGTGATCGTATACGAAGGCGCGGTCGAAGTGGCGGCGCTGAGCGATCCATCGCAGACCACGCTGGTGGAAGCGGGACGCGGCGTGCTGGTGCAATCGGGACAGGGCTTCCGGTACATCGCGCAGCAGGGACGGGCGGGCGATCCGGGCGACCATAACAATAACGCCAACGACGCCGACCGGCACAATCCGGCGCCACCGCCGCCCGTGGCGGCCAATGCGGCTCCACCGGCACCGCCGCCGAACGGCGCGCCGGGACAGATGCAAGGGCCTGGGCAACAGCCCCCGGGTCATCCCGAGGCGGTGGGCCATTATGATGGCGATGACGGCCCTGGCAGCGCGGCGCAGAGCGCCAACTCGAGCGCCTACGATCGCTACATTTCCGGACTGGCGGATGTGGCGCAGCTTCCATTTCTGCTGCGCTACAACGCGTTCGCCGACAGCCACCTGGACAGCCTGGAAAATCCGGCATATGCCGCGCAGTTTCGCTCGGCCGAAGCGCGCCTGTTCGTGCTGCCGTCGTACAGCGGGACGGCGGCGCTGAGCCAACGCGAGACTCCGGTAACGCCGGGCGGGTCGGTGCCGGGTGACTTCAGCATTTCGCCGCAGCTTTCGGTATTCACGCCGCTGGGGGCGAGCGGACTGGTTTTGGGCGGCAGCCTTTCGGCATCGCGGGTGGGCAACCAAAGCGAGCAGAGCGCGGGCAGTTGGATGCCCCAGAACCAGTTCGCGGGCGCGCAGGGCAGTGGATCAGTGAGCGTCTACTATTCGGGTTCGCTGATGCTGGCCAAGCGGCTTGGGCGGAGCGGTGTGGGCGTGGAGTTGGAGTCGCTGCGTGGCACAGGGACGGCGCAGAGTGTAACGGGCGACGCGGATTTCGGCGGCGACATGCCGCCGCTCACGAGCACGCAATCAGCATCGACGGTTTCGGAGACGCGGCTGACGGCGGGCTATTCGTTTGACGTTTCGCGCACCGGCAGGCTGGGCGTTTTCTACCGGTACGCGTGGATTGGGGCGAGCGATATCCAAACCAGCGCGTCCGGCTACTGGCCCGCGCCTCCGCAATCGACCACAACCGGCGGGCATTCGTCGGAGATCGGGATGCGGTGGCGCGGGCAATTCTCGCCGCGGCTTTCGTACGGCTTCACGGCAAGTTGGCTGGGACTCTCGCTGGTAGATGGATTGGTGCGCATGGGAGCGGTGAATGCGCATCAGCGGGACGCGGCGCAGCGTGGGTCGGCGGCCATCGGCGTGGGATACCAGTTGACGCGCCGCGTGGTGCTGGCGGCCGACCTGGCAGGGGCTTCGACGCGATCCGCCGCCGGCCGTTTCGCGGATGCGGGCGGCGCGATTTTGCAAAACGGCGTCGCCGACAGCCACTTTGTTTCCGCGCACGGCGCGGTGATCGTGGACCTGACGCGAAGGTTGTTCGTGACCGCGTCGCTGATGAACGTGTGGCACTGGAGCCGCTGGAATGTGGATGTGTTTCCGGATGCGTACGGCAACCGCACGCTGATCGAAGATTCGTTTTTCCCGCTGTATTCGGCGGCATATCCGATGGCGCCGCGCTTTTCGGACTACGGCGCGGGCTGGCGCTTCACGCGCAACGTATTGGCGGAATATCTCTTTTCCACCGACTACGGCTTCAGCGGCTCGAGCCACACGTTGATGCTGCGGTATACCTTCCGGCTGAAGAAAGAATAACGCTAGTTCTCCGTGGGCGTTTTATCGATGTGGTCGATGACCAGCATCTCGACCGGGCCTTTGTGTTTCTCCAGCTTGAGGCCGAGTTCCTTCTGGATGGCGGTGAATAGCGACGGCAGCGCGACATCATCCGGGTGCTCTTCCTGCGCGTATTGGAAGGCGAAATAATACTTGCCGGTGAGGCCGGTCTGGTCGAGGACCGCGACGCGCAGCACCTTCTGTAACGAGTCGGCAAACTGGAGCATGGTGGCGCGCCGGCCGGTGATGCTGACGACGCCCTTTTGAGGAAGCGTCGCGACGACCTTGTTCTCCATCTTCGCTGAATCTCCCGCGGGAAGATCGCGGAACCATTCCGGCAACGGAGCAGGGGCGTCGTTCGTTTTCGCCTCGGTGAATTTGGGACCGCCTCTCGCGACAGTGATAGCGTATCCCTCGATTTCTTTGGTGACGCGGTGTACCTGCATTTTGAAGCGGTCGGCGAGCAACGATTGAAACATCAGGCGCACCTGATCGTCGGTGGCTGAAGGCGAGGTGGCAAGATCGAAGGCATAAATGTGATCGCTGCCCGGCAACGGACCGGAGACGCGCCACACGGATAGGTTGTAGGCGTACTCGACGATGTAGCGCAGGTCGGTGGTCCAGCGGATGCGTCCGCCGGAGCGCTCCGCGTAGACCTGGAGCCAAGGCTGGTCGACCAGCTTGACGGAGGCCACATCGAAGCGCAGCGGCGCGGCGGAGCGCGGCTCCTGCGCGTGCGCGGCGTGCGTGACGCCGATGACGACCGGTGTGGCGAGGGCAAGGGCAGCAGTGAGGGCCAGCAGTAGTCTTTTGCCGCGTGCGAGCGGAAGGGCGTTATGCGGCGCGAGGATGCACTCGATGCGGTGGATGAGATCGGCGCCGGTAACGCCGGAGACGCACGGAAGCGGCGAGCGGCAGCAGAGTTCGCAGACCTTGAGGATGCCTTCGGCGTAAGATGCCGGGTCGGCGCCGCGGCTGACGACTTCCTCGTCGCAGGCGAGTTCGCGGTCTTCAACGAGGCGCGTGCCGATCCACCACACCAGCGGATGGAACCAGAAGAGGCATTCGACGAGCATGTGGATTGCGCCGGCCAAGTTGTCGCGGCGCCGGACATGACAGAGTTCATGCGCGAGCACCGCCTCGAGTTGTGCGGGGGAGAGGCGTCGCTGGATGCCGGCGGGGAGGAGCAGGACGGGACGGAAGATGCCGAAGACGCCCGGTTCGGGAATGTCGGGAGAGGAGAGCAGCGGGACGGCGATGGGGATTGCGCCGAGCCTTCCGTCGATCGGAGTGGCTTCGCGGATGATGGAGGCGATCCGCTCGCGGCGCCGGTGCCAGCGGACCAGCAGCGCCGCCGAACCGCAGAACCAGAGGACACTCAATGCGCCGCTAGTGCGATGATCCGCTGGAGGTGGAGGCGGTGTGGGAGATGACGGCACAGGCGCAGGTGGTTCGCGGAAATCGGCCATCACGAAACGCATCTGCGGAGGCGGCACGGGAGTCGTGGCCGGCCAGGGGATGAGGGCGGCCAGCGAGACGAGGAGCGAGAAGGGAACGAAAAATTTGATCGAGGCCGCCATCCAGAGCCAGTGGCGCGTGCGGGCGCGATCATGGCGGAATACCAAGCTCAGCAGTGCGATGACGGCGGCAAAAACGGTGGTCTGGAGCAAATGCCAGGCAAGCGGAATCATGAGGACTTCTCCTTCTTGGCCTTGCGCAGGATCTTCTGCGCTTTTTTGACATCGGCGAGGGTGAATTTGCCGGATTCGACCAAGTAGGCCATGGCGGGCTGAGATCGGCCTCCGAAGAGTCGCAGCAGGTCGTCGAGGAAGCGGCGCCCGGCGGAGTCGCGCGTCACCACCGCTTCGAAGATGTGGGCGTTGGAGATTTTGCGGACGCGGCGTAGGGCCTTCTTGGCTTCGAGGCGATAGACCGTGGTCTGGATGGTGGTGTAGGCGGGGCGGTCGGCATCGGGAAATGCCTCCTGGATTTCGCGGATGGAGATGGGACCGCGTTCCCAGAGAGCCTGCATGATCTGCAATTCGAGGGGGGTGAAGCGCTCTTGCGCCATTTTACTCCTATAGTTGTTTGGGAGTCTACTATAGATGTGTGAGGAAATGCAAGGCGCTTTTAGAATTGTTGGGTGTGGTTGGATACGGAAGAGTGAACTGCGGGCGCGGCTCCGTAGTAGAGCCGGACGAAAATTGACCGGCGGAGATTTAACGAACCATGGCAGCCTTCTGGCAGCCCTCTGCGATCTTGATGTATTCGGCCTTGGCGCCATCAGTGGGCGCGGGCTTTTCCTTCACTTTGGCGATATGGGCCTGCAAGTTTGGGAAGCCGTTGCCGTAGCGCTCGAATTCTAATGCAAAACGGTGCCAAACGTCTCCGAATTCCTTCATGTCTTTGGCGCCCTTGAGGTGCTTGACACTTTCGCCGCATCCGTCACTGACGGCCTTGCGAATTTCGTCCACCTCATGCGTGGATTCCCGCTGCCGGGCCGCCGCGGCTTCGCGGATCGCATCCAACTGCTGGCAGGCGGTCGTGAAAACGATTTTGTGTTTGTCGCTCGTCTTTTTGCATAAACTGATGAGCTCGCTGAGGTGATGCTGCAAGTCGGCACAGGCCTCAGTGATTTTCTTCATGGATGACTTCGCCTTATCGAAATCCATCTCGGCATCTTTAACTTTGAGGATGCTCTCCCCCACGCCGGTGCCTCTGAGTCCCAGGTTTTTCGGCTGGGCCAGAGTCTTCTTCCAGTCATCCCATCGCTTTTGCCAATCGGCTACTTTGGACATACACATTTCTCCCTCGGCTGAGTGAGCCGAAATCCAGCATCAAGTGTAATGCGCGAAAGACTTGCCGCGGCCGGGATTAGTACCGATCGGACTTGAGTTAGGGTACTGATCGGAGATTACCGGGTGCGTCCCGCGGCGGCCAGTAAGCACACCTGCGCTTCGGCTCGGGTGGGTTCGTTGCCCTCGGGATCCTGGGAGAGATACTTGTCGAGATAGCGGCGTGCGCGGGGCAGGTCGCGGCCGGTAGCGAGCAGACGCACAGCGGCGCGATAGTAGGGCGTGAAGTCGTCGGGCACCTGGTGTTCGGCGGAATCGAGAAGCGCGTCGAGTTCTCTCCAGGATTCGCGGGCCGCCAACACCTCGGCCGAAATCGAGTAGCCGAGTACGCGGGCGGGATCGCGGGAGATGGCGTCGCGGCCCTGCGCGGCGGCGGCATCGAGGTTCAGATGCTCAGGCGCGAGATAATAAGCGGCCAGCGATTCGCGCGCGCGGAAACTGGCGGGGTCGGCGGCGACCGCCTTCCTGAGCAGTCCTTCGATGCTGGCGGTTTCTTTGTGGAACGCGGCCAGGCGTGCTTCGGCGAGGAAGCCTTCGCAGGCGTCGAGAGAGGCAATGCGAATGGTGGTAGCGCGGGCCTTCTGCGGGTCGCCACCGGCGACTCCGGGCGCGAGCAGATAGAACTCCATGCGGTCGCGAAGGGCCTGCAGGTCGTTCGGATCGAGTATCAGGGCGCGATCGATTTCGTGCTGGAAACGACGGGCCAGCATCAACTGGCGGAACATGTTGGACTGCTGGGCCATGACGCCTGCGACTTCAGCCATCTGGCGGTGGAACTTGCCGACACCGGGAGCGAGGGCCACGGCTCGTTCCGCCAGTTTCGGCGGTGATTCGCGATCGCCGAAGGCGTTGCGGATTTGCGACAGCAGAAAATTGACGAGCGGGTCGTCAGGCGCTTCGCGATAGCGCGGCTCGACGATGGCGCGGGCGCGCTTCCAGTGACCTTCGAGGATAAGTTTTTCGGCTCGCCTCGGCTCGCCGGCGAAGAGAGCGGCGATGCCCGCCAACAGGCAGATCGCGAGGCGCGGAGTCACCGTTCGGCCGCATGGCAAGCCGCGAACGAAGCGGCTGCGGGCTTGCCGAGGAAGCGTTCGAGCAACGGCGCCGGTGCCGTGCGGAGGTCGACCAGGATGAGCGCATCGAGCGCACCGGAAAAACCGGGGTCCACGTTGAAGGCCAACAGGCGTCCACCGGTTTTGAGGTACTGCTTCACCAGGATGGGCACGCCTTTGCCGTCGGATTCCATATCGGCGATGAGGCCGGAGAGTTCGTCGAGATCACCGGGCACGCGGCTGACGAGGCCGGTGCGGCGGAAAACGTGCTCGGCGGGGCGATAGGGATGGCGCGGCGAAACGAGCGGGGCAAGGTCGTGGGCGCGGCGCGTTTCGAGAAACTTGACCATCAGGTGGCGCGACACCGGATGGTAGGCGTTGCTGATGCTGACTGCGCCGAAGAGTGTCGCGCATTCGATTTGCTGCGCGGCATAGCGAGCGATGCCCTTCCACAAAAGGAGTAGCGGCGCGTACTGTTTCTGATATTCCGGGCGGATAAAGGAACGGCCGAGCTCGATAGCCGGACCGACGCGTTCGAAGAGATCGGGGCGGAAACGGAAGAGCGTGCTTGTGTAGAGCCCGCGGACACCGTGGCGCGGCAGGATGTCCGGCGTGGGTCCCATGCGGTAGGCGCCTACCACCGCACGGGCGGCGCCATTCCACAGCACAAGGTGTCGATAGTAGCGGTCGAAGCGGTCGAGATCGATGGCACGACCGGTGCCTTCGCCGGTGCCGCGAAAGGCGATCTCCCGCAGGCGGCCGACCTCGCGCAGGGCGGTGGGGAATTCGTCGGCTCCACCGAGATAGGCGGCCAGGTCCCCGGATTCGGCCAGGCGGCGAGTGGGCGGGAGACTTTCGATTTCGCGCGCGATCTCGGCTGCCGGGAGTGCGGGTACGATGGGCGCTTTGCGCGTGAAGATGAGCGGCGGATGCAGCCGAAACGCGTCGGCGGGACGGCCCGGATCGAGCAGATAAGTTCGGCACCGGAGGTATTCAATGGCGTCCCGTGGGGTTGAGAACGATTCCAGCGTGGCGGGCGGCACCGGTCGGCCGATGCGGATCTCGATTCGCTGCCCGCGCTTGTTGAGCACTTCGCGCGGCAGGCTGGCAGTGCGCAGACCGGGATGCACGGCTCCGGCGATTTGAAAAGCGATACTGTTGGCGCCCGCAAAAAAGATCGGCACGGCAGCGGCGCCGGCGCGCTGTGCCAAAAGCGCGATGGGGGCGTGCCAGGGCGGATCGGCGCAGACGCCGGTCTTGAAATCGACGTGCGCCACCTCGCCGGCGGGAAAGGTCGCCAGCAAGCCACCGGAGGTCATCCAGGCCAGGCATTCGCGGAGCGCCGAGGCGTTCGCCCGCACACTTTCTTTGCCGCCAAACGGGTCGATGAAGATGCAGTGGGCGCGTAACTCGGGAATGCAGGCCAGGATCGAGTTGGTGAGGATGCGCACGTCCGGGCGGATCTTCGGCAGGATCACCGCGAGGATCGCTCCTTCGAGTAATCCGAACGGATGATTAGCCACCGCGAGCACGCCGCCCGTGCGCGGAATGTGGCGGAGATCGGCGTGATCCAGGCGCCAGGTGATGCGGAGCAAAGCCAGCAGCTTTTCGACGGTCTCTTCGGCTCTGGCGGTGGAGCGAGCCTGGCGATAGGCGTCCAAGAGACGGTCGAAGGAGAAGAGCTTCTGAATCGCCGGCTCGACGGGACTGAGAATGCTTCGGAGAGGCTCGTGGAGGAGCCCCGTTACGGTGAGCGCGATGGGCGTGTCCAATGATACTGGCATGAAGCGGCCTCTGTTCTCAGGCTCACGCGGGGAGGGTTTCAGGGCGATGAACGAGGCGTGAAGCTTTGAGCCGGCGGATCAGTTTGAAGCGGAGGGGCGGAGAGAGCAGGGTAAGATCCAAACCGCCCAAGTTGGGCGTTTTGCTGACAAACGGGTCAACCGAATCAGCAAGTTACAGAATAAGACCGTCCAAGTTGGACGTTTTTGCGATGTCCAGCTTCGGTGAACTGGCAGCTTTCCTGCGGCTTTGAGTAACTCAGTTTCCTGGCGAGTAAGTGGCGATGTGATCGCGTGGATATCGGAAGCAACACGATCTTATCCGGTCTGTAACTGGACTGCGACACGAGATCTGGTATCAAGAGTGTAACCGATGGGAAGAATCGCAACCCTACTATTCTCTTTCACGTTGGCCGCGTCGGCCCAGCATGTGATCGTTTTCGGAGTTGACGGTCTGAGCGTGGAAGGTGTCAACCGGTCGCACACGCCGCGTCTGCACGCATGGATGCGCGAATCCGCGTGGACGCTGGAGGCGCGCGGGGTAATGCCGACGCTCAGCAGTCCAAACTGGGCGTCGATGATCGACGGCGCCGGACCGGAGCAGCACGGCATTACGTCCAACGGCTATTTGAAGCCGATGGTGGAATTCGAGCCGGTGTGCCGCGACGAAGCCGGCATGTTCCCAACGATCTTTCAGGTCTTGCATCACGAACGGCCCACTGCCGGTGCAGCGGTGTTCCACGACTGGGCCGGCTTCGCCAACCTCGTGGAGAGGTCCGCGGTGGATGTGATGCAGCACGAACATGGTCCGGTCAAGACGGTGGAAGCGGCACTGCGCTACTGGCGCGAGAAGCAGCCGGCCTTGATGTTTCTGCATCTCGACAACGTGGACCACGCGGGCCACTCGTATGGCTGGTTGAGCCGCGAGTATCAGCGCGAGGTCGAAGAGGCCGACCGCCTGCTGGGGTTGCTGCTGGACGCGGTGCATGAAGGCCCAGGCGGCGATTCCACTTATGTGCTGTTGACGTCGGATCACGGCGGCAAGGGACGCAACCACGGCAAGAATTCCCTCGAAGAGATTCTGATTCCCTGGATTCTAGGCGGCCCGAATGTAACGCCGGGGCACATTGCCACGCCGGTCTACACCTTCGACACAGCGGCGACCATCGCGATGATTCTGGGCGTGGCGCCGAACGCGTGCTGGATCGGACGTCCGGTGATGGCGGCGTTTCAGCCCGGCGCAGTGCCGGACCGGGTGATCACGTCGCCCGCGGCTGCGTTGGGCGGTCCATTCGCGGCGCACTCTGGAGACCACCGGAATTGAAACCGATTCTCGATTTCATCTACATCGATTCGGGCGGCGGGCATCGCGCGGCGGCGACCGCACTGATGGAGGTGATCCGGCGGCAGCAGCGTCCGTGGGAACTGCGCATGCTGTCGATCCAAGATCTGCTGAACTCGATCGACGTCATCCGCAAGTCCACCGGAATCCAGTTTCAGGAAGTTTACAACATCATGCTGCGGCGCGGCTGGACGTTCGGCACCGAGCAACTGATTCCTGTAATGCATGCCATGATCCGGCTGTTTCATCGCGATGAAGTGCGCGTGCTGGCGCGGCACTGGGCCGGGTCGCCGCCGGACATGGTGGTGTCGCTGATCCCGCATTACAACCGCGCCATCCGGCAGGCGCTCGATCAGGTGACGGGCCGATCGGCGACGCCGCTGGTGACGATCCTGACGGACATCGCGGACCATCCGCCGCATTTCTGGATCGAGCCACAGGACCAGTATGTGGTCTGCGGATCCGAACGGGCTGAGCAGCAGGCGCGCGCGATCGGGCTGCCTGCGTCACACATCCTGCGAGTTTCGGGAATGATCCTCAATCCGCGCTTCTATGAGCCGCTGGCGGTGGACCGCGCGGCCGATCGCGTGCGGCTGGGCCTCAGTCCCGATCTGCCGACCGGGCTGGTGCTGTTCGGCGGCGAAGGCTCGATGGAGATGGTGAAGATTGCGCGGGCCATCGACCGTTCGGCGGTGGAGACGCAGTTGATTTTGCTGTGCGGACGCCACCAACAGGCGGCACGCGAACTGCGGGCCATGCCGCACCGCGTCCCCATGTTCGTCGAGGGGTTCACGCGTGAGATTCCCTATTACATGGCGCTGGCGGATTACTTCATCGGCAAGCCGGGACCGGGCTGCTTGAGCGAAGCGCTGGCGATGCACCTTCCCGCCATCGTGGAGAGGAACGCCTGGACGCTGGCGCACGAACGGTACAACGCCGACTGGCTGCTGGAACAGGATGCCGGCCTGGTGATCGGCAGCTTTTCGGGAATCGCCGGCGCCGTGCGGCAGCTTCTTTCGCCCGACTTGTATCCGCGCTACCGGCGCAACGCCGCGGCGACACGCAATCGCGCGGTGTTCGAAATACCGGACGTGTTGGACGGCATTCTGAACGGGCGGCAATTCGGCGGAATAGTCCCACTCGAGCAGGCGCGCAATCAGGCCGCGATCCACATACAATAGGAGCGGTGAACCTCGCTCTGGTAGGAATGGGTTTTATGGGCGCAACGCACCTGGAGGCGATGCGCGACCAGACCTGTGTGCAGGTGGCGGGCGTGATTACGCGCGACCCGGGCAAACTGCCCGCGGGTGTGCGGAGCCTGACGCTCGCGGAAGCGCTGGCGGATCGGTCGATCGAGGCGCTGGACATTTGCCTGCCGACGCACATGCACGAGTCTGTGGCGATCGAGGCATTGCGCGCGGGAAAGCACGTGCTTGTCGAAAAGCCGATGGCGCTGAATGCGGCCGCGGCGGAAGCGATGGCGGCCGAGGCCGAACGCCAGGGGCGGATCCTGATGACGGCGCACGTGCTGCGCTTCTGGCCGGCGTACGTGGGTTTGCGCCAGGCGGTGCGCAGCGGAGAATTCGGCGGTGTGCGCCATGCGCGTTTCGAGCGCCGGTCGGCAGTGCCCGGCTGGGGACCCTGGCTGCGCGATACGGCGCTGAGCGGCGGCGGCGCCTTCGACCTGCTGATCCACGACGTGGACATGTGCCTGCACCTGTTCGGGGCGCCATCGCGGGTGGCCGCGGTGCGATACGAAGATGCTGCCGCGGGGTCGAGCCTGTTGGACGCGCAGCTTTACTATCCGGACATGGTGGCGCATATTTCGGGCGGGTGGCAGCATCCCGGAGCGTTTCCGTTCCGCGCGGAGTATACGGTGACTTTCGAGCGCGCGACCGCGGAGTTCAGCTCGCTGGGCAGGCCCGCGGTGCTGTATAGCGCGACGGAAACACGGGCGCTGGAGACTGGCGGTGGCAATGCGGCCTCGGAGTCCTACGCCGCGGAGATCGCTTACTTCGCGGATTGCTGCCGCACGGGCCTCGCACCGAGTATCTGCCCGCCGCGCGAATCGGCTGCCACAGTCGAACTGACGCTGCGCATCCTGGGATGCGCCAGACAAAATGGAGAGAAATCGGATGCCGCAACTGGAACCGCTTGAACCCGGCGTGATGTTCTGGGCCGAACGCGATACGCTGGCGGAGATCGCCGGGATGGGAGTGCGCTGCGGTCAATTGGGATTGCCGGGCGAAATGGAGCTGGCTCTGGCCACGGCAGAAACCTGGCAGCGCGACCTGGATCGTTCCGGGTTCACGCTGGTAACGGTCTTCGCCGCCTACAAGGGCGAGAGCTACGCCGATATTCCGACGGTGCAGCGGACGGTTGGCTTCATCCCGCGGGACACGCGCGCCGAACGCGAGGCACGCACCATCGCGACGAGCGATTTCGCCGCGCGGTTGGGCGCGCCTTCGATCGCCTGCCACATCGGCTTTGTGCCCGAAGATGCTACGGACGCCGATTACGTAGCCGTTCGCGATATGGTTCGCCGTATTTGCGATCACGCGGCCGGGCACGGCCAAAGCTTCGCGCTCGAAACCGGTCAGGAACCGGCGGAAGTGCTGCTGGGCTTCATGGACGATGTAGCGCGTGATAATTTGCGCATCAATTTCGATCCGGCCAATATGATCCTCTACGGCACCGGCGATCCAATCGAGGCACTGCGCACACTGGCTCCGCGGGTGGCCTCGGTGCATTGCAAGGATGGCGATTGGCCGCCCGCGAATCAGCCGGGGGCGCTTGGCACCGAACGGCCGCTGGGCCAAGGGTCGGTGGGCATACCGCGGTTCGTCGACACGCTGCGGGAGATCGGGTTTCGCGGGACTTTGAATGTGGAACGCGAGACGGAAGATCAAGCCGCGCGTTTGCAGGACATCGCCGCGGCGGTGAAGTTACTCCGGTCCTTAGCTGCCGGCGCCTCAGCATAGGTTTCGCCGGCCGTTCACCAGCCGGCCGTAAGAACTACCAACAATACTTTTCATTTACTCTACCTCTGTGTTGAGTTAACATGCCTTGGACACCGTCCTCGGGGTAACGCTTATGAGATATGCAAAGACGGGGATCCTCTTTTTGTGTTTGTTACCGGCCTGGTCGTCTACCACACGTGTAGTGACTACTCTTGCGGACTCGGGGACCGGCTCCTTGAGGGATGCCATCACCCAAGCCAATGGGTCGTCGGGCACACAATCAACTTTGCGCACGGACTGACCGGAACGATCCTGCTGCAATCCTCCCTGCCTGCTGTCATTCAGTACATGATCATCAACGGTGCCGGGACGGCGGCCCTGGCAATCAACGGCCAAGGCAGATACTACTGCTTTATGGTTGATGCCAGGCTGGATCTGTCCGGTGTCACGGTGGAGAACTGCACCGGCACCACGGGCGGCGCGATCATCAATCTCAACACTCTCGTCCTAAGCAATGCGGACCTGAAATATAACACCGCCTCGAGTGCTGGAGGCGCCCATTTACAACGCCGGCGGAATGGAGCTGACCAATGTCAGTTTCGGCGGGAATTCGGCTTCCAGCGGTCCGGGGCGGGTGCCGTATACAACGTCGGCTCGGCCAGCCTGACTAGCGTTACGCTTGGCGGGAATTGGGCTGCGGGCGGGGGCGCGATTCCCAACTTCGGGGCTCTCTCAGGGTATCTCGTAAGTTTCGCCGGCAATACCAGCAGGAATGGCTTGGGCGGTGGGGCCGTGGAAAATGAAAGCGCGTTTACCTGCACTGCCTGCTCTTTCCTCAACAATTCATCCATCCAGGCAACTGAGGGGGGCGGCGCTGTTTTGAATGATGGGGCCTTTGCCGCAATCGAATCCACTTTCTGGTTGAATAGCGCTGACACGTCGGGGGGGTGCGGTCTACAACACCGAGGCGGCTGTCCTGTTCTTCGTGACCATCGCCAACAACTCTACTCCGGGAGGTCCGGGAGGCGGGGGGTTAGTCAACGATAGCGGAGCCATGGCTATATTGCAAAGCATCCTGGCGCACGGGACTCCGCACGGGGCTATTGAACCGAACTGTTCCGGCGCGATCGGGTCGGGAGGGTACAATCTTTCCGACGACTCGACCTGCAATTTCAGCAGCCCTGGTGACCTCAATAATACGGGCGCCAGCCTCGATCCCACCGGTCCGCAACTGAACGGCGGTATCACGCCCACGATCGCGCTGCTGCCGGGGAGCCTGGCGGTGAATCGAATTCCTCCGGGATCCTGCAGCACTGGACAATTCGACCAGCGGAACGTACCGCGCCCGCAAGGATCAGGCTGTGACAGCGGCGCCTTCGAACTGGCGGCGTTCGACCACTTCACCGCCAAACTCGGGCTGATCAACGGTCCGTTGGGGCGCCTTAACCTGACGGCCAGTTTCACTCTGCAGTCGGACCTGGATACGCTCGATCCCACCAGCGCGGCGCCGACCTTGCGAATCGGGACTTACCATGTGAGTCCGCCGGCGGGTTCGTTCCGGTCGATCGGCGGAGGTGAGTGGGCGTTCGCGGGACTGGTGAACGGGACGGGACTGAGCATTCAGATCCAATCGCTCGGCGGCGAGAGATACCAGTTGACAGCTCAAGGAACCCCGGCTAACTTTTTCGGCGTGACATCGCCAACTACCCTGTCGCTTACGATTGGGGTGTACAGCGGCGCGATTACGGTTCCGTTTACTCCGGCCATTTAGCGGCGCGGATCGGCGCGTGGTCCGAGAACTGAAGCTTGATTACAGCAGATCGGAGTGGCCACTTACTCGATGAGTGCGCGAGGCTCGGCGGCGAACGTTCCGGACTACGGCACGTTCACGGCGCCATGTACTCCGGAGACTTAAGGAGCGAAGTTACTCCGTCCCGCTCTTCTTAGTCTCAGGGACGCCCAGTTCTTTGAGCAACGCAGTCGCCTTGTACACAGCGCGCAGCGCTTCGGCGATGCCCTGCGTGGCCACGTGTACGGCCCGCGCGGTGTCGTCGGTGTAGAGGTAAGTGAGCGCGATGCTTTCCAGATTGCCATCCACCACGATGCCGACCAGTTCCCCCTTCTTGTCAACCGTGGGACCGCCGGCGGTCCCCGCGATGTCGCAGGTGGTGGGGAAATCGTATGGTGTCACCAGGTCCAGGGAGGCCTTGGCATCCAGCCAACGCTGCGGCAGAAGCGTGGGCACGGTCTTGCCAGCCATATAGAACAGTCCGCCGTAGGTGGTGTCGTAGAGGACCTTCGCTTCGGTGCGATCTTTGTAGTCCTTGACCGCGCCGAAGGTGAGGCGCAGAGTGGAGGTGGCGTCCGGGTAATCGGCGGGGCCGAACATCTTGAAGCGGTATGAGGCGATCTTCTCGGCGCTGGAGACTTCGAGAGCTTCGATGGTTTCCTCGTGCTTCTTGAGCAGCTTGCGCGACGGCTCTTCGAGTAGTTTGGCCAGGCGGATCATGCCGTCGTCGGATTTCTGCACCGCGCCTTTATCCGTCGCGAGCCGCCGTCGCTCCGCCACGTCCTTCAGTTTGGTAGTCCTGACATACTCCTCTGCCGCCTGAGTGGGCGTGCGCGATCCGAGGATCGCCTTCAAAGGCGCTTCTTTATCGCCGAGCGCCTTGATCTCTTCGAGATAGCGCGCCAGCATGACCGATTCAATCTGATCGTCGATCGGCGCGGCCGAGTAAAGGCCGGCCTCCAGGGTCGCCAGATTGCTGTCGCGGTATTCGGGCAGACGCTGCTCGTTGGGCTTGCCGCGCTCTTCGCTGAGGCGGACGATCTGGCGGGCGACGCGGAACAGGTCGGACCCAATCGCGGCGGGACGTTCCAGAATCTGGTAAGTTCGCTCGGAGCGCTTCCACTCCGTATAGGCATTAGCCACCTGGTCCCAGACCTTTCCCGCTTCGGTGCCGAGTTTGGGATCGTGCTCGACCGCGGTGCGCAGCTTCTTTTCGAAATTCTGCTTGCGCGCCATCAAGCGCACGTCGTTGAGTCCAATCAGCCGGCCGGCGGTGAACTTATAGCTGGCGTTCAACTCCCCCGAGTGCCGCGCGGCAATGGCGAGGTTGGCTTGGCTGCGCGCGGCGAAGTTCGTCAGATCGAGGATGCGCCACTGGATGCGGCCGAGCATCGCGGGCAGCATGGTGTCGTGATAGAAGTTGAGCTGGGCGAAGGTGGCCAGGCGTTCGGTGGGCGCGGGATTCCCGGCGGAGAAGGTGAGTTCCGTATCGGTGACGCCCTCGCTGCTCCATTTCAGGTATTGCGGCGTCGCGGCAGGCTTGCCGTTTTCGTAGGCGCGCAGGAAGGCCACATCGAGCGAGTAGCGCTGAAAGGTGTAGTCGGCTGCCGCGCCCCCAAACTGGGCCAGGGCCGATTCGGGCGCGAAGACCAGCCGCAGATCGCTATAGCGTTTGTATTGATAGAGGTCGTAGCGCTCGCCCGAAGAGAGCTTCACTACCGTACAGGTGTTGTGGGTGCGATCGGCGCAGGCTCTTTCGATGGCGCCCATGGCGGCGTTGCGCTTCACCAACGCCTCGGCCGGTTTGGCACCTTCTTTCGCCGCGTCCTTCACCTGTTTGGTCACATCTTCCATCGCCACTGCCACCGCGGAATCCAGGTTGGGGCAGGGCAGTTCAGCGTCCTGAGTCGCGGCGTAGAACCCGTCTTTCAGGTAATTATGACCCGCCGCGGCCGCCAGGCAGTTGGCGACCAGTCGCTGATTGGTGAGAATCAGGCCGGTGGGCGAAACGAACGATCCGGTGCCGCTGCCGATGCGTAGAGTGGACAGGCGCAGGTGATCGAGCAACGCGTCCGGGACTTCGAAGTCATATTTCTCCTTTACCTTGTCCTTGGGGAACTGGTTGAATAGCCACATGCCTTCGTCGGCCGTGAGGGGCAGACTCAGAAGGCATAGCAACAGAAGACCTCGGGATCTCACGATTCTCCTAGTGTAACCGGGCGGAAGGCCATATCTTGAGTTGCGGCGGAGGGACGGAAGGTTCCGGAATGTGGCTTCTTGCCGTGCGTGTCCAATTTGTTCTATAATAGCGAACAAATGTCTGAATACCTCGGCGAACTCGAGCACATTGTGCTGCTGGCAATCGCACGATTGGGCGAAGCTTCCTATGGCGTGCCCATCCGCGGCGAAATCGAGAAAGGCGCGCAACGGCGGGTCAGCGTTGGCGCCCTGTATGCGACGCTCGACCGGCTGGAGGCAAAGGGCTACCTGGAGTCGTGGTTTTCCGAGGCCACCCCGCAACGCGGGGGCCGATCGAAACGATATTTCCGGTTGCTGCCCGCGGGCGTTCAGGCGCTCGAACGCTCCAAAACCATGCTCGATCGCATGTGGCAGGGCGTGCGCCTGCAGGGAGGATCGCGTGCCTGACCGTCCGCCGCGTCTCGCCGAACGGCTGCTCCGGTGGCTGGTGCCTGGAAAAGATGGCGATGCAATCGCCGGCGATCTGGCAGAAGCTTTCGCCGAAGGCGGCGGCGGGCGGCTGTGGTATTGGCTCGAAGTGGTGACCTGCCTGCGCGTCCGCCTGTCGCCCTACCGGCGCGCACTGCCCGACCTGCGGCAAGACCTGCACTACGCTTTGCGCATGGTGCGGCGCAATCCCGGATATGCCATGGCGGCGATGCTGTGCCTGGCGCTCGGCATCGGCGTGAACGCCACGGTGTTCAGCTTTCTCGACGGCATTTACTTCCGCCTGCTGCCGGTGCCGCGGGCGGATCGCATCGTGACGATCGACCGGGAGGGCAACGTACCGTGCGCCTGGCGGGATTATCTGGCGTTCCGCGACAGGCTGCCCGCGCTTCGCGGCGTGGCGGCGTCTCGGGCGCGGGGCACGTTTATGGACGTAGAGCGCGCCAACTTCAATATCGTCGCCGAGACGGTTTCCGCCAACTATGCCGATGTGCTTCGCCCCAAAACCGCGATAGGCCGCTGGTTTCTGCCGACGGATGAATCGCCCACGGCCGAGCCGGTGGTGGTGATTGGCGCGCGCCTGTGGCAGACCTGGTTTCATCGCGACCCGGCGGTCGTCGGCCGCGCGGTCCGCATCGAGATGCAGTGGTACCGCATCGTCGGCGTGGCTCCGGAGGGCTTCCGCGGCGTGTCGTCGCCCGTGCTGGTGGATGCGTGGGTGCCCCTCGTCACATTCCCTATCACGCGGCTCCAACTGAACGATCGGGGCGCGCCCGGACCGGCCGTCAACCTGGTGGGGCGGCTTGCCGACGGCCAAACCGTGCAGCAGGCCGCCGCCCAAGTCGCTGTCGCCGATGCGCAGTTGCGCGGGGAGTACCCCGGTGAAACCCGCTACACCACACCGCTCGGCGTGCACCCGTTCCGCGGCGTTCCGTTCCCCGATTCGCGCCGCGCCATGAGCCGGGTGGCCGTGCTACTGCTGGCGGTGGTCACCATCGTTCTGATGATCGCCTGCGTCAACGTGGCGAATCTGCTGCTTTCGAGAGCCGCGGTCCGTCGGCGTGAGATGGCGTTGCGGCGATCGCTCGGTGCATCGCGCAAACGGTTGCTTCGGCAGGCCCTTGCCGAGAGCGCCGTCCTGGCAATGGGCGGCGCGGCGCTCGGCATCGTCTTCGGCTCTGCGACCAACCACGCGCTCTCGGCCTGGTTGCCGGCCTCGGTTCCGCAGGCGTTTCTACGCGGCGTCGATCTGCAGATGAACTGGCGTGTGGCCGCCTTCACCGCCTTCGCGGCGCTGCTTTGCGCGGTGCTGTTTTCGCTCGCGCCGGCGCTGGAGGGATCGTCCGGGGATGTCTTCTCGGCTTTAAAATCGGACACGCGGGCCGGCCGGTCGCGAATCGGTAATGTGCGCCAGCGCGATCTTTACGTGATTGCGCAGGTGGCCCTGTCGTTGGTTCTGCTGGTGGGCGCTGGCTTGCTGATGCGGGCGCTCGAGCGCACCGCCCACATCGATCCGGGATTCGCCATCGACCATCGTGTCTATCTCCGGCTGCTCGCTCCCGATCCGGATTTCACGCCTGAAGGCGCTACGCAATTGTTTACCCGCCTGCTCGAACAGGCGCGCGCCATGCCCGGCGTGATCGACGCCACGCTCTCGTTCGATGTGTTGGGCTTCTCCGACGGCGAATGTATCGGAGCCGACCGTGGCTCTTCCAGCGGCCGCGCCAGCATCAATGTGGTAGAGCCAAACTATTTCCGAGTCATGCGCATCCCGTTGGTCCGCGGCAGCAACTTGCCGCTCTACGATCCGCCGGCGCTCGCCACACCGAGAGGCGCGGCACCAGGCGCCGCACCGCTCGCCATCATCGTCAATGAAACTATGGCCCGGCAACAATGGCCCGGCACCGACCCGATCGGCAAAAGGCTATGGCTGGGCTGTGCGCCTCGTGAGCCGCAGATCGCCGCCCAAGTGATCGGAGTGGCTCGGGACAACAAGACTGGCGCGCTCGACGAAGACCCGCATCCCTTCTTCTACGCCTCGCGCCGCCAACTATGGTGGAACGGCTTCTTCGCCCTAATCCTGCACACCTCGGGTGATCCACGCAGCGTGGTCGCTCCGCTCCTGCAACTGGCTCGCTCGGGCGGACCCAACCTGCGGATGTACGAACTGCGCACGTTCGACGACCTGATTCAACTGTCACTCTGGAGAGTGCGGTTGCAGGCCAGCGTGTTGGGCGCGTTTGGCGCATTGGCGATTGCACTTTCGGTGGTCGGGCTATATGGCGTGGTGGCGTACAGCGTAGCGCAGCGGACGCATGAAATCGGCGTCCGCATGGCGCTCGGAGCGCAGCGCGTCGATGTGCAGTGGATGGTACTGGCGCGCGGCCTGCGCCTGACCGCCATCGGCATCGCAGCCGGGTTACTGCTGAGCGCCGGTGCGACCCGCTTCCTCCGGGGCTACCTTTATGGCATCGACCCACTCGACCCGATCGCTTTCAGCGGCGCAGCACTCGCCTGGATTGTGATTGCCATGCTGGCCAGCTACATCCCCGCGCAGCGCGCCGCGCGGGTCGACCCGGCAATTTCCCTACGGTACGAATAAATTGCCGCTCACATTGAGATGGCGGAACCGCGCGGAATATAATTCGAGGTCGAGGTAATATGACCCGACGCTCCGCTATCGCCCTTCTGGCCGCATCCCTGGCCCGCACCGCCGGACGCCTGCCGGCCAATCGCAATGTGAAGTGGGCGCTGGGTACCAATCTGTGGAACTCGTTTCCGCGCGTTCCGTTCACCGACATTCTGGATGTCATGAAGGACACCGGCTTCATCGGCGCGCGGCTCACGCAATTCCCGCAGATCCTCACCACTTACGATATTTCGGCGGAGCAGATGCGCAAAGAGGTCGATCGGCGCGGGCTGAGCATCATCACCATCTCGTTCAATGGTCCGGCGCACGATCCGGCGCGGCATGCCGATGTGCTGGCGAATGCCCGGCGCGCGATGGAGTTTCTGAAGAATTTCGGCGCGAGCCGGTTGGTGGTATTTTCACCCTCACGGACGCAGGGGTCGGGCGAGGCGGCGTTTAAGGCCATGTGCGAATGCTACAACCATCTGGGCGAGGTGGCCGGAGAGATGGGCTTCCGCGCGGGGCTGCACAACCACCTGGGCCAGATGGTGCAGGACACAGCCGAACTGGATCGCTGCATGGCGATGACTGACCCCAAGCTGTTTTGGCTTTCGCCCGATACCGCCCACATGTACCTGGCCGGAATCGACGTGGTTGCGGCGATCGAGAAATACAAGCACCGCCTGATGATGGCCGATTATAAAGATGCGCGCCAGACCGGCCCCAAGCTCACCGACAACATTTTCGATCTGGGCGACGGCGAGATCGATTTTCCGGCCTGCCACCGTGTGCTGAAGTCGATTGATTTCAAGTCGTGGCTGTGCGTCGATCTGGATGTCGCGCGCAAGGGACCGCGCTCCAGCTACGAACGCTGCGGGCAGTACATCCTCAATCGCCTGGAACCGGTTTATGCCTGACTGGTTAGGGCCTGAGTGGTCCCGGCGCACTTTTCTTGGAGTTATGGCAAGCACCGCCGCATGGACGGCCGATTACCGCATTCTCGATCCGCACGTACATGTGTGGAAGCACGATCCGGCGTACCCGTTCGCCAAGGAGGCGCATCCGCCGGAGCGCGACGCGACGCCGGAGATGCTGATCGATCTGATGAAGGCGAACGGCGTTTCGAAAACCGTTCTCATCCAGGTGATTCACTACCGCTACGACAACCGCTACACGCTGGATACGTTGAAGCGCTACCCGCAGTATTTCCAGGCCGTGTGCCGCGTGGACCCGCTGGACCCGGCCGCGCCCGATCACCTTTCGCACTGGACCGAGCAGGGCTTCCGTGGTGTGCGGATCAGCCCGGCCGGCAATGCTTCGGGCGATTGGTTCCATGGACCTCTGATGCCTCCGCTATGGAAACGCTGCGAAGAGTTGAAAGTGCCAATGACCGTACTGGCGCCTGTCACACGCATGCCGGACGCCGAGGCGCTCATCTCGAAGTACCCGAACCTTACGGTCGTGATCGACCACATGGCCGATTGTCCCGTGGATCAGCCGAAGGAACTGGAGAAGCTGATCGCCCTGGAGCGCTATCCGAAGGTGTTCGTGAAGGTATCGCATACATGGTCGCTTTCCAAGCAGCCGTTTCCTTACCTGGACGCGCAGGAGCACGTCAAGCGGCTGCACCAGGCCTTCGGACCGGACCGCCTGATGTGGGCCACCGACTGGCCGATCGTGGAGCAAACGCCGGGCGCAACTTACGCTCGCGCGCTGGCGATGGTTCGCGACGAGATGAAGTTCCTGAATGACAATGATAAGCGCTGGATGTTGAGCAAGACCATCGAGCGCGTGTGGCCGTTTGCCTGAGACTCATGATGCGGCTCATCATTGTCGATCCGGCGCATTTCCATGCCGCTCTCTTACAGCGCGAGATGTACCAGTCCGTCGATTCGCGTGCGGAAGTGTTCGCGCCGGTCGGGCCGGAGGTCATCGATTATCTCACGCGCGTGACGGCGTTCCACTCGCGGCCGCAGAATCCGACGCGTTGGGATCTGGATCTGCACCTGAGCGCCGCCCCGCTTGCGCCGATGGAGGACTTGCTCCGCGGTAAGGCGGGGGACGTGGCGGTGTTCACGGGCCGAAACCGGCCGAAGATCGATCGTATTCTGGGAGCGTTGCGGGCGGGGCTGCACGTGCTCGCCGATAAGCCCTGGATCATCGAGTCGGGCGATCTTCCCAAACTGCAAGAAGCGCTGGAACTGGCGGACATCCGCAAACTGATCGCTTTCGACATCATGACCGAACGCTACGAAGTCACCTCGCAGTTGCAGCGCGAATTCGTCAGCCACCCGGAAGTGTTCGGTGCGATCGAGACCGGCAGCGGGGATTCTCCGGGCATCCGCGCACGCAGTGTGCATCACCTGATGAAGATGGTGGCGGGAGTATCGCTGAAGCGCCCGGCGTGGTTCTTCGACATCGGCGAATACGGCGAGGCCTTGGCGGACGTCGGCACGCACGTGGTGGATCTGGTGGAATGGACCGGATTCGCCAACTGTCCGGCGATCGATCCGGCGGCCGATATCGGGTTGATCGCGGGGGGCCGCTGGCCGGTCCACATGACCGCGGAGCAATTTCGCAAGGTGACCGGCACAACGCGCGACGGCGATCTGGATTATTACTGCAACAACTCGGTCCACTACACCTGGCGCGGCGTGCACGTCCATTTGGAGATTACCTGGGAATGGGAAGCCGTGCCGGGCGGTGGCGATATTTATGAAGCCGCGTTCCGAGGTACCAAGGCGCTTGTCGAAATCCGGCAAGGTGCGGCGGAACATCATAGGCCGGAGGTCTATCTCGCGCCGACCGGCGCCACGTTCGCGGAACTGCGAGCGGCGGTACAGGCGAGAGTCGCGCAGTTGCAGACCCGCTGGCCGGGGTTGAGCGTGATGGAAGGTAAGGATGATCTGCGGCTTGCGATCCCGGAAGAGTTCCGGGTCGGCCACGAGGCGCATTTCGCGCAGGTGGCCAACCGCTTCTTCGAATGTGTCGCAGCGCCCGAAAGGCTGCCCGCCTGGGAGCGGCCGAACATGATCGCCAAGTACACCGTGACGACCGGCGGCGTAGACTTAGGAAGACGCGGATGAAATCGGTTGCTCTCTTGGTCCTGAGCCTCGCCGCGGCGCGTGCCCAGGACACTCGCACGGTGGTCGAACCGCATTATCCGGAGCCGTGTGCGACTCTGCCAGCGCCTTTCACCGCTCCGGGCGGCGCTCTGCCCGAATCGGCCGAGAAAGCTCCAGAGACCGTTCACATCCAGGCGGCCATCGACGCTTGCCCCGCTGGTAAGGCTGTGGTGCTGGCGCCGGATGGACCCCGCAACATTTTTCTCGCCGGCCCGCTGCGGCTCAAGGCCGGCGTGACGCTGTTGGTACAGTCGGGCACTGCCCTGTTCGCGTCACGCAATCCGCGCGACTACGATGTCCAGCCGGGCAGTTGCGGGATCGTCGCGGCCGCGCGGGGCGCCGGATGCAAACCGTTCCTGCTCGCGGAAAACGCGCCGGGCGCAGGCATCATGGGCGAAGGCTCCATCGATGGACGGGGCGGTGCGGAGTTGGTCGGCCAGAAAGTGTCCTGGTGGGACCTGGCGCACCAAGCCAAAGTGCTCGATCAATCGCAGGCTGTGCCGCGGCTGATCGTCGTGCGGCATTCTGACGGCTTCACGCTGTACCGCATCACGCTGCGCAACTCGCCCAACTTCCATGTAGGCGTGGAGCAGACGGACGGCTTCACCGCTTGGGGCGTAAAGATCCAGACGCCCAAGACCGCACGCAATACCGACGGCATCGACCCGTCTTCCTCCACCAATGTGACCATCGCGTATTGCGATATCGCCACGGGCGACGACAATGTTGCGATAAAAACTGGCGCGACGGGAGCCGCCTCGCACATGAGCATTCTGCACGATCATTTCTACTCCGGGCATGGCATGTCGATCGGCAGCGGGACCGCGGGCGGAGTGAATGCGGTACGGGTCAACGATCTCTCAATCGACGGTGCTGACAACGGAATCCGCATCAAGAGCGACCGCAGCCGCGGTGGTGTGGTCGAGGATGTAGTCTACGACAACGTCTGTATGCGCAACGTGGCAAATCCGATCGTGCTGAACACCATGTACACGACGCTGCCCGGAGACAAACTGCCCATTTACCGCAACATCGTCCTGCATGATGTGCACGCCGTGACGCCCGGCTGGGTGACGTTTCTGGGCCTGGATGCGGAACACCGGATGCAGGTGATGCTCGATAACGTCGTGGTGGACGCATTCCCGCAGGAGCAGTTGACGGCGCACAATGCGGTCCTGATGACCATGCACGGCGGCAATGTGCTGGTCGGCGATAAACCCGGCGAACCGGCTCCGCCGCTCGGTTGTACCGGCCGCTTCGCCGCGTTTCCCGATCTGTCGCACGCGCCGGCAGCCGCCGTTACGGTGCCGCCGGAAGATCCGACGTTCTATGTGGCGGCTTCCGGAACCGGCGATTACTACTCAATCCAACGGGCGATCGATGTGGCGCCCGCGGGCGCGACGATTTCGATTGCGCCGGGCATTTACCGGGAGCGGCTGAGTGTTTCGAAGCCCAACATTCACCTGCGCAGTGCCAATCCCGATCCGCGCAAGACTGTGATCGTTTTCGACGCAAACGGCGGCACCTTGAATTCCGCTACCGTGGCTGTCACGGGCGATGGGTTTACCGCCGAAAATTTGACCATCGCGAACGACTTCAACGCCACCCACGAGCAGACGGCACAAGGATCGCAGGCGCTGGCCCTGATGGTGACCGCCGACCGCGCGGTGTTCCGCCACATGCGCTTCCTGGGCAACCAGGACACACTCTACGCCGGCACGCCGCGTTGCACCGCTTCGGCGGACCACTCCTGCGCCACCGCACGCCAGTATTTCGCCGATTGCTATGTCGAAGGCAATGTGGATTTCATCTTCGGCAACAGCAAAGCTGTCTTCGAACGATGCGAAATTCAAAGCACGCCGCACGGACCAGGCGGCTACATCACCGCGCAAAGCAAGAATGCGTCCGATGAAGATAGCGTTTATGTCTTCGACCACTGCAAGCTGACTGGTGCGCCCGGCGCCGCACATGTCTGGCTGGGGCGGCCGTGGAGGCCCTACGCGGCGGTGGTTTATCTGAACACAGAAATGGGCGCGCATATCGAGCCGGCCGGCTGGCGCGAGTGGCATCCTGGCGAAACGAAATCGCTCGAGACCGCGTTCTATGCCGAGTACAACTCGACCGGCCCTGGCGCGCATCCGAATGAACGCGACCCGCACGGCAAGCATCTGAGTGCCGCCGAGGCCGCGAAGTTCGAGCCACAACGTGTACTGGCGGGCGCAGATCATTGGGACCCGATCGCGAAATGAGGCTCGCCATGCACACCAAAGGCACTCTTGTCCTGCTCGCTGCTGCGCTGCCGTTAGCCGCGCAGACTCCGGCATTTTTCAACGTCCTCGACTACGGCGCCCACCGCGACGGTTCGGCTTCATCGACCGCCGCGTTCCGCGCCGCCATCGAAGCCTGCGCCAGAGCCGGTGGCGGAACGGTATTCGTGCCGGCAGGCACCTATACTTCGGGCGCCATCAAGCTGGTCAGCAATCTGACGTTGCACATCGATGCCGGTGCGGTGATCCGCTTCGCCGCGAACCGCGAAGAATATCCGATGGTAGCCAGCCGCTTCGAGGGCGTCGAGACCGAAGCGCCCGCCGCGATGATCGGCGGCTCGCATCTCGAAAACGTCGCCATTACCGGCCGCGGCACCATCATGGCGGTGAACGCCGACTGGCGCTCGCTGATGAGTTCGCAGGAAAACCGCGCCGCCTGGACCGGCCTGCTGGCCCAACTCGAACGCCACGAAACGCCCCTCCCCGCCACCCGCCAGGCGGCCGCCCTGTCGCTGCGCACCGACTTCATCAGGCCCATTGAGAGCAAGAACATCCTCATCGAGGGCATCCACATCCTCGGCTCGCCGATGTGGGTGCTGCACATGCTCTACTGTGAGAACGTGGTGATCCGCAACGTGGTGGTGGAGACGTTTCCGGGCGCCAACACCGACGGCGTGGATATCGATTCGTGCCGTCACGTGCGCATCTCCGATTCCTACTTCGATACCGGCGATGACGCCATCTGTCTGAAGTCGGGCAAGGACGCCGATGGACTGCGTGTCAACCGGGTCACCGAAGATGTGACCATCACTAATTGCACCATCCACCACGGGCATGGCGCGCTGGTGCTGGGCAGCGAAACTTCGGGCGGCATTCGCAACGTGGTGGCCAGCAACATTGTGGCGCAGGGCACCGATCGCGGCATCCGCATCAAGAGCACACGCGGCCGCGGGGGAGTGATGGAGAATCTGCGCTTCGATAATTGGGTAATCGAGGACACGCCGAACCCGGCGATCGAAATAACGAACTACTACACACGCGCTCCCGAGGAGCCGGTTTCTAAACGCACTCCGGTATTCCGCGATATCGCCATCTCGCACGTCAGCATCAACCGCTGCCGCGCAGCAGTGAGCATCGAAGGCCTGCCCGAGATGCCCGTGGAAGCTCTGCGGCTGACCGACATTACCGCGAATGCGCACGAGGGCCTGCGTGCGTTCAACACCAAGGGTCTCGAGTTGCACAACGTGCGAATCAATGCCGAGACCGGCATTCCGTTCCTGATCCGAGATTCCACTCAGCTCGATCTGGACGGCCTGCAGACGCGTGCGCCGAAAGCCGATACGCCGGTGGTGCGGCTGGATCAATCGCAAACGGTGTGGCTGCGCAACAGCGTTGCATGGCCCGGTACAGGCGTATTTGTATCGATGGCGCCCGGCATGAAAGCGGCGGTCAGTATGAGCGCCAACGATTTGACTGCGGCATCCACTCCGGTCCGGGAAGAGGCTCTGGACGCGTGGAAGAATATCCCTACGCCGGACCGGCCTGCGCCGCGAAAATAGGGGTGGTTCAGAGCGGACGGCATTCTACCGTGAAGTAGCCGGACCCTTCGCGGCCGGCGGCGACGACTTCGAGACCGCTCTGGCGTGCGAGGTCGCGAAACTCGGAGACCGTGCGCTGCTTGCCTCCTGTAAGGATTTTGTCGATCGAAAGATGCGGCAGCGCGCCATCTTGGTCGATGCCCTTCAGCACGACCACACGGCCATGCGGGCGCGCGGCGTCGGCGCAGCGCTTCAGTAACTTGGCGGCTTCCGCATCAGGCCAGTTGTTTAGCACACCACGGAGCAGGTAGAGATCGGCGCCGGCGGGCAGAGGATCGAAGAAACTTTGGGCTACAGCCGTTACGCGGTCCGCAACACCGGCAGCCTGAAATGTTTCGGCCGCACGAGCCACCGTTCGTGGCAATTCCACGAGCGTGCCGCGAAGTTGCGGATCGGCGCGCAGCATAGCGGCGAGCATCGCGCCGGTGCCTCCGCCTACATCCACGACAGTGCGGATCGCCTCCCAACCGGCGGTGAGCGGGAACGACGCATTGAAGTCGCCGTGCCCCGCGGGGCCGATGAGCGCGTCGAAGCTCGCGGCGATGTCCGGATTGGCCTCCAGATCTTCCCAGAACGGCCGTCCAAAAACCTCGTGATACGCCGGCCGGCCGGTGCGGACGAACTTGGGCAAGGTGCTCCAGGCATACGCCATGCGGCCGCCGATGCCATTCAGGTCGAGGCCGAGCTGCAGCATCGGGTTGAGCAGTCCGCGCGCCGCGTCGTTCAACGCCCACTCACCGGGCCGCACGCGCTCGAAGATGCCTTTGCCTGCCAGGTGTCCCAGGACGCAGTTCAAGACTTCGGCATCACATTCCGCCGCGCTGGCCAGCGCGCCCGTCTCACTGATGCCGGCGGTCATGTGCTCAGCGATCCGCAGGGTGGCGACTATGCACAGGCACCACGGCGTCGCGAGATCGCATAACTCCCACAGGTCCACTTAATTCATTCCGCACATGCCGGGATTGCTGCAGCGCCCGCTCGGGCACGCCGGCATTTCGGAACGATTGCTGCTGCCGGCATGCGCGGCGAACGTGGAAAGCTCCTGCTTCAAATGCTGCTGCCCGCACGACGGGCATTCCAGGGCGTCCGTTTCGGATTGCCGGCGGATCAGCTTTTCAAACTTGGTACCGCAGTCTTCGCAGCGATATTCGTAAATCGGCATATTATTTATTCCACCATGAAATCGCAGATCTGGTCCATTACCGTGCGGACCTCCGCGGCAGGCGCATTGTAGTTGTTCACCAGGATGGAAAACGCCAGCCACCGGCGCCTCGGCCGCTCGATGTAGCCTGAAAGCGCGCTGACGTGCGAAAGCGACCCCGTCTTGGCGTGTACCTTTCCGCTGGCCGCCGTGCCCTTCGCGAAGCGAGTGGCGAGCGTGCCGTCCAACCCGCCAACCGGCAGCAGCGAAATCCAACTCTCGCGCAGTGGCGATCGATACATGTAGCGCAGCAGTTTGACCACTGCCGCCGGTGTCACCAGGTTCAGCCGCGCCAGGCCCGAGCCGTCGTGGAAGCTGTAGGCGTCGGCGCCAATGCCGGCTTCGCCGAGGAAGCTCTGCAGTTCGCCCAGGCCGGCCTCGAAACTGCCCACGTTGCGGCGGGCCTTGCCGACGGCACGCAGCGCCATCTCCGCATGCAGATTCTGGCTGACTTTATCGGTGATCCGCAGGTCCTCGATCAGCGGCGCCGACACACGCCTCGCCAATTCTACGCCGCTTCGTTCGGACGCAGGCGGCGACGAATGTAGACCGCCGGGCAGGTCGTCAGGAAACATGTGCAGTACCGCCACGTCACCTTCCACCACGATGCCGTGATCTTCGAGCGCCCCGCGCAGCGCAATCGCCGCGTAGCGCGCCGGATCTTCGATGCCCAGCAGCAGAGTTTGTACCTGATCGCCCATCGGCAACGTCCCCCAGAGCCGTGCATCGAGGCTGTCCGGCAATCGGTCGAACCAGACGCGGCGTTCCGAGCCCACAACGCCCGTGCGCACGCGGTTGGCGATGCTGTAATACTCCAGTGCGGGATTCAACGTGAGCAAGGCGAGATCGCCCACACTCGCGCCGGCATGCACGCTTAGCGCGATGGTGTTGTCGTTGACGGTCAGCGCGCTCACCGGAGGTCCATCATCCGACTTCGGATCCTCGATACCCCAGCCGGTGGCGTACGGCTGCCAGACGTACCACATATCGTCACCCACGATCGAGCCGGCGACGCGCTTGACGCCGTGCGCCGCCACCTGATCGGCGAGTTCGGCGATGGCCGCTAGCGGATCGCCAACGGTAGGCCCGGTGCGGTACGGTATGGCCCGCGCTGAAAGGTTGGGGTCGCCACCGCCGACCAGGCGCAGGTCACCCGCGATGCGGCCATCGGCATCGGGCACCGCATCGGCCATGACTCGTGTGAGGAAGGTGTAATCGGGGCCGAGGCGGGACAGCGCCATCGCGGTGGTGAAAAGCTTGGTGTTCGAAGCAGGAACGAAGAAGCTTTCGGGGTTGCGCTGATAGAGCGTCTTTCCGGTTTCCAGGTCCACTACCTGGATGCCCCAGAACGCCGAGCGCGCGGCAGGTGAAGCTTCAATCGCACGCTCGATTCGCTCCGGTAGCGTGGCCGCGGTCAGGGTTCCGGCGAGCCACAGCGCTACCAGGCGCTTCATCGGCCGGTCACCTTCGATTCAAGCCAGATCAGCGGTACCAGCAGCATCACCATACAGGTGCCGATCAGCGGAATACCGATGACCACACCCACGCTCCAGTTCTGCGCTGCATAGCCCAGAGTGGCAGGAGCCAGCAGGCCGCCCAGCAGCGCTACGGAAAAGATGCCGCTAAAGAATCCGGGATGGTAATAGGGGAAGCGCCGGCCGATCGCCTCGGCCACCAGCGGATAGATGGAAACGAATCCGGCGCCCAGGAAGAAGACGCCCGAGGCAGCCCCGAAGCCAGTGGCAGTCGAGAACAGGATCAGGCAACCGAATAGGGCGCTGGCCACGCTGCCGGCCAGCAGCCGCCCGGAGCGCACATGCGGCAACAGCGCGACGGCGCCGAGGCGTCCGCCGAGCAGGCACAGCCAATACAGCGCCAGGATCATGAGCGCATCCTTGGGACTCAGGCCCACGCGCCGAATGAGAAACAACGGCAGCCAACCGGCGATCGACCATTCGTTGCCGAATTGGAAGAACAGCACCAACGCGAACAGAATCGCGCCGGGGCTGCGAAAATCGTTGAGGGCCTGACGCAAACCAGGCTGGGCCGGCGGCGGACGCCAGTCGCAGGAAGAGCGCGCATAGACGATCGCAAAGACCGCCGGCACGGCCGCCATCGCCGCCAGGATCACCGGCACAGTGTAGGCGTAAAATGTTCCCGCGACCAGCAGCGTGGCCGCCAGGCAGCCAACGCCATACCAAATGCCGCCGCGGATGATGGTGCCCGGCGCATCAAACTGGTAGTTGCCCGAGATCGCCTGAAACAACGACGTGTTCAGCAGCCCCGCACCGATGCCGAGCACGAACATCCCGGCCACGCGCCACCATGCCGAAGCGGGTGGCGACACCATCGCAAGGTAGGCTAGTGCGAGACAGGAGAGAGAGCACGAAAAAACCAGCAGGAAAACCGACCGGAATCGCGCCATCAGGCGGCGTGCCAGTACTGCCGCACTGACGATGCCCAGCGCGAGGCTCAGAAAATAGTTGCCCACGGCCACGAAATCCGGCGGGTCGCGATGGTAGCCCCAGGCCGGCAGAATCGCACCCAGAAGCGCCAACAGGAAGCCGGATAAAAGGAAGCCCGCTAATGCCCGTCCTCCCGCCGGTGAAGGCAGCAGCGTATCGGCCGCGGGAGTGGGCGCGGAAGTCACACAGTCGATTGTAACCGAGCGGACAATCAAGCGACGGGCGCTATACTTACAGCCGTGAGCGAAAGGTTGCGGCGGATCGGGGCATTTCCGGCGGCGATTTTGCCCCTGCTCTTACGCGCGCAGGCGGACCCAGATGGATTGCTCCGCCAGGCCCGCACGCGGATCGCGGAAGATCTCGCCAAGCTGCCGAAGTACACCTGCGTGCAGAGCATCCAGCGTGCGCGCTACGAGTTGTTCTACGGTACGCGCCCGAAGCGCTGCGGCGAGGTTGCGAAAAGCCGCGGCGCACGCGAGCAAGCCCGGCTTCTGCTGGTATGGACCGACCGCTTTAAGCTGGATGTCACGGTCTCCGAAGGTACCGAGATCTTTTCCTGGGCCGGCGCGCGGCAATTTCAGTCCGAAGATGTGCAGGACATCATCGGCGGCGGATTGACGGGTAGTGGGGACTTCGGTCCATTCCTGATGGACATCTTCGGCACTCCCTCGCCGGAATACCGCTATGCCGGGTTGGACCGCAGTTCCGGCGATCCGGTTGCGGTGTATCAGTATCGAATCGCCGCAACCGCCAGCCATTATCAGATCAAGACAGGTCCGCGCGCGGGCGACACGGCTATTTTGGCCTTTGAAGGCAGCTTCTCGATTGATGCGCAGACGGGCGTGCTGCGCCGGCTGACCATCATCGTGCCGGATCCGCCCGCGCGCTCTGAGACCTGTCGCATCGAAACGGAGATCGATTACAAGCCCGTTGCGATTGCCGGCACTCCAGTTGTGCTCCCGCAATCGACGCTCCTGAAGCTCTGGGATCCAGACGGCTCGCGGTATGAGAATCGGATCGAGTATGCCGGCTGCCGCGCGTTTCAGAGCGAATCGGTGTTCCGTCCGGAGGTGGAAGGGGCGGCGGCCGACACCGCATCGGCCTCGTCCGCACCGCGGGCCGCGACGCAACTTCCCGCCGGTTTGACGCTGCATATCGCCCTGCGCACGCCCATCGACATGCAAACTGCTGCGGGCGGCGATCCGGTGGAGGGGCGGTTGGAAGAGGAGATTCGGGGTCCCACCGGCCTGATTGCGTCGAGGGGCGCGACCGTCCACGGACGTGTAGTGCGTGCCGAGCGGCATTTTGTCCCTGGCAGCTTCTTCGCTCTCGGCTTGCGATTCGAATCGGTGGTGGCCGGCGGGGCGGAGATTCCGCTGGCGCTCGAACCCGTACCCCATTCGACCGAAGCCCGGACGCTGACCGAGCCACTCAAAGGCCAAGGCATCGGGATGTTTGTCTTCCACGGTGATCCGCGTACGATTGAGGATCTCGAATCGGAGTGGAGAACGACCGGCCGCCTCACGCCATGATGGCGCCCCACTCGGTGGGGTCAACGTCTCGGGCGTGGCGCGAGAACAGCCAGTGGTGGCCATCATAATCCACCACTCCATACTGCCGTTCGCCGTACTCGGTTTCGTGCAACTCTTCCACGATCTTCGCGCCCTCCTTCCGTGCGCGGGCATAGTGCGCGTCGACATCATCGACAAAGACAGTCAGAGATTGCGTATAGAAACCGGATAGCGCCGGAGTTGTGCATCCCGCCCGCGTGGACCTCAACATGAAGACGGCATGGCCAAACCGCATCTGCGCTCCGGAAGGATTGTCGGGCGCACCATAGCGGTAATGCTCGACGAAACCGAAGTGGAGCGCCAGCCAGCGGGAGGCAAGGTCCACATCTTCATACACGATATGCGGAAGAACGATATCGGCCGGTACGGAACGGTTGGTCATACGCTACGAGCATAATCCACCGGCGCGAGGTCCGCAAAATTGAGTAGACATACTACAGCATATGCAGTAGAATACCTACACAATGGACGCCAAAGCCTCGCGCATGGAATTGTTGCAAGGGACGCTCGACCTGCTGATTCTGAGGACGCTTGCGGCGGCGCCGGCCCACGGACATGCCATCGCCAAGCACATCCAGCGGACCAGCGAGGAGTTGTTGCGCGTCGAGACCGGGTCGCTCTATCCTGCCCTCCACCGGCTGGAGGCTAAGGGCTGGGTGGCGGCGTCCTGGGAGCTGTCGGAAAAGGGCAAGCGCGCGCGCTACTACCGCCTGACGCGATTGGGGCGCAAACAGTTGGCCGCCGAACATTCCCGTTGGGAGGCCTTTTCGCGAGCCATGGGATTGGTGCTGAATCCGGCTGAGGAGGGGCAATGACAGAGTTCTTTCGCAAACTGTCCTGGCTGGCGCAACGTCGCCGCAAGGAACAGGACCTCGATGAGGAACTGCGCTTCCACCTGGAAGAAGAATCCGAACGGCTGCAGGAGCAGGGATTGGCGGCACGGCAGGCGCAATTCGCGGCGCGGCGCGAACTCGGCAACCTCGCACTCACCGCCGAAAACACCCGCTCCGCCTGGGGCTGGACCCTCATCGAACAATTCCTACAGGACGTGCGCTACGCGTTCCGGACCATGGCCGCCAACCCGCTGTTCAGCGCCATGGCGGTGCTTTCGCTCGCCCTGGGCATCGGCGCCAATACCGCCATTTTTAGCTTCATGGACGCGCTACTGCTGCGGTCGCTGCCGGTCGCCGAACCGAACCGTCTCGTCGTGCTGAACTGGAACGCCCACTACGACAGTATGCGCAATTTCGTGATGCACTCGATGAGCGGCACCGACTGGGGCGATAAAGAATCGGGCACCACCAGCGGTATCTTTCCTTACGAAGGG
>Ga0335085_10001860_pt1 | contig 42073 bp, 37 predicted proteins | sample Lox_Sample_45_FD_206712 | JGI IMG/M metagenome (GOLD analysis project Ga0335085, IMG submission 206712) | Soil microbial communities from Loxahatchee National Wildlife Refuge, Florida, United States - Lox_Sample_4.5 | ecosystem: Environmental > Terrestrial > Soil > Wetlands | place: USA... | reverse complement strand
CTGGCCTTCAGTGATCTTGTCAACGGCGGCGTCAGCAGCTTTGCGGGCTGCGGCCATCGTTGAGCGCCACACCAATTTGCGCTGCCCATTAGCGCGGTAATCCAGCACAAAACGGGTGACGCCATTTTTGATTGTTGGGCGAATACGGACGGAGATTCCGTTTTTCTTGAACTCCTTAACGGTGGTAGATGCTTCTGTTTTCATCTATCCACATGATAGACTATGGATAGATTTTCGTCAATACCTCATTTTTCTTAAGAAAAATGGTCGGGGCGGTGAGATTCGAACTCACGACCTCTTGTACCCGAAACAAGCGCGCTACCAGGCTACGCTACGCCCCGACGCCAGACAGACAAGACTGCCAGCACCGGCCGGAAATGCAATGTGGAATTTTCGAACCAACCGGGGCAAAGCCCCCTCTAAACCGGCAAAGAAGTTGCTCCCCTTGTTGGCCTGGGGCAAGCTTGATGGACATGACCGGAGTTGGCACACAATTTGATTCTTTGAGGTTCAGCGGCTTCGAATCCCGGCGGCTGGCGATGGCGCTTGCCTTGTCGCTCGCGGCGCATTTGCTGGTGTGGGGCGGTTATGAATTCGGCAAGACCTTCAACCTCTGGCAAAGGCTTCATCTGCCTCCGTTGACGCTGTTCGCGAAAATCAAGCCGGCGCAACCTGTGGCTCAACCCAGCGAGCCAATTGTGTTTGTGGATGTCAGTCCGGCGCAGGCGACAACCGAGGCGCCAAAAAACGCAAAGTATTTCGGTGTTCATAATTCAATTGCTGCCAACCCGGAAATGGACCGCAACAAAGAAATGCCTCAAATCAACGGCAGGCAAACCGATGTGCCCAAGGTCGAAGATACGCGGCGAACAGCCCAATTGGGTCGTTCTGAAGTCCAGCCCTTGCCCCAGACCTCACCATCGCTACCAAAAAAGACGCAGATGCAGTTGGCTATGAACGCGGGGGATTTGACGCTGGGCAAGCCGCTGGAAGCACAGCCAGCCGAACAAATCCAACCGCGACCGCGCACCCTGAAACAAGCGCTGGCCCAACAAAGTCAGCTGCCCGGTCAAAAAATGAAACAAGACGGCGGCGTACACCGACACGCCATTGCACCATCGCTCACTGTAAAAGTTACAGGATTTAGTGAATATGACCGCCGTTTCATTGAAATGGTGGATCAAAGATGGTGGAATTTGCTTGCCAGTCAAATGTTTACGATGGATCGCACGGGAAAAGTAGTATTGCTATTTCGCCTAAATTACGATGGTAGTATCACCGATATGAAGATTGCGGAAAACACTGTTGGTGATTTACTGGGATATGTCTGCGAAAAAGCAGTGCTGGACAACGTCCCGTTTCAGCCCTGGCCGACCAATATGCGGCTTGAGCTGGGCGATTACTGTGATGTTCAGTTTACGTTTTATTACTCGAGCTATTGATGGCACTTTTGGCCGGCGATAACGTTTTATGGATGACATTGTTTATATTTTACTGGGAATGACTTCGGTTGTGGGATTGACATTTATTGTCGAACGCGCGCTGGCGTTGCGCTGGAACAAAGTCGTGCCGCCGGAAATCACCGAAGCACTTGCGGCCTGTAGATCGCGCGAGGACACGAAGGCGTTATGTCACGTCTGCCGCAAAAAGCCATCGCCGCTCGGACGTCTCCTGCTGCTGGCCTCGGAACACTTGGACTGGCCGAAGGCGGACAATGTGGACACGTTGCAAACCGCCGCGCGCCACGAAATCGTCCGGCTCGAACGCGGCCTCGTCGTGCTGGAAATCATCGTCGGCATCGCGCCGTTGCTCGGATTGGTCGGCACGATTGCGGGCATGATGACCCTGTTCGGCGACATCGGCCTTTCCGGTTTGAATGACGCGGCGCGGCTGGCCAAGGGCATTGCATTGATTTTGAATGCAACGTTGATGGGTTTGCTTATTGCTATTCCGTCGCTGATTTTTTGGAGTTATTTCAGTAAAAAAGTCGAGGTCTTCGCCGTCGAGATGGAAGCGATTTGCGACGATTTCATCCGCCGGCAGTATTCGGGAATATCGTCTGGCATCTCGGATTTGGGGGCCGCAAACACCCAACCGCCAAAAATTCCGGCGCCGAAAACCAAAACCTTGGACGCCAAATCCCAAACCCCAGTTCCCAAGTAAATGCGTTTTTTTGTCCGCAAACGCCGCACCACGCCCGCCGTCATCATCGTGGCGCTGATTGACGTGCTCATCGTGCTGCTGATTTTTCTGCTGGTGACCACCACGTTCAAGCAGCAGGCGGCGTTGAAGCTGCAACTGCCCGAATCGTCGCAGGCCAAAAAAGAAGGGGCGAACGAAAACCCGCCGTTCGTGGTGAGCGTTAACTCCAACGGAATTTACTTTGTGGACAAGCTCCCGGTCACATTCGACCAGTTGGAAAGTAATTTGGTTTTACGAGCGAAAAAAAATCCCAAACTCATCCTGGCCATCAACGCGGATGAAAACGCGCCGTGGGGGAAAATTGTGCAAGTGCGTGATGCTGCCGCCAAGGCGAAGGTCAAAAATCTCGTCGCTTACACAAAGGAGACGGCCAAGCCGTAAATTGAGGCAGCACCCGCCTCCAGTGGTTCAATTCGGCGTCCCGCCGAATTACAAACGGATGTGCGATGGCACGCACCTACTCGAAAGAAAACAAGCGCCCCATGCTGTTGTTCCGCTGAAACCCGGCAAATTGCGCAAGTTCTTCACCTCCAAACCCATTTGTTGACATTTAGGCAGGATGGGTGGATATTATACCAGCCTGAAAATCAGGTAGTTTCAAATGAGCCAGCAGCGAGCCAATGTTAAAATCGCATGGCCGAACAAGGTCGCTCTTCAGATATATATTTTCCCCCTGCTGATGATTGTGGCGTTTATCGCAACCACAAGTTTCGCTGACGGTCCCAGTGCCACTTTGACCTTGAGTGGCACCGTCAGCCGCACCGTTGCCATCAACGTAACTCCGCAGAACAATTATAACAGTCTGGATTTGGTCGGTGGCGAAGCTGAAAAGACGGTAGCCATCGTCAACGAGCGTTCCAATGACAAGGCTGGTTACACCGTGATTCTTACCAGCGCCGGTTCCGGTTTGACGGGCCAGGCGCTGCTTCAACCCTCAACCCCCGGCAACCCCGACACGATTCCTTATTCACTGAAATATGGCGGCGCGCCGGTCGTTCTGAACCACGGGAGCGCGACCTTGACCGCTGCCAGCGGAAGAACTTCGAGCACCGGCAACAATAATTCGCTCACGGTGACTATTCCTTCCTCCGCCGGGGTGAACGCGGATTCGTACTCGGACACGCTACAGCTAACGATTCAAGGCAATTAACAGGGAACCCGGTTCCCTTTTGCGTTTGCAGTTCCATGCTCCGATAGCCGCTTGAATTGCGGCAAACCGATCAAAAATTAGGCAAAATTTTTGTCTTGATGTTGCCAGGGCGGCGGCGCTAATAAGAAGCGTTGGCGATGTCCGGTAAAACCCTAAACGCGATCCTGCTATTTCTGGTGTTGGCCCCCAGTGGTTGGGCTTTCACCATTGTGCCAATGTCGGCCACAATGGATCCAAAAGGCTATGGCACTTCCAAGACCTTTCGGCTCGAGAATGAATCGTCGAACCAGGTGGCATTCCAAGTCACAATGGTGAGCCGTGAAATGGACGCGAACGGGAAGGAAACCCTGACGCCGGTCACGAATCTCTTCACGCTTTTCCCGCCGCAAGGTGTGATCGATCCTGGCCAAAGCCAGAGCGTCCGGCTGGTATGGCGGGGACCTGCGCGGCTGGCAGATGAACAATGTTTCCGCATCGTGGCCGAGGAATTGCCGGTCAATTTCACGCCCCCGGAACAAGGCCGCGCCCAGATCAGGATTCTACTCCGCTATGAGGGCACCATTTATGTCCGGCCCAAAAAGGCCAAGGCCGAGCTGAAGGTGGAGAGTTTGACAAAGGCTTCCACCAATCTCTGGCAACTGGTCATCGCCAACGTCGGAAACGCGCATTGCAATCTCACCAATCCCAGTCTCACGCTCACCGACCCTTCCGGCCAAAAAATCGAGGTCTCCACCAATTTCCTCGCCGCCATCAACGGCGACAACATACTGCCGCATCACACCCGGAACTTCCTGATCGCCCTGCCGCCGCAACTCAAAGAGCAGGCCTATCGGGTCCGGCTCAATGAGAATGAATAAGCGAGCCTGGTGGCTCCTCGCAATGTTGCTCGCGCCGGCGTCACTCCATGCCGCCCCGCAAACCATCCCATTGCCAGCCACCCTAAACGAACAGGACATCGGTGAACTGAACGCCGTGGTCGAAGGCCAGCAGCTTCGCGCGGTGGACATCAGCCCGATTCTTCCAAAATTGGAATCCTTGCTGTCCCCGGCACGCTCCGAAATGTTGCGGACGAACACGGAGCGATTGCTTTCTCCCGACGCGCTCGCGGCCGCGGGCGTTCAAACCCGATTTGACTTCCAAAACCTGAAACTGCTGCTGAACATTCCGGTTGAGGACCGGCGGGTTCAGGAACTAAATCTGATTGGCGTTCCCAATTTCGCGGCAGCGACGACCGTCAGGCCCAGCCCGTTCTCGGCCTACATGAACTTGCGCGGCGGCGCAACTTACACTGAATCCAGCCAGGGCGGAGTGGATGGTTTCAATAACCCGCAACTGGATTTTGACAACGTCTTCAATGTTCACGGCGTGGTGTTGGAAAATGAAACGGTCGTCAATCCTGCTCCCGGCAAATCCTGGGAAAAACGGGACACGCTTCTGGTTTGGGATCAGCCGGAAAAACGGCTGCGCTGGGAGTTGGGCGATTTGGATTATCCCGTGACGAGTTTGCAGGGTTTCCTGCCGATGGCGGGATTGTCGCTTCACAAGGAGGACAGCCTGCAACCTTACCGGCTTACCACGCCGTTGGGACAATCCTCCTTTTTCCTCAAAGAAGATTCAAAGGTCGAGGTCCTCGTCAACGGACAGACCGTCCAGACGCTCCAAATGAGCGCCGGGCCGCACCAGATCAGCAATTTCCCGCTCGCCGGGGGTGCGAACAATGTGATTTTGCGCATCACCGACCCCGTTGGCCGCGTTGAATACATTAACGCCACCCTCTTTTACGATCCAGGGCTGCTGAAAGGCGGAGAAGAGGAATTCAACATTGCGGCGGGTTTTCCGAGCATCACCGATCCGAATAGTCCGTTATACCATTACAGCAGCCCGCCCGCCGCCAGCGCCTTTTACCGCTATGGCTTTTCGGACCGTTTCACCGCCGGCTTGAACGCGCAGGCAACGCCGGACACGCAGCAGGGCGGTGGAGAAGCCGTCTGGAGCACCCTGGCCGGCACATTCAGCCTCGATTCCGGCGCCAGCGAGGATCGCCACATCGGCTTCGGCCACGCTGAACGGCTGCAATACCAATATTACGTTTCCCGCCGCGGGCGGATGGCGGATGGCGTGGTGACGTTGCTCGGCCAGCATCAAAGCCCCAACTTCACTTTGCCCAATCCATTCATCACGCCGATGCCGCAGGATGAACTGTGGAACGCCACGGCGGCTTATTCGCAGCGCCTGACCGAAAATTGGAACGTCGGCGTCAGCTACAGCCGCCAGTGGGCGGGGGGGCGGACGCAGCAGGAAACCTACGATTTGATCACGGGCTATTTCTGGCGCGGCCTCCGGGTCAATGTGACGGTGGAGCGCACACTGGGACAGCAACAGCAAAATGGCTGGGGCGCTTTTTTTGTTCTCACTTTCACCCTCAACCCCAGCCACAGCGCCTTTGCCAGTTATGACACCCGCTCCCGTGTCAGCCGCGCGGAATGGCAATATACGGAACCGGCCACCATTGACACGATTGACGCCACTCTCGGCGTGCAAAACGCGCCGGATGAAACCACTGGTTATGGAAGCGTCCGATACACGGGCCGCCGAGTGGAATTGGACGTGAGCCAGGATGCCTTGAGCCGCAACGACAGCATGACCAGCGTTCATTGGGGCGCGGCGCTGGTGTATGCCGATGGGACCTTCGGTGTTTCCCGCCCGGTTTCGGATTCCTTTTTGCTCATCGAGAGCACCGACAGTCTTCATGACGACGGCGGAGTGGGCGTCGAGCGTCAGGGTCAGCGTTTCCTGGCCCAGGAAGATTGGCTGGGACCGGCGGTGTTGCCTCAAGTCACCGCGTATTATCCGCAGCATTTGCTGGTCGAACCGCTCCAAGCCGCGGCGGATTTCGATCCGCAGACCGGCGATCTCCGGCTGGAACCGACGTATCGGAGCGGCGCGCTCGTCCGGCTTGGGCAGGAAGCCACCGCTTACATCACGGCCACGTTGTTGTGGGCCGATGGCAAATTGGCCGTGCTGCAAGCGGGCACGCTCAAAGGCAGCGATGGAACGACGATGGAGTTTATCAGCAACCGCGACGGAACCGTGTACTTGCACGGCCTGAAGGCCGGAAGTTACTCGGCGACTTTGGCCGGCCACCCGGAAGCCGCATTCACCATCACCATCCCGGCCACGAAAGAAAAGAACTTGAACCTCGGCTCAATCCGGGTTCCTATCACGGAGTAATTGCCATGCGAAAATGGATTTCCCTCCTTGGCCTGCTGCTGACCGGTGCCGTCGCCGACGGACAAAATTATTCGCTGCAAATCGGCAACGTCACCTGGTCCGGCAGTCCTGGCGGCTATAATTGTTTCAACAACACCGCCTATCCGAACACGGTCAACTTCACCATTACCAAGCTGGTGACCGGGACCAAGAGTTATGCCGTTACCGCCGGTCCTTCCGGCAATAGCGGCAACTACACGCGCCGCCTCGCCAGCGGCGCTAACACTCTCAACTACCAGATCTACACCAGCAGCGCGATGAGTTATGTGCTGGAAGCGCCACCCACGGCCAACTCGCATCAGGTCATCAGCGGCAGTTCCAATGCCGGCCGGCGAACCGTTATCCCGCTTTCCCTTACATTTTACATTCCCCCCAGTCAGCTTGTGCCACCAGGGACGTATTCCGACCTGATCACGATGAGCATTTTCAACAGCTACAACGACAACGGCGCGCCGCAGGCCACCGCGACCATCCAGTTCTCGGCCATTGTTGCGCCTACCGCAATCCTCTGCCTGGTTCCCACCGGTTCCAGTTTCAACAGCAGCAGCACCAGCCAAACCTTAAATTTTGGGACGCTCGCTCAAGGACAAATCTTGGGATGCGACTTGCTCGTACTCAAAAACACCAGTTGTACCGTTAGTTTTAATTCGGCGAACCTGGGCGTGCTCAAGACAACCCCCGTCGCCACCAGCGACCAAATTCCCTATACCTGCACGGTCAACGGTACCGTGCTGAACCTCGCCACGACCGCGAGCCTGACATTGCCGTCCGGCGTTTCAACCAGCCAGGATGGCACGCGGCTCCCCGTCACCATCACCATCGGCAATCTCGGCTATCCCGCTGCCGGCAATTACAGCGACATCATCACTGTCACGGTCACTGTCCAGTAAAAAGGCATCGTTCAGCGGTGGAATATCCCTCCCGTCTGGATTAAATGTCACGCCGTTTATTCTAAAGTCCATAAACTTAATTGATTCCCACCGGGCCGTGCCATTTCGATGATGTTTGGCACGTTTGTTGCCTATGCCTCCCCGTCCGCCGCCGGTTTATCCGTTAAAAACAACATTGAATCATCGGGTCTGGCGCGCGGGACACTAACAACCAAGAACAATCTGGGAGGAGTACGGGGCCAGAAAACAGAAATCGGATGCGATTAACATGAAAATAAATGCAAAGAAATATATTGTCTTCACCTTGGCAATTTTGGGCACAGTGACGGTTGGTCTGGCGCAAACCAGCGGCACCTTGACCATTCAAGGGACTGTTGCCGCCAGCGCCAGCATTGCCGTGGCCCCATTGAGCGGCTATAACACGTTGGACATCCTGGACGGCGTTTCCGCTCAGAACGTCGCTAACATCACGGAAAAGACCAACGACAAGAACGGCTACACCGTTACCATGACCAGCCTCAACGCCGGCGCTTCAGGGAGCAGCCTGTTCCTGAAAGACACCGGCACCGGTTCTGACACCGTCCCCTATAGTCTCACCTACAATGGGGTCGCCGTGACGTTCAGCAGTGGCAGTTCGACGCTGACGAGCACGGCCAGCCGTACCGCCCAAGCTGGCGTTGTCAAGGCCCTGGCCGTCACCATCGCCTCGAGCTGGGTCAATGCAGCCACTTACGCTGACACTCTTACTTTCACCATCGCTGGAAAGTAAACATTGCCCCGCATAAATCAGATCATTGCGAAGCCGCCCTCGCCGGCGGCTTTGTTATTACTTTTTACTCAAATCCCGCCGTGTCTTGGCCTCTTGGCGGTTGATTTTTATTTCAACAATTCCTCCGCAATCTGCACCGCGTTGAGCGCCGCGCCTTTGAGCAGTTGATCGCCGCTCACCCAGAAGCATAACCCGTTATCCAGCGCGCAGTCCTTGCGGATGCGGCCAACTTCGCAGTTGTATTTCTCCGAGGTGAACAGCGGCATCGGATATTTCTTGTTCTCCGGCTCGTCCACAACATCGAGACCCGGCGCTTTCTTCAGCACGGCGCGCGCGGCATCCACGCTTACCGGCTTTTCAAACTCGGCGCTGACGGCGATGGAATGCGAGCGATAAACCGGCACGCGCACGCAGGTCACGCTCGCCCGGAAATTCGGGTGGTGCATGATTTTGCGGCCTTCATTTTCCATCTTCATTTCTTCCTTGGTGTAGCCGGTCGGCAGAAAGACGTCCACCTGCGGCAGCACGTTAAACGCGATTTGGTGAGGGAAAGCCTCTTTCGTCACCGGTTTACCGGATACGATTTCGCCAACTTGCCGCTTCAATTCTTCCATCGCCTTTGCGCCCGCGCCGCTCACGGCCTGATAGCTGGACGCAAAAATGCGCTTGCAGCCGAACGCCTGATGAAGCGGATACAGCGCCATGAGCGTGATGGCGGTGGTGCAATTCGGATTGGCGATGATGCCCTTGTGCCATTTCACGTCGGCGGCGTTGATTTCGGGAACCACCAGCGGAACGCCGTCGTCCTGGCGAAACGCGCTGGAATTGTCCACCACCACACAGCCGGCCTTCGCCGCGATGGGTGCGTATTCCTTGGAAAGGCTCCCGCCCGCGCTGAACAGCGCAATGTCAATGCCCGCGAAGGAATCTCTCGTCAGTTCCTTGACCGCAACCTCCTGGCCGCAAAATTTGAGTTTTTTGCCGGCCGACCGCGCCGACGCCAGCAACGTCAGCTTGCCCGCCGGAAAGTTTCTCTTTTCCAGGGTCTTGATCATTTCGATGCCGACGGCGCCGGTTGCGCCGACCACGGCCACATGCGGATTTGGGTTCATAAAAAGGCCGCGCATTGTAACAGACGCGGGCGGCGTGTCAACGCGCTGACAACAACTTGTGCATAACTGTGCATAAATTTATTCGCTTTCTGATTGACCAAAGCCGCCGCTTATGACGGAATGATAGCCTAGTCTTTTCAAATGTCGAAAGTCTCAGTCAGAAACGGGAACGGCTCGCGAACAGCGGGCACGACAAAATACGACGCGCATCACAAGGTGTTGTCGCAAACGTACGGCGCGTTCGCCGATTTGCGCCGTGAACTCTCCGATTCGAGGGAAACCGTCACCGAACGGGAGGACATTCTCCGCAGTTTCGCGGTTTGCCCCGATTCGCAGCGTTCCTGGCTTCTGCTGGAGGATTATTTCGAGAAGCTTTCGCTTTCGCGCCGGGATTTCCCGGATACGAACTGGTGGCCGCGGTTGTTGAATGCCCAGGGCAAGCCGCGGTTGGAAGAACTCGCCTTTCTATTTCTGCGGGCCAAGCGGTCCGTGCCGCCCGAATTGCAGCCTCACGCCAGCCTCGACCGTTTTGCCCAGGCCGAGGAAACCGAGCGGGAACAAAAACTCGTGCAGGAACTGGAAAACTGGCTGTCGCCGTCCGCGATGCCGCTGGTGGACACGCCGCGCGCCGTCTTGCGTGTCGTCTGCCGCCTGCAACCGGACGAAGAAGAACCGTCCCGCCACCGTTTGGCGGTGCAATTCCTTTTGTCGCGCCCGCGCACCGGTGAAAAAGCGCGCACGCTCCGTGAAATGATTGACCTGGTGGTCCGCGCCACCCACGAGCAGGAGTTGTTTCCGCCGGCGGACTGGGAATTCATCCAGTGGATTGCTGATACGCAACGCAATCCCGCGCTGCGGGACATGGACACGCTGGTTCTGTCCGACGCTGAATTGCTGCAATGGCTGGCGCGCTGGGGCCACACGACGCGCCTCGAATATGACGGCCAACCGCTGCAATTTCACGGACAGGTTGCCGTGCTCTCGCCGCATCTTGAGAACGGCGACAAGGAACTTTCGTTCACCCATTACGTCGTTTTGCCCGATGGCAAAAACCATTGTGTGGCCGAGGTGAAATTTTTCAACCGCCAGCCGCCGCTCGCGTTGGTCAATGGCACTTTTTATTTGCTGCGCGATGCCCCGCCCCCGTCGGTGTTGAAGTATCTCGCGCAAAAACCGTCCGTGCCCGTGCGCAAACTCAGTCACCGTCTGTTGCTGCATTTGCGCAAAACCCAGTCCAATCATGGTGTGGACTGGGAACAGCTTTGCATCACGCACAAGGCCGCGCCGCAGTTTGTGTTCGAGTTGCTGGACGACACCGTGCGCCTGCGGTTGCTCGCCCGCAGCCAGCAGGACCACAGCATCTGGTTTTGGGACGGCCACGAGTGGATAGCGAATGAACCCCGGAAGCGCCCTTCCGACAAACCGGAAATCCTCGATGATCCGCGCCTGGAACCGGCAACGCAATGGCTGCACAAACTGGACTGGTTCGTCTCCGAACCGGGCCTGTGGGTCGGTGACGCGAATGAGAATTTTCTGGGTTCCCTCGCGGGCGCGTGGGCGGAACGGCCCAAAGATGCTGATTTTCTCGGCAATCCGGGGTTTCATCGTTTGTTTCTGCAACCCCGTCAGCTCAAACCGCGGCTCGTCGTCAAAGGCAGCGGCATTGACTGGCTGGCCGTCTCCGCCGAATGGGAAGCGGAAGGACTCAAGCTCAGCAAAGCCGACCTTGAACGCCTCGCGAGCGCGACGGGCCGCTTTGTCAAACTCCCCAACTCCGGCTGGGTGGAGCTTGACACCAGCGCCGTGCAAAACGCGCACGAAGCCATGGCTGACATGGGTGTGGATGGGCTTATCGCCGTGCCGCAGAAGGTCGGCATGGAACACGTCGCGCATCTGGACGAGGACGGGTTTGGGCGTTTTGCGGATTCCCCCGAAGCCAAGGCATTGCGTGGGCACATCCGCGATTTCAAAGGCGTGCCGTCGGTCGAACTTCCCAAAGCATTGAAGGCCGACTTGCGACCGTACCAGAAGGACGGTTTCGATTTCCTCTGTCACCTTACCAGAATCAAACTCGGCGGCGTTCTGGCCGATGACATGGGCTTGGGGAAAACGCTGCAAACGCTCGCCTGGCTGGCGTGGCTCAAGGAACGCCACGCGAAAAATCCCAAGCCGTCGCTGGTCATTTGTCCCGCCTCCGTGCTGCACAACTGGCGGCGGGAATCGAACCGTTTCACGCCCAACCTCAAAGTGCTCGTGCTCGAAAGCGGCGCGGCGCGGCACAACCTGCGCAAGCAGATTCCGCAACACGATTTGATTGTGACGAACTACGCCTTGTTGCGGCGCGATCTGGAGGAACTGCAAAAATTTGCCTTCCGCGCGGCGATTTTGGACGAGGCGCAATTCATCAAGAACCCCGGCGCCCAGGTCACTCAATCAGTCAAGCAGCTCAAGTCCGAGCACCGCCTCGCGCTCACGGGCACGCCGCTGGAAAACCGGCTGCTCGATTTGTGGAGCATCGTGGATTTCATCCAGCCCGGTTACCTTGGCAATCAGGAACAATTTATTGAAACCTATGAACCGCGCCTGCGCGGCGGCGAGGAAGTTGTTCCTACCGCCGAAGCGCGCGGGGAGAAAACCGAGTCAGCCCAACGCATTGCGCGCCGGCGGCTTTCGGCGAAATTGCGGCCGTTGCTGTTGCGCCGCTTGAAAAAACACGTCGCGAAAGACCTGCCCGACCGCATCGAGGAACGGCGCGATTGCCCGCTGGGCGACGAGCAGCGAAAACTTTACCTGGCCGAATTGCGCCGCAGCCGCGACCAAATCATGCAAGCCGTCCAGGAACAAGGCGTCAATAAGAGCAAGATGCACGTGCTGGCCGCGCTCACGCGGTTGCGCCAGGTTTGTTGTCATCCGGCGCTGGTGGGCAGCGACACCGCGTCCGGCAAGACCGACACGCTGTTCGAGTTGCTCGATCCCCTGGTTTCCGAAGGGCAAAAGGTGCTGGTCTTCAGCCAGTTTGTGCAGATGCTGCACCTGTTGGAAAAGGAATGCCGCGACCGCCAGATTAATACCCACATTCTCACCGGCCAGACCAAGGACCGGCAGCAGGTGGTCAGCGCCTTCCAAAGCGACACCAGCCCCGGCGTATTTTTGTTGAGCTTGCGCGCGGCGGGCACCGGGTTGAACCTGACCAACGCCAGCTACGTGGTGCTTTACGACCCGTGGTGGAACCCCGCCGTGGAAGCGCAGGCCATTGACCGCTCACACCGCATCGGCCAGACCCAGACCGTGAACGCCTACCGGCTCATTGCGCCCGGCACCGTTGAGGAAAAAATCTGGGAACTCCAGCAGAACAAGGCGCAGACGATTGCCGACGTGCTGGGTGAGGAAGGCTTCGCCCGCAGTCTCACGGCAACGGATCTGGAATATCTGTTCGCGGAAGATTAGGCCGTAATCAATCCCGGTATCCCCGCCAAACAATTGCCGTTGAGGTGGCCGGATCAAACGCCGCGTAAATGCTGCCGCGCTCGTGCTCTTCGCCTTCTTTGAAGACCCGCTTGAAGCACAGCTCGTTCTTCAGCGGCGGCAGACTTTGATACAACCTGGTCTTTTTGAGCGCTGAATGTTCGAGCATCTTTCTGAATTCAAAGTTATCTACCGGTATCAGGTCCGACTTAGTGATCGTCGTTTGAAAATCCTTTTGCCCGACGTGGAACACGGCCAGCCACTCTTCGCGCAGAAAAGTGGAATAACCAGTGACTCGGACATGGCTGGCTGACGGGGGGACATTCCCATGACAAATATAGGGCAGCCGGCTTCCGGGCGACTTGCCTGCGCCTAACAGCCCGAGCAACAGGGTCAGCACCAGCCCGGGCCCCACCAGCAAAGCCAGCGCCGTTGGCGTCTTCAACGAGCGCTTCTCGATCATGTTTTTGGTCAGGATGAAGATAGTGCTGCCCGCTCCGCCGACCAGCACCATGACTGGGATGAACGGTAGCAAAGCCATGACCAGGGCTTTCCCGAAGAACTCGTAGGTACCGTATTGAACGGTTAAGAAAAAAAGCGCGCCGGCGCTCACCATCACCGCATTCAAGAGCCACAGCCGCCAGTAATTGGTGGGCAGCCTCTTTTCGCTTCTGGTTTCAGGTATCAGAATTTATCCTTAGATGACTCTTAGTTTGCAGCTCACTCGACGTGGCTTCCCTTTGGCTGATATATGATTATTTAGGCATCTGTAACTTCACCTTCGCCGGCACCTGCGCCACGTCCTTGTCGCCGCGACGATAGCGGGTGGAAATCTGTTTCAGCGAAGTGCTTTGGGCCGCTTGATTCGCTGTTTCCATCATGAGTTGCAATTGAGGGGTAAGCTGGGGCGTTTTGTAATCTGTCCTTTCCAGAGCATGCCACTGTTTGCCAAGTCCAGCTTCTTCGGCGATGGCGGACAGGTTGAGGCGTTGCAGCAAATCCACAGTAACGGATCGCTTGACGCCGGGGAAAATCAAGCTTTGAAGAAATTGCCGGCAGGGACCTGAATTCAGAACACCCGCAACGAGTCGGGCCTGTGATTCCTGCTCAAACGGCAGGTAGTAACAGGTGTCATCCATCAAAACCGGTTTGCCTTTGAAAGACCCGATGACTCGAAAGCTTGGGTCGCGGTGCAACCCGGACACCGCCACCTTCCACGGCGCGAACGCGTAGTCACCAATGCCGAACAAGGCAAATGGCATCCGGCCTTTGTAAATACTGCTGCCTCGCGCCTCAAATTTTTCACGATGGGATTGGAGATAACGCCAAGTACATGGAACGGTATTAGCCATAACTGCTGTGTCGTCACCCATGCGACGTTGGGTCACGACTACAAAGCGTTCGGGCGTTGTATGCCCGTTGGCCAGATCGGTGCATTTTAAAAGCGGGAAAACATTTTGAGGCTCCAATTCCACCATTTCGCCCAGCTTGTTTTCAAAATGCCCGCCGTTAGCAGGCCTCAACTCCATGACGCTGGCACAGTCGTGCTTCACCCCGGAACGCCATTGGAAGGGACACAGTCCTTCGAGATGCTTCATTCGGTGGTGGGCGACAATATCAGCAACCAAATCCTGTCCGGCCAATCCCATGCGGATGGACGGCTTGGTGGCTGAGAGCGACTCGAAAACATCCGCCGCTGCCGGGCCGGCAGAACCGATGCGCGCCAGCAGAAGACACGCGTCCACTGAAGCTCCAAAATGCTGCATTGCATCAATGCAGAAAAGCGCAGCTTGGGCAATTCTTCCATCGTTCTGCCACGCGTAACGCAACAATTTTCTCGCCGTGGCAGTCTTGCAGAGCATCGCAACGGTTGCTTCCCGCCCACGCACGGCGCGAACCAGCCGGATGAGCATCCATTCGGAAATGTCGAAGTTGGATTTGCCTGTTCGAGCCGCGAGGCCCCGCAAGCCAAGAAAATTTTCCTTTGCCGGAAGATTGCTTCCGTTCATTGATGAAACGGCGGAATTGGTAACCCAAGGTAGATTGCCGAGAATCAATAAGTTACCTCGTTTCGCTCCCAGCTCCAACTCCCAATCATGCACGAAAAAATCCTGGCAAACGACGGTTGAGCGTTTTCCTGCCCCGACCTGCTTTAGCGCGGCTGTCGTCTCTTTAACGTATTTTGGATTGATGTCCCAGCCGTACAGTCTCGCATTTGGAAAACTCCCGGCTGCCGCAACTAGAAAAGTTCCGCAGCCACAGGTCGGTTCGATGATAACATCCGCAGCAATTCCTTCAGCGTGCAATCGGTCGCATACCTGTTGTGCCAAAGGCAAAGGCGTTTGAAAATCACCGAATTCGATGCGTGCCTTCGTTTTCATTTCAAACGAATGATGCCGCCAACCGAACCAGCCTGCTCAATCACGCGACTGTATTGCAGCCGCCATTGCAACGCGTTTGATATGGTCAGGTAGCCAAGCTTCGGCGGACTACGGAGAACTTCGCTGGCGAGATTCTCTGCCTCAATCTCATCAACGGGTAGCCTCCGTTCTTGGAAGAAAGCCAGAATATCGTCACGGTTGGCTTTGTTCTCCAATAAACGGAGAAGTCCAGAAGTCGTCTGAAAATCTGCTGTGCGATCTCCTTCGACGAAAATGGTGTGTTGAACGTCCAATTTTGCCGCACGCAATTTTGGGTCGTCGTGCTTGTCATAAACGAAAACAAGCAACGAATAACCCAAGCCATAAACTTTCTGTCGGGCGCTCTTGAAAGGACAGGATGATTGCGGTTGGCGGATGCTTGTGACTTTGATGTCCACGCCCAGCTTAGGAAAATCAATACCCTTTGCCGAACTCCCGCGTGCATATTCGTATCGCCCTTGCAGAACTGTTTGGAATTTGTGTTCGAGATAAGTTCCAACGGCTTTGCCGTCCGTCACACCAAACAAACTTTTTTCCGCGTGTTTCGATTCAGCTTTGGCAAAGGCCGCAGCTTCTTTTTGAAGAAGTGCGATAGTCAGCGGCTTTACCATAGAATCAGTTAACCGTCATTTGACACTTTCACAATTTAATTTTCGCCGCCACCTGGGCTACGTCCTTGTCGCCGCGACCGGAGAGATTCACGATGATCAACTTGTCTTTGCCCAGCTTCGGCGCGCGTTTCATGACTTCGGCAATGGCGTGGGCGCTCTCCAGCGCGGGAATGATGCCTTCCAGCCGCGCCAGTTTCATGAACGCTTCCAGCGCCGCATCGTCCTTGGCGTAAGTGTATTCCACGCGTTTCCGGTCGCGCAGCCAGGCGTGTTCCGGCCCGACGGCCGCGTAATCCAGTCCGGCGCTGACACTGTGGGTCAATTGAATCTGGCCGAACTTGTCCTGCAACAGATAGGAACGTGTCCCTTGCAACACGCCGAGCGAGCCGCCTTGGAACCGCGCCGCATGTTTGCCGGCTTCAATGCCTTCGCCGCCCGCTTCCACGCCGACCATCTTCACGGACCTGTCTTTGAGGAATGGGTAAAACAATCCTATCGAATTTGAGCCGCCACCGACACAGGCGATGAGCAAGTCCGGCAGGCGTTCCTCCTGTTCCAGAATCTGCCGCCGCGCTTCGTCGCCGATGACGCGCTGGAAGTTTCGGACCATGACCGGATACGGATGCGCGCCATAAACGGTGCCGAGGATGTAGTGAGTGGTGCGCACGTTCGTGACCCAGTCGCGCATGGCCTCGTTGATGGCTTCCTTGAGCGTCTGCTGGCCGGCCTTCACTGACACCACTTCCGCGCCGAGCATCTTCATGCGATAAACGTTCAGCTCCTGCCGCTGGCAATCCACCGCGCCCATATAGACCACGCATTTCAATCCAAACATCGCGGCGACGGTGGCCGTGGCGACGCCATGCTGGCCGGCGCCGGTTTCGGCAATGATGCGGCTCTTGCCCATGCGTTTGGCGAGCAGGATTTGGCCGATGCAATTGTTGATTTTGTGCGCGCCGGTGTGGAGCAGGTCTTCGCGCTTGAGATAAATCTTCGCCCCGCCGAGTTCTTTGGTGAGGCGTTCTGCGAAGTAAAGCGGCGTGGGCCGGCCACAAAATTCTTTCAAATAATACTCGAACTCGCGCTTGAACGCCGGGTCTTTCTGTGCGCGCCGGTATTCGTCCTCCAGTTCCTGCAAAGGGTGCATCAGCGTTTCGGGCACAAAACGTCCGCCGTAGGGGCCGAAATGTCCTTGGGCGTCCGGAATTTTGGCGCTGGAACTTTTGCTCATAAACAGCGGTTAATCTCGCGCAAAGACGGAGGAGACGCAAAGAAATTTAGCTGAATCCGGCGAAATGGAAGTTTTTCGCGGTTCATGGGATACGGCGGCAGGGGGCGGCAATTGCGGATTCCAATTCGACAGTGGAAACCAGTAAGTTTAATTTGAAGCCATGATCGAAACATCGGAAACGGCCAACACCAAGGCCATTTCATCTAATTCGTCCATGCGCGAGGTGTTGGAGGTTTTTCCCGGCGCGCAGCGGGCGTTGTTCCGCCGGTATCACATCGGCGGGTGCAGCAGTTGCGGGTTTCAACCGGATGAAACGCTGGCGCAGGTTTGCGCGCGCAACGGCAATCTGGGCGTGGCCGAAGTGCTGGCACATATCCAGTCCAGCCACGAGCAGGACGCGAAAATTTTGATTTCACCCAAGGCATTGGCCGAACTTTTGCAAAAGGACAAATCGGTGAAACTGGTTGACGTTCGTTCACGCGAGGAATTTGAGGCGGTTCACATTGAAGGCTCGGTTTTACTGTCGCAGGATGTGATGCGGGAACTCATGGCCAGCGGCTCAAACACAAATCCGATGGTCGTGGTGGATCATGCGGGCAAGAATGGTTTGGATGCGGCGGCGTATTTCATGGGGCACGGTTTGCAAAACGTGCGCTGCCTGCGCGGCGGTATTGATGCCTGGGCGCAAGAAGTGGATGCGAAAATGCGGCGGTACAAATTGGGATAAATTTACCCAGAGACGCAGAGGGGAAAAAATTATTCCAACTCTGCGCCTCGGAGTCTCTGTGGCAAAAACTAAACGTTGAACTTGAAAAGCATCACGTCGCCATCCTGGACGACGTATTCCCTGCCTTCCATCCGGTAAAGTCCCTTTTCGCGCGCGACGGCGATGGAACCGCATTTCACCAGGTCGTCGTAGGCAACGGTCTCGGCCTTGATGAAGCCGCGCTCGAAATCCGTGTGGATGACTCCCGCCGCTTTCGGCGCGGTATCACCGACGTGAATCGTCCAGGCGCGGACCTCCTTTTCGCCGGCGGTCAGAAACGTGCGCAGGCCGAGCAGATGATACGTGGCATGGATGAGCGCGCCGACGCCGGATTCTTCCACGCCCAGTTCCTTGAGGAATTGTTTCGCCTCGTCCGGTGACAAATCCATCAAGTCGCTCTCGATTTGCGCGCTGATGATGACGGCTTCGCAGGCAAGGTGCGTTTTCACATAGTCGCGCACCTTCTCGACAAATGTGTTCTGGTCGGCGGTGGCGAGGTCGGCTTCCTTCACGTTGCAGGCAAAAATGGTGGGCTTGTCTGTGAGCAGGAAAAAATTTCGGGCAACTTGTTTTTCCTCGGGCGTGAGTGGCACGGCCAACGCCAGTTTGCCGGCGTCGAGCGCGGGTTCGATTTTGGCCAGCACGGCGTCCTCGGTGGCCGCAGTCTTGTCACCGCGCTTCACGTCCTTGGCCAGTTTGTCCCGCCGTTTTTTCACGTTGTCCAGGTCGGCGATGGCGAGTTCGGTGTTGATGATTTCGATGTCGCGCACGGGGTCAATCGAGCCGGAAACGTGGTGAATGTCCGCATCCTCGAAGCAGCGCACGACCTGGACGACGGCGTCCACTTCACGGATGTGACTGAGGAATTTGTTGCCAAGGCCTTCGCCTGCGCTCGCGCCTTTCACGAGGCCGGCGATGTCCACAAATTCAATCGCCGCCGGGATAATGACGGTGGTTTTGGCGATTTGGGCGAGCGGTTCGAGCCGCGCGTCGGGCACGGTGACGACGCCGACGTTCGGGTCAATGGTGCAAAAGGGATAATTGGCCGCCTCAGCCTTGCGGGTGCGGGTGACGGCGTTGAACAGGGTGGACTTGCCGACATTGGGCAGCCCGACGATTCCGGCTTTAAGCATACGAATTTTCTATCGCAAAGGGGCAAGAATTAACCATGAAGACGCCGGGCAACAAAGCATTTAATTGCTTAAATTTTATGTTTTGCCAGTTGCCACACGATGTGTCCGCCGTCAAAAAGTCCCACTGCAATCAGGCAAAGCCCGGAGATGTGCTGCATGCGCACCAGCGTGCTTTCGCTGAACCGGCCGTGTCCGCGCGACACGCCGAAGCTCAGCACGCAAAACCACAAATTGGTGCCCACCGCCACGCCGCCGATGCACGCGGTTTTGGCCACAAAGGTGTCCGCGACCCAATCGTGCGACATAAAATTGGCCGCGAGCACAATCCAAAACAACAGCACGCCAAAGTTGCCCAGCACCCGGACGAAACCGGTCATAAACGCCGAATGAGGATGGAATTTCTGACCGACGCGGGCTTCAATCCTCCCGGCAGTGGCGCCAAGTTGGGTCGGCGCGGCGGCGGTCTTGGCCGTCAGAAATTTCGCGCCCAGAAACAGGAGAAAAGTGAAACTGAATACTTCCATGGAAGCCTTGACTACGCGGTCGTCGAAGAACGATGAAAAGCCCGTGAACGCGATGGTACAGTAAATCAATTCCATTACCGACGCGCCCAATCCGACCAACATGCCCCGCACGAACCCGCGGCAGGCGCCTTCGTTGATGATGGAAAGGTTGACCGGCCCGATGGGCATGGAAAGCAGCAATCCGCTGATCAAACCCGTGATGCCGGCAAGCAGAATGGTTGACGGTTGCAGCATCGTTCAGTGCGCCTCCAGTTCATCTTCCTCTTCCTCGATTTCCCGCCGCCACGCACGCGACAGGCGCGGTCGCACAAAGCCGTAAACCAGATAAAGCGTGAAAAATGCCGGCAGGACGTAATAGAGAATTCTTTCGCGGAGCACCAGCAGGCTGCCGAGAAACAACGCGGCGAGGATGGCCTTCATGAAAGTGCTGGTCGAGCGCAGCCCCAACGATTTGAAACTTGGATATCGCACCGTGCTGACCATCATGGCCGAGAGGAACAAGAGCACGACCACCAGCAGGTATTTCCAATGCCCAAGACTTTTATCATTTTCATTCAAATGCAGGATGAGCAGCGTGAGCGACGCCACCAGACCCGCGGCCGAGGGAATGGGAAAGCCCAAAAAATCCTTGTTGCCGCCGCTGGCGTGGCTTGACAGCACGTTGAAACGCGCGAGGCGGAACGCGCCGCAGAGCAGATAAATGGAGGCGATGAACCAGCCGATCTGGCGGTGTTCGCTGAACACGTCCGCGAGCACGATACGCTGCACCAAAAACGCCGGCGCGATGCCGAACGAAACCAGGTCCGCCAGCGAATCGAACTCGCGCCCGAATGGGCTTTCCACGCCGCCCATGCGCGCCACCCGTCCGTCCAACAGATCGAAGATGCACGCCAGCAGGATGAAGGCGAGCGCGAGTTTGATTTGCGCGAAATAATTGTCCGCGCTCGGAACGGCTTCGACGATTTTTGTCAGCGCCACGAAACCGCAGAACAGATTGCCCGCCGTCAGCAGGTTCGGCAGAAAATAAATCTTCAGCCGGGTTGTATCCGAATCATTCGGCGGCAGTGGAGCAATGGGTTCGGTCATGTTAGTCAAAAGAGGCAATCACGGTTTCGCCGCCAATCACCCTGTCGCCGAGTTTTACTTTGATTTTCGCGCGCGGTGGCAGATAAACATCCACGCGCGAACCGAACTGAATCAGGCTGATGCGTTCGCCGCGGTGAACGGCCTCGTTTTCCTTGAGCCACGGCACAATGCGGCGCGCAATGAGGCCGGCGATAAGACGGATGCTGATTTTTTCCCCACGCGGCTCGGCGGCGGCGAGACCAATGAGAAGATTTTCATTAAACTGCGCCGATTCGGTCTTGAGCGCGCTGAGAAACTGGCCGTGGGTGTATTTGCAAAGCGCGATACGGCCGGTCACGGGCGCGTATTGAACGTGAATATCAATCACCGAAAGAAAAATGGAAATGCGCTGGCATTCGCCGCCCAGATGGTCCGGCTCGGTCGTCGTGTCAATCACGTCCACCTTGCCGTGGCCCGGGGAAATGACGAGGTTGGGGCCGGTGGGCACGAGCGGGTCCGGGTCGCGAAAAAAATAGAACGTGAACACCGTGAAAAGGCCCCAAAGCGCGATCAGCCCCCAGACCATTTCCAGAACAAAGGCGCCGATGATTTTGGCCAGAAAGGCAACGGCCAGCAGCACGACGACCGCCGCACCCGCCAGACCGATGAGCCGCAATGCGGCGAGCGAAGCTTTGCCAGAGTGTTTCACGCAACCAAGGTAAAAATTTCACGCGCCACTTGCAATTCGGCATTTTCGTCGCAATTTAAGCTCACGTCGCAGAATCCGGCAAAGGGCCGGAGGCGCGGCGGGACAGAAAACAAAAATTCAAAACGATTATGTCATTGAACACTCCTGATTTAACGAAGTTTCCGCCGCGCAGTCCGCGCGTGCGGCTCGGCGGTTACGTGATTTTGCCCCGGATGCTCGACAAAGGCCGCGCGACGCTCGCCGGCAAAAACGGCGAATACCATTACGCCTGCCCGATGGACCAGGGATTTCTGGAATTTGTCGGGATTGACCCCGAAGAGCTGAAGAAGCAACTCAGCAAAAGCGACGGCGAAATCCTGGAGTGGATCAACGCTCATGCGAAACACAAACGCACCGACGCGGAAATCGCCGCCTGGTCGGAGTTTAAAAGCCGGCGCGGGCCGGAAGACAATGAGTCGCGCAATTTTTTCAATGAGGTAGTTGGCAAAGACGCGCCCAAACGCGAGGACATCGCCACTTGGTTTGACTTGCTCGACCTGGATGACTACGTGAGCTTCGGCGGCAAAGCCTGAAGGCCTTTGCGATTTTGGACCCGCGATTCACGGCGTTACCGGAGGAAACCGGCGGCGCGTGAATCGTCAATGGTGGATCGAAGACGGTTTACGCCTGTGCCCGGCTTTCAGCGGCTGGGGATGGCGGAGTGATTGGACTCTCCATTTTCCACGAGTCAATTTTTTCGATGCGGTGCCGGTGAATGGCTCCATGAAATTCAAATTCCACCTCGTCGCCGACCTTGCGATTCAGCAACGATTGCGCCACGGGCGAAAGATAGCTGATGACGCCCTTCTCCGGTTCGGAATCCCATGCGCCCAGAATGGTGAAGGTTTCCGACTGATTCACGCCGAGGTCGGTGGCCAGGACGATGGTGCCGATGCCGACGACGTCGGTCTTGGTGTTGGTGAAATCCGTGCCGCGGGCGCGCGCGAGCTGCGTTTCAAGCTCCTCTTTGCGGCGCATGAGAATTTTTTGCATTTCCTTGGCCGCCTTGTATTCGTGGTTTTCGCTGAGGTCGCCGTAACTGCGCGCGATCGCGATTTCCTTGGAATTGGCGGGAATCTTCTTCTGCACGAGTTCCTGGTATTCGGCGCGGCGGCGTTCCAGGCTTTCCCACGAGACCAGCAGCGCGCTGTCCTGCCGGGTCTGCTCGCCGCTGACGAGCGATTGCACGGCGGGATGCGCCTTGACCAGCCGCGCCAACAGCGAACGCTTGTCCATGTCATCGAACACGGGCGAAAATTGCAGCGCGCGCGTGAGGTCCTTGACAACTTCAATGTCGGCGGAAGCGGTCAACTCGGCGAGCAATTCGTGATCGTCCAGGATGAATTCACGCAGGCGGTTGGAGCGTTTCTCATTGAACTGGTCGCGCTCCATCGCCGTCAACATGGCGCGGAACACCTCCGGTCCGAGAATGTCGGCATAAGCATCGCTGCGGTCCCGGGCGAGCCAGAGCAATAATTCGCTGCTGGCCGTGTGCTGATTGATGAGACGCCCCAACGTTTCCTTCAGCAAATCCATTTTGCCTTCCTGAATCAGCAGGCTGGCAAACTCACGGCACAATTTTGCCGAGACGATGTTAAACGAACCGCGCAAAATCTCGTGCCAGCGTTCGGAATTGGCCGTCTTGTACGATTCCAGGGCGCGGTGATGTTTGGCCGCGGGCATCAGTTCCAGCACCGGGCCGAATTTGACATTGTCCAGCGCCCAGATTTGCGTGTCGGTGATCGCATCGGGGGCGGGTGGCAGTCCGACGACGGCGGACAGTTCATCGCGCGCAAAAATCGCTTCGAGCGCGACCGCCGGTTGTGTGCGTTGATGGGAAACAATATCCGAGTTCAGAGCCGGAATAATTTCGCTGCCCACCGCCTGTTTATCCGCCAGGTCAGCCGCGTTTTTGATGAATTCACCGACCACCGCCACACGCGCCTTCAAACCTTTGGCCGCGCGAAAATCGGCCAGCAGCCGGTTTTGCAGCGTGGTTTCCTGTTCCTGAAAAATGACCGGCTCGGTTTTTTTCAGCGGCACGACAAAATGTCCGTCCTTTTTCATTTCGCGCTTGGCGGTTTCCCACCATTTGCGCCAATCGTCGCGAATGACATCAGGCACAAGCACCTGTTGGATTTGGTCCGCCGTCGCCTTTCCGCCGTAGCTGTTCAACACCAGTTTGATCAAATCCAGATGCCGCGCGGCCATTTGATGCAAGCTCTCGAGGTCCAACGCCTTGCGCGCGAGGATGTGATCCTTGGGAATCGGTTTCAGCGATTCGGCGGCGAACGCCAGATCCATCGTGTGTCCCGGTTTGCCCGGGAAATCAATGGTGAACCGCGCGAACACCGTGTCCACCGTCTTGATCCGGCCGAATCCCCAACTGCGGTGCATGCAGAAACCGCCGGTGGCCAATTGCGTGAGCGGTTCAACGTGGCGGCCTTCAATCTTGCCGGCGGCGGCTAATTTTTCGAATTCCTCTCTCATAAAAGCATCGTATTTATCGGGTCATGAAAGCACAATGCCTTCATTAAACGACGTGAGCGGCCAAAATCCAAGACAAATTGCAGTTGAAATTTTGCGGCAAAGGCGTCCGGGCGGCGACTTTGCGGAGAATTTATTGGAACGCGCGCTGGCCCGGACCGCGCTTTCAACCCTTGATCGCGGTTTATGCCAGGAACTGGTCTATGGCATCACCCGCTGGCAGGCCACACTGGACTGGCTGGTTGGCCGGAAGACGGACGGGCGCAAACAGAACCCAATCTTGCAAAACCTGCTCCGGCTCGGTCTCTATCAGATTTTCTGGCTGGACCGGATTCCCGCCCACGCCGCCGTGCATGAAACCGTTGAACTCACCCGGCAAAACGGTTTTGGTGCGCAGGCCAGTTTTGTGAACGCAGTTTTGCGCGGCTACCTGCGCGAAGCTGAGGCAACCAGAAAACTTCTCGCCGAACTGAAAGTTTCACAACCAGCCCTCGGCTGGTCACATCCTGCATGGCTGGTTGCCCGCTGGCAGAAGCGCTGGGGTACGAAAAAGACGGCGCAACTTTTGGAATGGAACAACACGCCGCCAAAAACGTTTGCACGGGTGAGTATGCTGAAAATATCTGAGGTAGGGTCGGCGCGCTGCGCCGACCGGACGCCGCAGCGCGGCGTTCCTACCAAAATTGAAGATGTCGGCGATCTGCTCGCGCAATGGCGCGAGGAGGGCGTCGAATATGGTTTCATCCGGCGTGACTGGCTGGCTGAAAATCTGGTCTTTGAACTGAAGTCATATCCGCCACTGACGAAGCTGGCAAGTTTTCAGCAGGGATTATTTTACGTCCAGGATTCAAGCACGTTGTTGGCGGTGACGGAATTAAATCCGCAAGCCGGTGAAACGGTTCTGGATTTCTGCGCCGCGCCTGGCGGCAAAACGACATTCGTCGCGCAACTGATGAACAATCGGGGTTGCATCATGGCGCAGGATGTTTCCGAAGAACGGTTGAGGTTGGTTCAGGAAAACTGTGAGCGGCTTGGTGTAACTTGCATTGAAACGGTTTTGCTCTCGGCTCCCGACTCTCGACCTTCGACGGGATTCGATCGGGTTCTGGTTGACGCTCCGTGCTCGAACACCGGCGTGATGCGCCGCCGTGTGGATTTGCGCTGGCGGATTCAACCGCGGGAAATTTCACGATTGCAGCAAACGCAACTGGATTTGCTGAAACAAGCCGCGTCTAAACTGAAGCCCGGCGGCATTTTGGTTTATAGCACGTGCAGCCTGGAGCCGGAGGAAAACCAGGAGGTCGTGAAGCGGTTCCTGAGCGAACATAAGGAATTCAAACTGGAATTCGAACGCGAACTTTTGCCGTTCGTGGACAAGGCGGATGGCGCCTTCGTTGCGCGTCTGAAACAGTTGCGGTAGATTGGCGGTCGTTTTATGCAACTCGACCTGGAAAACCAATTTGCCGACCGCGCCTATCTGATTCTTGCCAGCCTGGTCACGCCGCGGCCCATTGCCTTTGTCACCACCCTCAGTCCAGACGGCCGGGTGAACGCCGCGCCCTTTAGCTTTTTCAATCTGCTCGGCGCGCAGCCGCCCATTGTCGCATTCGCGCCCGGGGATCGCGATGACGGCATGCCCAAGGACACGGCGCTGAACGTCCGCGCCACGCACGAATTTGTCGTGAATCTCGTGGATGAAGGAATCGCCGAGGCGATGAACAAATGCGCCGCGTCGTTGCCTTACGGCGAAAATGAATTGGATCGTGCCGGGCTGCACACCGCGCCATCATCGGTGGTGAAACCGCCGCGGATTGCCGAAGCTCCGGCGAGCTTGGAATGCGTCGAGTGGGGTACGCTGCAAATCGGCGGTAACCGGGTGGTTGTCGGCGTAGTCAAACGACTTCACCTGCGCGATGAATTGTTTGATACGGAGAAAAGGCGGGTTCGCAGCGAGAAATTTCAGGTTATCGGCCGCATGGCGTCGCCACACTGGTACTGCCGCACCCGCGACCGTTTTGAAATGATTCGCCCAGCTTGAAAGAAGTGTAGCCTGTCTGTTAAAACGCGGCTTTCTGCGCTCTCATCCTGCCGAGCGGGACGGCTACATCCCCATGATCTGGTAGCCGCAGTCCACGTAAATCGTCTGGCCGGTGATGGCCGCCGCGCCGTCGCTGGCCAGGAAAACTCCCGTCGCGCCCAATTCTTCGGGCGCCACATTCCGCTTTAACGGCGATCTGGTTTCGTAATGCTTGAGCATTTCGTTGAAGCCGGCGATGCCGCGCGCGGCCAGCGTGTTGACCGGACCGGCGCTGATGCAGTTGACCCGGATTTTTTTGGGGCCGAGGTCATAGGCGAGATAGCGTGTGCTGGCTTCCAACGCGGCCTTGGCCACGCCCATCACGTTGTAATGCGGCACGACCTTTTCCGCCCCGTAATAACTCATGCCGATGATGCTGCCGCCGTCGGGCATCAAAGGCGCGGCGGCGCGCGCAAGCGCGACAAGCGAATAGGCGCTCACGTCGTGGGCGATGCGAAACGCCTCGCGGCTGGTGTTCACAAATTCGCCTTCCAGCGCGTCCTTCGGCGCAAAGGCGACGGAATGCAGGAGCAATTGCAGTTTACCAAATTTTTCGCCGACGGTTTTGAAGACGCCGGCGATTTCTTCGTCCTTGGTCACATCGCACGGCAGGATGAGCGTGTCCGCGCCAAAGGCGCCGGCGAGTTCCTCCACGTTGTCCTTGACGCGCTCGCCCTGATAAGTGAAGGCGAGTTTTGCGCCTTCGCGCGCCCAGGCCTGGGCGATGGCCCAGGCGATGGAACGTCGGTTGGCGACGCCGAAAACAATTCCGTTTTTCCCTTCAAGCAATGGCATAAATAAATGTTAAGCGTTCAAGAGTTGAACTGTTAAAGCAAAAGAGCGTAGGGAAATCGTTGCTCCGCTTCAACCCTTAATCGCTTCAACGTTGCCCGGCATCCGGTCTCGACTCGCGCCGGTGCGAACAATAAATTGTCGCTGGATGAATCTGGAGCTGATCACGAACGGGTTGCTGATGTATCTGGGGTTGGTCGTGCTGCTGACGTTTCACGAGTTCGGCCACGCGTGGGTGGCGTTGAAATGCGGCGACGACACGGCACGATTGCAGGGCCGCTGCTCGCTCAATCCCATTGTCCACATTGACCCGATTGGTACGGTCGTGCTGCCGTTGGCAATGATTTTTCTGTCCATGACCGGCTCGGGTCTGGGCCGGTTTTTGATTGGCTGGGCGAAACCGGTGCCGGTGAACCCTTACAATTTGCGGCATCCCCGCGCGGACGACATTTTGGTTTCCATGGCCGGGCCGGTGATGAATTTGTTGCTGGCCGTTGTCCTCATGGCCTTGGCGCGCGTGGGGCTGTTGGTCAATTCGGCCGATCTGGTGGAACTATGCCTGCAAATGACATCGCTCAGCCTGTTGCTCTGCTTTTTCAATCTCATCCCAATTCCACCGCTGGACGGTTCGCACATGTTGCGGAATTTAATGAACATGAGCTACGAGACCTACTGGCAGTTGTCGCGCTACGGGTTCATCGCGATTATTCTCGTGATACAGATCCCATTTGTTCGCGACCTTCTCAGCATAGCCACTTACGGCACGCTGGCGCTGCTGGCCTTCTGCTTTGGTTTCCCGCTGCAATGAGGCAAGGTTCAGTGTATGAAATAAAGCTCCTCCGCGTTCCAGGTGACGCGGTAATAACTCAGCGGTGTCGGGCGCACGTTGCCAATGTCCGAGCGGATGGCGGCGTAATATACGGGGGTGATGGTGTAAATGAGTGGTTGCTCCTCAGCCAGGATTTCCTGAACCCCATCAAAATCTTTCTTTCGTTCTGCGAAATCCAAAGTTTGCATTTGCGCATCCATTAAACTGTCAATGCGTGCCTCCCAAGGAGCGGATGGTGCCGTTTCCCGGGGAAACCATTCGTGCATGGAACCAGCGGACTTGAGGACATTCATGTACGACCCCGGCTCCGTGCTGCCCCCGGCAAGACCCAGCAAAATGCAATCATAATTGTAAGTGGCGTCAATTTTATTCACCAGCGTGTTAAACTCGATGGGTTGATAAATAACTTTGAAGCCGAGTTTCTGCAAATCCGACACGATCAACAAAGCGGTCTTGTCCCGCGTATTGTTGCCGGTATTGGTGTTGAACACAAATTCAATGGGATGTCCCCCGGCGTCCTCCAGGATCCCATCACCATTCCGGTCTTCAATGCCAATTTCCTTGAGCAGTTCAAGTGCTTTGGCCGGATTGTAGGGATATTTTTTGATGTCCGGGTCGTACCATTTTCTGTCGGCTGGCGTCACCAAGCCGTAATTGGGAACCGCCCTTCCGGCATAGACGGATTTGATCATGGCTTCACGGTTGATTGCATAGGAGCAGGCCTGGCGGAATTTCTGATTGCGAAACCATTTCAGTTTCACCGGGTCCACATAAGGCTTGCCGGTTTGAGGATTAATGTTGGTGTTTTCGTTGAACCAGAAATACAAAGTCTCCAAACCAATGCCCGGTTCCTCCAGTTTGAACCCGCCTTTGGCGGCGGCGGATTTGAATTGCTCGTAGGCATTGGGATGGATGAAGTCTATGGCATCGCTTTCACCGCTTAGAAAATTCAGATTCATGGCGTTCATGTCCGGCACCACGGTATAAATGACATTGTCCAAATACGGCAGGCGCTGGCCGTTGCTGTCCACTTCGAAGAAATAGGGATTGCGTTCCAGCATGGTGTATTGTGCCGGCTTGTATTCCTTGAGCCGGAACGGTCCGCTGCTGACGATGTCCTGCGGTTTCCTATCAACGCCATAGGCTGAAAGAAACGTCCCGTCCGCCACCGATTTGGCCAAAATGTGCTTGGGCATAATCATCACCAGACTGCCGAAATTTTCCAGCATGGGCGCATAGGCCTCCGGCGTGATGACTTTGATGGTCAGATCATCCACCTTGGTCACGGTGAATTTTTTTCCATCCACGATAAAAAGGCTCGCATAGGAATTGGGAATATTGGTGTTGTAAATCACGTCATTCCAGGTGAACACCACGTCGTCGGCTGTGAGTGGCGCCCCGTCGCTCCAGCGCAAATTTTTCCGCAGCCTGAACGTCCATGTTTTACCATCCGGTGAGTTGGTCCACCAGCCGGACAATCCCGGCTCGACTTGCTGCGACGGCTCGTCAAAACCCAGTAGCGCGGCGAACATGAGTCGAAAAATGTCTTGGGACGACATCTCATTGGCCGTAATGGGATTGAACGTCTTGGGATCGCTAATGGACGTTGCCACCAACCGACCACCTGGCTTGCCTGGCTGGCAGGTTGCCGCCAGCGGCGGCTCGGCCAGCGGATAACTGGCGGCGGATTTTTCCGATGAGGTGGTTTCCGGTTTTTTGCCGCAGCCGGAAAGGCAGGCAATTACTACGGTCAAAATCACAGTGCTCCAGACAAACCTTTTCATGCGTTTCGCTTCAATCTTTGAAAGCATTCCCTTTCATTCGCTCAAAGTCGAGTTTGGAATTGTAGTGGCTGGGTTTGGAGTTCCGCCTTCAGGCGGCCCGCATTCATCCAGTCTTGCCGCGTAAACGCGGAACTCTAAACCAGCCTTTTCACTCGCGCATGTGAACATTTTTTGCCACGTTGCCGGCGTTATCGTGATGTGGTCCTATGTTTTTAAGCGGCTGCTGCACATGATTCCGCTCCTGTTGGGCGTTTCATTGCTCACGTTCCTGCTCATGTCGCTGGCCCCGGGTGATTACTACACCTCGCTCCTGCAAAATCCACAGATTTCCCCAGACATCGTTGCTCACCTCAAGGCCCAGTTCCATCTGGATCGTCCGTGGTACGTTCAATATGTCTATTGGCTCAACAGCGTCTTGCACGGCGACCTTGGCTATTCCATGGCCTACCACATTTCCGCCACCACACTCATCGTTAGTCGGATGTGGAATACGTTTTTGCTTTCATTCTGTGCGATGATCATTGCCTGGGGCGTGGCCTTGCCGCTGGGCGTCTGGGCCGCTGTCAAAAGGGATTCCTGGATTGACCACGCCTGCTCACTGATTGCGTTTGTTGGCTTGTCCGTACCCGACGTGCTTCTCTCGTTGCTGGCCTTGTGGTTCGCGGCGGCCACCGGCTGGTTTCCCGTTGGCGGGGCGCAAAGCGCGCTTTGCGATTTCATGTCGCCAACGCAACAATTCTGGGACCGAGCACACCATATCATCCTGCCCGCGCTCGTGCTGGCCGCCAGCAGCCTGGCCGGCATCATGCGCCAGATGCGCTCAAATTTGCTCGATACCCTGCGCGCCGAATACGTCACCGCCGCGCGCGCCCGCGGCCTTGGTGAAGGATGGGTGATCTATAAACACGCACTGCGCAATGCCATCAATCCATTGCTCACGATTTTTGGCTATTCATTGGCGAACCTGTTAAGCGGTGCGTTTATCGTGGAAAACATCATGGCCTGGCCGGGCCTTGGACGGCTGACGATGGAAGCCTTTTTTGCCAAGGATTCCTATCTGGTCGTGGACAGCGTGGTCATGGCTACCGCGCTGCTGGTTGCGGGTAATTTCATCGCCGACCTGCTGCTGGCCTGGAGCGATCCAAGAATTCGATTGGAATAAAGAATGGAAACTGCCACGCCCATTACAACTGCCGAATCGAAAGCGACGTTGTCGCCGTGGCGATTGTTCTGGCAGCGATTGAAGCGCCGCCGCATCGCCATGTTCGGCGGCGTGATTCTGATTGTGCTTTATCTCGTCGCCTTGTTCGCGGGGTTCATCGCGCCTTACGGCTACCAGCGGATGGACAACAATGGTTTTTTTCATCCCCCCACCTGGCCACGGCTGAAAGGGTTTCATCTGGTCGTGCCGCGTTATGAAGAATTACCCGGCGCCTACCATTATCGCGCGCTCCCCAACGATACGAAGCCGATTCGCTTTTTCGTCCACGGCGACCCATACAAATTGTTCGGCCTGATTTCGAGCACCGTTCATTTGTTCGGCACCGGCGACCCCAATTATCCGGTTTATCTGCTGGGCGCGGACCAGTTCGGGCGCGACGAGTTTTCACGCCTGCTTTACGGCTCCCAAATCTCGCTTTCCATCGGCATCATCGGCATTCTGCTGTCATTCATGTTTGGCATGATTATTGGCGGAATTTCCGGCTATTTCAGCGGCTGGACAGATTCATTCATTATGCGGTTCTGCGAACTCATCATGTCCATCCCGGCGCTGTATCTCATCATTTCCTTGCGCGCCACGTTTCCGCCGGGCATGAGTTCGGCGCAGGTCTATTTGATGATTGTCGTCATCCTGAGCTTCATCGGCTGGGCGAGCATGGCGCGCGTGATTCGCGGCATGGCGCTGTCGCTGCGCGAACAGCAGTTCGTTCTGGCCGCGCGCGCGCTTGGCCAGAAACATCTGAAAATCATCGTGCGCCACATTTTGCCGAACACGTTTTCGTATGTCATCGTGGCGGCGACTTTGAGCGTGCCGTATTACATCCTCGGCGAGGTCGTGTTGAGCTTTCTCGGCGTGGGCATCCAGGAGCCGAACGCGAGCTGGGGCAACATGCTGACTGCCGCGCAAAACACCGAGTATTTAAAGAATTATCCGTGGCTGCTGGCGCCCGGCGTGGCGATTTTTAGCACCGTTCTCGCTTTTAACTTCCTCGGCGATGGTTTAAGAGACGCCGCGGACACGAAGTCGTTATGAATTTGCTCGAAATCAAAAATCTGAAAATGGACTTCGGCAAAAACGCCGATGCGTTGCGCGCCGTGGACGGCGTGTCACTGACGATTGGTACGGGCGAAACCGTCTGTCTGGTCGGTGAAAGCGGCTGCGGCAAGACCGTCACCGCCTTGTCCATTGCCCGGCTCGTGCCGGCGCCGCCGGCGAATTATGTCGGCGGAGAAATTTTATTGAACGGCCAAGACGTTTTGAAGATGTCGAACGGCCAACTGCGCGAAATCCGCGGCGGCGTGGTCAGCTACATTTTTCAGGAACCGGGCGCGTCGTTGAATCCCGTCTTCCGCATCGGCAACCAGATCAAGGAATCGCTGAAACTGCATCGCCCGGAAAAATTGCGTGGCGGCGACGCCCCGTCGCCGAACTCGCGTGGTGAAGGCGTCACGCCCACACCTCTGCGACGAGGCGTCGCAGCCACCCTTCGCGGGCTTTTAAAAAAATCTTCGGATGCCGAAATCATCCGCCTGCTGAAACTCGTCGGCATTCCCGCGCCGGAATCGCGCATCAAGAATTATCCGTTCGAGATGTCCGGCGGCATGCAACAGCGCGTGATGATTGCCATGGCGCTGGCCAGCGAGCCCAAACTGCTCGTGGCCGACGAACCGACCACCGCACTCGATGTAACCATTCAGGCACAGATTCTCGAATTGCTCCACGGTCTCAAGCAGCGGCTGGGCATGGCGATTCTGCTCATCACCCACAACCTCGGTATCGTCGGCGACATGGCCGACCGCGTGGCCGTGATGTATGCCGGACAGATTGTCGAACTATCGCCGGCGAAGGAATTGCTGCGCCGCCCGCTGCATCCCTACACCCGCGCGCTGATGAATTCCGTGCCGAAACTCGGCAGAGCAACTCGGTGGGGCGAGGCTACTGACGAGCCGGCTCGCGAGGACGCTCGCCCCACCCGATTGCAGGCCATTCCCGGCAACGTGCCGCGCATCGGCAACTTCCCGCCCGGCTGCCGTTTCGCCCCGCGCTGCCCGATTGCCAAACCGGAATGCTCGCAAAAGAATCCTGATTTGGTCGAAGTCGAACCTGGACGTTTTGTGCGCTGTCCGTTTTGGAAAATCGAATAATATGAACGCAAAACCGCTGACAGAACAACAACTTCAAAAAGATCGAGAGCGGCGTCGGATTTTGGAAGCTGCATTGCCGTTGCTTGAAAATGGCGAATCTCTGACTTCTATGGCGCATAAAATTGGAACTAGCGCACCGACATTGAGTAGGCTTTTTTGTAAAGTATCGAGGAACCCTTGGCTACCTCATCTGGAATGCTGTAAAATTCTCTTGAAGTATCCGATTGAATGTCTCGCTACTGGTTATCACGTACCATTGCCACTGAAAACCAGAGAGGAAACCGCTTTTGATGAGTTTACATACACGCAGCAAGAGCTTTTAAAGAGTCGGGATCAATTGCTCAACGCCATAGCTTATTACCGGCTGAAAAAACGGTTGTTTCAAAAAGCACGTGAACGTTGGCTGGAAACTCAAAAATCAAACTAGGTTTCGATAAACGTTGAAGAAAGAATGCTATTGCTCGAAGTTAAAAATCTGAAGGTGCATTTTCCCGTGAAGCACGGGATGTTCAGCCGCGTCCGCGAATTCGTGAAGGCGGTGGACGACGTGAGCTTCAGCATCGCGCCGGGCGAAACGCTCGGCCTCGTCGGCGAAAGCGGCTGCGGCAAGACGACGCTCGGCCGCGCCATCGTCCGGCTGGTCGAGCCGACGGCGGGGGAAATCTCGCTCGACGGCGAGGACATCTTGAAAATGAGCGGCTCGGCCTTGCGCGCGCGGCGGCGCAAGTTCCAGATGATTTTCCAGGATCCTTACGGCTCGCTCAATCCGCGCATGACGGTTGAGCAGATCGTCGGCGAGGCGCTGGACATCCACAAATTGACCGACAGCAAATCCGCGCGACAGAAAAGAATTTTTGAATTGCTCAAGGACGTCGGCCTCGACCCGGTTTACGCGCAGCGGTATCCGCATGAATTTTCTGGCGGCCAGCGCCAGCGCATCGGCATCGCGCGCGCGCTGGCGGTCGAGCCGCAACTGATTATCTGCGACGAACCGGTGAGCGCGCTGGACGTTTCGGTACAGGCGCAAATCATCAATCTGCTCCACGATTTGCAGCAGCAACGCGGTATCGCGTATTTGTTCATTGCCCACGACGTCGCGGTGGTGGAACACATCAGCCGGCGGGTGATGGTAATGTACTTGGGCAAAATCGTGGAAATGGCGGAAGCCAAAACGATTGTTCGCGAGCCGCAACATCCCTACACGCAGGCGTTGATTTCCGCCGTGCCGGAAGTGGACCCGGAAACGAAGCGGCAGCGCATCGTTCTGCCGGGCGACGTGCCCTCGCCGATTCATCCGCCGAGCGGCTGTCCGTTTCATCCGCGTTGTCCGATTGCGCAACTTCCGAAGTGCGAGGAGGAATTTCCAGAATTGCGCGAAGTTCGAAAAGGCCATTGGGCATCATGCCATTTCGCGGGGACGAAGATTGAATCGCAAATTAATCCGGGCCGGCGCGCAGCCGTCTGATCGGGGAGTTATTATTTTGGCGACATGGCGGGTGGCCTGCCTCCGAGCTGAAAGTCGCACTGGCCTTTGGCGGAACCCGCCCGTACAAAAAGCCGGTAGGTGACATTGGTTTCCAGCGGGTCGGGATGCCTGCCGGGAATGAAGGAATTCATCCCGGGGATATTCTGGCCATAAGCAAAAAATTCCACCGGTGCGGATCGCGCCTTGGCAGTTAAATGCCAGACCGGTGCGGTAGAGTGATTGGTTTGCCACGCGGCCAGCGGCACGGCCTCTATTTCAGAAAGCCGATAACGCTGTCCTTCAAAACCAAAAAGAACCATTGGCGGCGCAGTCCAGGAGCGCGACGCCAGAGGACGCTGGGTATAGAACACTTGTATGGTCTTGGGCTTGAACCAATTGGTGAAGAAATGGACACATAAGATGACCAGCACGAGGGTGACGCCAACCAGGAGCCATTGCTTTTTTGTCATAAAAAATGAATGCGTGGAACGATTTATCGGTCTAATCTTCCGCTCAGGAAATTAACGTTATGAAAATAGCAGGCCGCGAGCCGGTGGCCAACATTCAAATTAGCGCGTTCACGTTGATCGAACTGCTCGTTGTTATTGCCATCATCGCGATTTTGGCGGCCATGCTTTTGCCCGCTTTAAGCAGTGCCAAGGAATCCGGCCGCCGCATCGCGTGCCTGAATAATCTCCATCAGTTGAGCCTGGCGTCCCAGATGTACGCCAATGAAAATCACGACTCCTATCCGCCACGGAGGGAAATCGGCAGTTGGCCGAACCGGTTTTACGGCAACTACGGCAAAAATGTGAAAGTGTTGCTCTGTCCCACGGATGTCGTAAACCCCTTATCGAACGGCAGCAGCTTTTCAAACAACGTCGCCGACATGTCGCCGCGCAGTTATCTCATGAACGGCTGGAATGATTATTTTTCCGAGTCACTCGGCATAACCGATTGGGGAACACTCGAACCATTCCTGTTCAACTCGGACACCACCATGAAACAAAATGCCATCCTGCATTCGTCCCAGACGGTGGTGCTTGGAGAAAAACGCCACGATTTCGGCGACTTCTACATGGATTTACTGGAAAATGGCGGCAACGACTATACCGGCATTCTCGAGCAAGGCCGCCATAGCAGCAACGGCCACACCAGCAGTCAGGCCAAGGGCGTCGGCAGCACCGGTGGATCCAATTACGCTATGGCGGACGGCAGCGCCAGATTCATCAAATTTCCGGGGGCGGTGGATCCATTGAGCCTGTGGGCCATCAGCGATGCCGACCGCGTGGCTTACGCGATCATTTATTAGAATTCAGGCTGGGGCAACTTTACAACGCCACTCGAACTTTTTTCAGGGACAAGGCATCGTTTCTAAAAGAGAGGGGTCGTTAAGGCAAAATCACGACCTGCCAGGACGGGTTAGACGAGTTGGGGCAGGGGCGTGAACACTCCCTTTCTGGAACGAGTTAGCACGGGTTCTGGTGAAGGATTGAACGACAGTTTAGGGAGTGGGGCCAAAGATTAATTTCCCGTCTTTAATTCCACCACATCGTGCGGGGCGGCTTCGCGCATCCCGGCGGGGCTGACGCGGATATAACGCGCCTTTTCACGGAGTTGCGCCAGATTTGCCGTACCGAGATATCCCATGCCGCTCTGGATGCCGCCGATGAGTTGGGCCAACACGCGGTCCACCGAACCGCACGCTTCCTTGAGCGCTTCAACGCCTTCGGGCGCGACCTTCTGCGTCGGGTTGGGCAGATGACCGTAACGCGCTGCCGAACCGGCTTTCATCGCGGCGAAACTGCCCATGCCACGGTATTGTTTGTAATATTTGCCGCTGATTTCAACGACTTCGCCCGGCGCCTCGTTGCAACCGGCAAAAATCCCGCCGCAAATCACCGCCTGCGACAGCGTCAGCGCTTTCACAATATCGCCGGATTTGGTGATGCCGCCATCTGCCAGAATGGAAACTTTCTTTTTTGCGGCCGGCCGTGAGCAGACGTAAAGGGCGGTCATTTGCGGAATGCCGACACCTGCAACGATGCGTGTGGTGCAAATGGAACCCGGCCCCTGGCCGACCTTGATGGCGTTTGCGCCGCATTCCGCGAGAAATTCCACGCCTGACGCGCTGGTGACATTGCCGGCGATGATGGGCAATTTCGGGAAGGCGTCCCGCAAAACCTTCACGGTGTCGCCCACGCCCTGGCTGTGGCCGTGCGCGGTCGAGACCGCCACCGCGTCCACGCCGCGCTCCACCAGCGCCTCCACGTGGTTGAGAATGCGCTCGCGGTCCAGCTCGCCGAACGCGTTGCGCGTGGCCGAGACCGCCGCGCCGCAGAGCAGATGGAAATGGGCGTCGCGTGCCGGCTTGAACTGCGCGTTTCGTTCCTGCGTAATGCGCTCCACGTCGCTCATCGTGATGAGGCCCTGCAACTGGTCGTCATCATCCACCACCAACAATTTGTGGATGCCGATGTGTTCGGTGAAGAATTTATCGGCGCGGGCAATGGGGTCCTTGCCCAGGTCCTTCTTCCTGACGGTGTGGACTTGGGCGCGCGGCGTAAGCGCCTCGGAAACCTTCTTTTTGGCGTAGCGCGGTTTAACGACATGGCCGGAGAGCAGGCCGACGAGCCGGCCCTTTTTATCCACGACCGGAAACGTGCTAAAACCGAATTTTTTCTGCTCAATCAGCGCCAGCACGTCGCCGATGAACTGGTCGGGCGAAACCTTGATCGGCTCCTGAATCAGGCCGTGGACGTGGTTTTTGACGCGGCTGACCTCGGACAACTGCTGTCGCTCCGGCATGTTGTAATGGATGAGGCCGAGGCCGCCGTTCAATGCCATGGCGATGGCCATGCGCGCTTCCGTCACCGTGTCCATGTCCGACGAAATGACCGGAATGTTCAGGTGCAGATGCTCCGCAAGCGTGGTGTCCAATTGCGTGTCGCGCGGGAGGATTTCCGAATACAGCGTGGCCAGCGTGATGTCGTCGAAGGTCAAGCCGAGCTTGTTGTTCGCGGGAAAGAACTGTTCCGCCGGCTGGTAGAACGGGTCGTCAAAAGTAGAATTGCGCGCTGCTGCCATGTCGGAAAATGAAGCCTGACCGCGGGCTTTGGCAAGATAATTTTTATGCGGATGGAAGGGTGCAGCTCTCTTCAACCGGCAGGGTCGGTGTTCACTTCAATTTCGTCGTAACGATTCATCCGGTAGATGGCAATTGAAACGGCCCAACTCGCCACGAAAACTCCAATAATCACGAAACCAATCATGCCGAAGTGGTCGTTCAATGAGCCAATCGCATCCCAAACGACGCCGTGCAAGTTGAGCTTATCGCCAATCAGACCGAGCGCCTCAATTCCTCCGATCAGCAATGCGACCAGGACTGAAACAAACGTGATGGTCATGTTGTAATAAAGTTTGCGGATTGGTTTGACGAATGCCCAGCCGTAGGCCGCCAGCATTAAAATACTGTCGGTTGAATCAATCAACGCCATGCCGGCCGCAAACAGGGTCGGGAAAACGAGGATGGACCAGATGGAAAGCCCCTTCGCCGCGCCTGTCGCCGAAATGCCCAGCAGCCCCACTTCGGTGGCGGTATCGAAACCAAGGCCGAAAAGAAAGCCGATGAGATACATCTGCCAGCTATGTTCGATCAAGCGGAACAAATTCCGAAAAATGCGCCCGAAGAACCCGCGTCTGCCAAGGAGGAGATTGAGGTCTTCATCCACAAATTGACCGCCTCGTTTGACATGCTGAAAAGTGCGATAAACCGAAATAAGAATAAGGATGTTGGCGGCGGCAATGGCCAGCAGAAAGAAAGCCGAAACGGAAGTTCCGATAATTCCGCCGATGGATTCAAACGAGCCAAAACGATTCTTGATGGCGACGGAAGTCAGGGCAATCACGACCGACAAGCCGAAAACGATGGTCGAATGGCCGAGCGAAAAGAAAAAGCCGACCCCGACTGGCCGTTTGCCCTGCTGCATCAGCTTGCGCGTCACGTTGTCAATCGCCGCGATGTGGTCGGCGTCCACGGCGTGACGCAGGCCAAACGTGTAGGCCAGAAATGCTGTCCCCAGCAGCACCGGATAGTCGTGAAAGGCGATCAGCGCCCAAATCCAAGCCCCGGCATTGAAGCCTATGAGCAACGCATAAAGGGAGGCAATCCGACCCCTCACCCCAGTCTGAATAACTGGAACAGGCGAGAGAATCGCATCGGAAGAAACCGGCTCGCCTTCAATAACCTTATCTGCAATTCGCATATATGCAGGCTTATACAGACGGTAACACTATTTTTAAATTGCGTAACACGATTTGTACTGGTAACATCTTTTTCTATGAACGTAACATTTCATTCAAACACGGGTCAAGTGCCAGTTTCACGTCGCGCCGGTGGAATTCTCAGCTTGGTTTCGGTGGGGGTTTGTGTGTTGTGTACTGCAATGGCCCATGCTCAAACCTTGACCAATCTCCAAACCGCCGCCAACGCGGTTTCCAACACGCCTTCTTCGACGGCTGACACCAATCGGGTCATGCACTTGCCGGACGTCATTGTGACCGGAACACCAATCATCGAGGGGAACGGGCTGACGCCGTTGGCCGGGGAGGTGACGACTGTTTCGCAAGCACAAATCCAGGAATTGAACGCGCAGGATTTGCAATCGGCGTTGCGCGAAACGCCCGGGGTCGTGGCCACGCATTATGATCCGATCGGCAGTTTCGGCGGCGGCCAAGGCGGCGCGGTGTTCATTCGCGGCATGGGCGTGTCACGTCCCGGCGCGGAAATCCAATTGGACATTGATGGCATCCCGAACTACAACAGCGTCTGGACGCATCCGCTGCTGGACATGCTCAGCGTGGATATTGCCCGGAGCGTTGACGTGTATAAGGGCGCGCAGCCGGTGTTATACGGAAACATGGCGTTCGGCGTGGTGGACCTGATGACCAAACGCCAAACCGAGCCGGACTTTAACACCAGTTTGGAACTCGCCGGCGGCTCGTATGGGACGCTTGTGCAAGTCGCCGAAACCGGCGGCAAGGTGAATAACTTTGACTATTATCTGGTCCAAAGCTATCGCTCCTCCGACGGTGACCGTCCGCATTCTGATGGCCAATTGCAGAATTACTTTGGACGGATCGGCTACGCGCTGAACACGAATTGGGAAGCGCACGTGGTGTTCAACCGCACGGACAACTACGCGGACGATCCCGGCGTGGTGAACAGTGGATACAACGACGGCCGTTTTAAGGACGATGATTATCTGACCATCGCCACGCTGGCGGATCATTACAAAAAGGCTGACGGCTATGTGAAGGCGTATTGGAATGGCGGCGAACTGAACTGGGTCAACCAATACGACGGAACGGCAAATGATGAGACCACGCTGACTCACTATGACAATTATGGTGTCAAGACGCGCGAGACCTTCAAACCGTGGGACGGCGGCACACTGATGGCCGGTGTGGACGAGGATTTCATCAGCGGCAAATTCGACACCACGGATCCCGATGTGCCGATGAATGACGAGACCCTTCCGCGTACGACGTTTCAGATTTTTCAGCCGTATGGAATGATCAGCCAGCGCTGGGATTTCGACAACGGCGTTTACCTCCAGCCGTCGGCCGGGGTTCGATATTTCGATCATAACGTTTTTCCCGGCGAATATGCGCCGCAGGCCGGGTTGGTGCTCGGCGTCAAGGAGACGGAGTTCCATGCGTCCTACGCTCGCGGCGTGAACTATCCCGGCATTTTCGTCGAAGCGATACCGGCGGAAAACGAACCGAGCTACCACAGTCTGCATGCCGAGACGCTGGACCATTACGAACTCGGTGCCAGCCAGCGGTTTGGCACGCTCGCCAAGCTGGACTTGACTTTGTTCTACGATGGCGGCCAAAACCGGATCGTTTTTGATTACACGGCGCCTTATCCGTTCCCTTGGGAGAACATTGGCCGTTTTCATACCGAAGGTCTGGAAACCGCGTTGACGGTCACGCCGATCCGTGATCTCTCGTTGTTCGGCGGATTTACCGTGCTCGAAGCCGACCCCAGTGATCTGCCTTATACACCCCGATGGACCGCCAGTGCTGGCGCGACGTACCGGTTTCTCAAGCATTTCCGTCTCAACGTGGACAGCCAGTATGTTGGCAGCCTAAACGCCGTCACCCTCGGCCCCAATCCACTTAACGAGGCGCTTGCCACGTCCAGCACAATCGGCTCTTACTTTCTTGTCAATGCCAGGCTCAGTTACGATTTTGCTTTGCCGAGCTGGCATCTTCACGGTGAGATTTTCGTGGCCGGTCAAAACCTCACCGATGCGAACTACCAGGAGCAACCCGGCTACCCCATGCCCGGCATCAACGGCATGGGCGGCATCCGCGTGAGCTTTTGATGTGGGATGAAATCATGCGTTTCGCGGTATGCAACAGGACCCGATTCAACAATCCACAACACAAATCAAAATCATTCCATGAAAAAACAAATCCTCATCTGGTTGGCAACCATTGCCGTTCTAACTTCCAGCAACCTTTTCGCCCACGAGGACGAAATTTCCGCCGCCGGTTCGAACCTCTGGAATCAGGCGCAGGAACCCACCAATTGGTGGGACGCCATCAAACAAGTGCATGGCCACGTCGGGCCATGGAACGTCCTGGGCTGGCGCATGGGCAAGGCGGCGTTGCGCGAACTCAGCGCGACATGGGGACAGCACCAATTGGACATAATCTGCCACATTCCGCTTCAAACACCCTATTCCTGCATCGCCGATGGATTGATCATCGGCACTGGCAACAGCATGGGACGGCTGGACATTCATTTGAGCGAAGTCGCAACGATGAACGAAATTTACGTCAGTGCCCGGCGAAAAGACGGCACCGGCCCGGTGTTGCTCCTCAAGCCGAATCTGAAATATATGGAACAAATTTGTGATGCGCCCGACTCACAAAATACACCACTGGCAAACGAATGCGCCAAGTTGCCGGAAAAAGAACTTTTCGTGATCGAAAAAATCCAGCCTTCTGATAATAATCCAAAATAAGATTTTGACCCCGTCGAACCGTTTCAGGTGCGTTTTGCACTGACGGCACCATTTTGATTATCATGTGTAACATAAATTATCATGTTTGAGCGCAATTTTATTTTTGCCGTCGCCGTCCTGTTGTTGGCGACAGATTTTGCGAAATCCGCAAATGTTCCACTCACAAATGCGCCGGTGATCCTTCCTAGTATTACTGTCACCGGCGCCCTGTCGCCGTCCCTGACCTCGCCTTCCGCTGCCCAAGCTGCTGAACAAAACAAGGAAATTCCCGGCGGTTTCACAATCAAAACAACGGATGAAATGAACAAAGGCCGCGCTTCAAATTTTCTGGATTTGCTCCAGGGCGTTCCAGGCCTGTTCATGCAAAGTGAAAACGGAATGGAAATGTCCAAGGTTTCCATTCGCGGTTCGGGTATTGAATCGGACGACGAGCCGCTGGGCGTGGAATTTTTGCTCGACGGCATCAGTTTCGACCAAGGTGACGGCGAAACGATCATCGAAGATTTTGACGTGGACACCTTGAAATACGCGGAAGTGTATCGCGGCGCCGATGCTTTCAAGTACGGCGCGCTGACGATGGGCGGCGCGATCAATCTTGTTCCGTTGACCGGTTATGACGCCGATCCGTTTCAGTTGCGGCTTGAGGGCGGCAGTTACGGTTTCATGCGCGGGCAAATCAGTTCCGCCGGCGTGGACGGGAAGCTTGATTATTATGCGTCGCTGTCAGGGCGCTACCGCGACGGCTATCGCGAGCACAGCCGGGAAAACACCGAACTTTTTTTCTCCGATTTTGGCGACAAAATCACTGACAATCTGGAAAATCGTCTTTATGTGACCGTGGATCAAACAGACCGCCAACTGCCCGGCGGATTGACGCAGG
>Ga0335085_10001859_pt1 | contig 42089 bp, 32 predicted proteins | sample Lox_Sample_45_FD_206712 | JGI IMG/M metagenome (GOLD analysis project Ga0335085, IMG submission 206712) | Soil microbial communities from Loxahatchee National Wildlife Refuge, Florida, United States - Lox_Sample_4.5 | ecosystem: Environmental > Terrestrial > Soil > Wetlands | place: USA... | reverse complement strand
CTGCTGCGCCGAGGATCGGAACAACATCGCCGGATGGACCCCGCCGTACGGCGCCGGGATCTCGTTCTGGGTGAAGTCCGCCGGGGCGAAGGACAGCGCGACGGTCACCGTCGCGGACTCGACGGGCGCCACCGTGCGCACGATGACGGTCGCGGCGAAGACGGGTCTCAATCGCACGTGGTGGGATCTGCGGGGCGAACAGACGACGGAGGCGCGCATCCGGGTGTCGCCGCCGTACTCGCCATGGTTCACCGTCACGGCGGAGGGACGCGCCGCTCCCGCGTTCGGGCGCTACGCGCTGCTGCAGCCGCCGGGCAAGTACACGGTCACCGTTGCGGTGGGCAAGGAGAAGGCGTCACAACCGTTCACCGTGCTCAAGGATCCCGCGACCGCCGGGAGCGAGGCGACCATCGCCGAGCAGATGGCGTTCGAGAAGGGCGTGATGACCGACATCAACACGGCCGCCGATCTCGTGAACGGGATCGAGAAGATGCGCGCGCAGCTCGCACTGTTCAAAGCGCAGGCGTCGGGGCCGGACAAGGCGAAGACGGTCGCGCGGATCGACTCGATGGATGCGAAGCTGGTACAGGTGGAAGGAGAGATCCGCCAAGTGCAGGCGACCGGGCGCGGACAGGATGCCAACCGGCAGCCGTCGCGGATCGCGGAGCACTTGATGTATCTCGCCGGGACCGTGGGGAACTCGGACATGCAGCCGACCACGCAGGCGAAGGCGGTGGCGAAGGAGCTGCATGACGAACTCATGAACGTGAAGGCGCGGGCGGATGCGCTGCTGGCGAAGGACGCGAGCGGGGTGAAGCCGGTGTTCTGAACCCCGAGTCGACGACAGTCAACGAGAGTCGGCGACAGTCAACCAAAGTCAACTGAAGTGAACGGCGGACGTCTGTCGTTCACTTTCGTTGACTTTGATTGACTGTCGTTGAGTTTGGTCGACTGCCGTTGACCGTCTTTGACCTCAGGGCTTCTCGACGCTCACGATCCACGGCTCTCTTCGCTTGCCGAACGCCACCGTCACGGTCATCGGCCGGAACGACGCGAGGTCGCCGGGATTCTGACTCGCGCCGATCGCGCCGCGGAACCGGTGCGGCACGTTGATCTCCAGCGGATCGAGATCGCGGATCTCTCCCATGAGACGCGGCGCCTTGCCCACCTCATCGATCCAGCCAGAGTAGCGTCCCCAGACGATCGCATAGCGGCCGCGATCGGGATACCGAGCTCGCAGCGCGGCGGCGTCTCGCCCCGCGTCGACCACGAACAGCCGGGACTCGCCACGCTCGAGATGCTCGAGCGTCGTGCGCGCCCGAAGTGCGGCACCGGTCGCCGCGGCGTCCTTCGGGTGCGCCGCGCTTGCGGAATCCCAGATCCTGGCCGTGTCGCGACTCTGGTCGAGGAGGCGATGATAGGTCGGCCCGTCGAACTCGAGCACGAAGAGCGCCTCGCGGCGGAGCGACCGCGACCACCCCCGAAGCGTATCGCGCGGAAGAGAGGCGGGTACCGGGAATCCCATCTCCTTCAGCTTCGCGTCATTCAGCCAGTACGGACGCGAGTAGTGGTTCAGCGGGGTGGCGCCGCTATCGGCCTGTGAATCCTGCACATACTGGACACGAAGCGTGAGCGACAGCCCGTTGTTCTCTTTCTCGGTCCACACCCGGTCGAGCTCGCGTTCACTCAAACGCAACTCGCTGTCCGGAGCGCCCACTCGGTTGTACGCGACGCCACCCAGCGCGACCACGTTCGCGAAGGCGACGATGCCCGCGCCGATGAACAAGGTGCGCCCCACCCACGCCGGCCGGATCATGGTGCGGCCGGTGCGGCCGGTGCGGCCGGCGCGGCCGGCGCGGCCCTCGGCGCGATCGCTTCGCGCCGCAGACGGCCGAGGGCGAGGAGGAGGAGGATCGCCGCGAGGCCCACCACGAGGAAGAAGAGCCACTTCGGCATCGACTCCCACCACCAGTCGTAGAACTTGTAACCGAGCAGGATGACGAAGCACACCACGCCGGTGTTGATCAGCGGCGTCCAGCGCCGCTTCACCCCCACCCAGATCGTGGCCGCCGCGCCGGTGAAGCCGACGATCTGGTAGATCCCCTCGATCGTGTCCTTGCCGAGCGGCAGGTAGCTGTCCGACCCGGTCGTGGCCAGAGCGAGCACAGGGAGGAAGAGGGCCACGATGCCGGTCACGCGATACGTCGCCGCGAACAGATCCGACTGACGGCGCAGCACGGCCGGCGCGGCGATGAGGAGGATCCCCGCCGGAAAGAGGTTCTCGCTCCGCTCCAGCGCATCCTGCCAATAGGCGCCGGTGAGCGCCGCGGTTCGCGCGGTCACGAACGCAGCCAGCCAGGCGAGTCCCAGCACGAGCAGGAGTGGGCTGTCGTAGCGGTACGCGAAGAGCAACGCGAGCGCCGCCCAGACGACGAATGCCCGGTCCGAGGGCGTGATGTCGAAGATCTGGCCGAGCATGCCGAGATCCAGCACGAAGCAGACGACGGCGATCAACGCCGCGAGCTTGGTGAAGTACGGCGATGCGCCGCGCCCGCCCAGCCACACCGTGACGGCGAGGCTGGCGAACGCCGCCGTGAGCAGGATCGCGACCTGGGCGAGCGTCGGCAGGTCCCCCCAGAAGCGATAGTACAGGAAGTAGACGCTGGCGCCGAGCGCGCCCGCGCCAAGGAAGGAGAACGCGCGCATGCCCGCCGAGAGCTGCTTGGTCTCCGCGCTGCGGTCCACGTCGTAGACCAGCGCGTACTCCTTGAGCAGCGTCTCGTGATGCTCGCGCGCGGCGCGTTCCTGCTCGGGAGAGAGCGCGAGCACGCCCGCCGTGCGGAGCACGGCAAGCTCCTCCTCGAACGCGCGGATGCGGTCGGCGCGCTGCTGCGCCGTGTTGCGGTCGGTGACGCCCATCGTGCCGCCAAACCTAGTTCGCCAGAGCGCGGCCCGCGAGCGCGCCGCGCGACTTGTGGAACGTCCAGCCGGGCTGGAGATTCGCGCACATGTCGGACCGCACGCGGTCGGGGACCCTCTTCCCTCCCCTCACTTGGCTCCGCGAGACCACCGCGAAGTCCGCGCTCGCCGATCTCATCGCCGGCATCACGCTCGCCGCGTACGCCATCCCCGTCTCTCTCGCCTACGCCTCGCTCGCCGGGCTCCCGCCGGAAGTGGGCGTCTACGGCTTCCTGTTGGGCGGGCTCGGCTACGCGGTCTTCGGCACGTCGCGCCAGGTCGCGATCGGGCCGACCTCCGCGATCTCGCTCACGGTCGGCGCGACGCTCGTCGAGCTGAGCGGCGGCGACGCGATGCGCGCCGTGCAGATCGCCTCGCTCGCCGCGGTCACCACCGCGGCGCTCTGCGTGATCGCGTGGCTCCTGCGCCTCAGCGCGCTCAGCGCGTTCATCAGCGAGACGAACCTGCTCGGCTTCAAAGCCGGCGCCGGACTCGCCATCGCCAGCACGCAGCTCGCCAGCTTCTTCGGACTCCCCGGCGGCGGGGATGACTTCTTCTCACGCCTCGCGTACGTGGCGCGGCACCTGGGGGAGATCCACGTCGCCACGACGCTGTTCGGCGTGACCGCGCTCGTGCTCCTCTTCCTCGGCGGCAAGTTCCTGCCGGGACGCCCCGTGGCGCTCGCGGTGGTGGTCCTCTCGATCGCGGCGGTGGCGTTCACTCCGTTGCGCGACACGGGGATGAAGCTCGCCGGCGCGGTCACCCCGGGGCTGCCGCACATGTCGCTCCCCTCACTGCGCCTGCGCGACGTGGACGGCGTGATCCCGCTCGCCTTCGCGTGTCTCTTGCTCGCGTACATCGAAGGGCTCTCGGCGGCGCGCACCTACGCCGAGCAGCACAGCTACGAGGTGGATGCGCGGCAGGAGCTGCTCGCGCTCGGAGGGGCCAATCTGTTGGTCGGATTGGGGGGCGGCTACGCCGTGGCGGGGGGACTGTCACAGACCGCGGTGAACGATAAGGCCGGGGCGCGCACGCCGCTCTCGCTCGTGTTGGCCTCGGCGACGCTCGCGCTCTGCCTGCTCTACCTCACCGGCCTCGTGCGCGATCTGCCGAAGACGGTGCTCGCCGCGATCGTGCTCGTGGCGGTGAACGATCTCATCCGCATCCGCGAGATCGCGCGGCTGCGCCGTGTGAGCGCCCTGGAGTTCGGCGTCGCGCTCATCGCACTCGCGGGGGTGCTCCTGCTCGGGATCCTCAACGGCGTGATGGTCGCGGCGGTGGCATCGCTCGCGATGGTGATCGGCCGCACCGCCTCGCCGCACGTCGCGTTCCTCGGGCGCATCCCGGGCACCGATCGCTACTCGGACCTGGAGGTGAGCCCGGAGAACGAGGCGATCCCGGGGCTCCTGCTCGTGCGGATCGAAGCGCCGCTCCTGTACTTCAACGTGGACCACGTGGAACAAGCGATCCTCAAGAAATTCCGCGAGCGCCCCGAGGTGCGGCAAGTGATCATCGATCTCTCGACCTCACCCAACGCGGATCTCGCCGGCGTCCGTATGCTCGTCACCATCGAGCAACAAGTGACCGCGCGTGGAGCGAGCTTCCGCTTCGTGAACGCGCATTCGCGCGTGCGCGAGCTGCTGGAGCGGGCTCGCGTGGTCGAGGCACTCGGGCCCGTGGACCGGATGACGTCGCTCCCGGTGGCGGTCGAGGAGTTCGAGCGCGGCGGCGCGCCGGCGCGCTGACTGGCGCTTCGGCCCCGCGACTAGACGGCGGCGGCCGCCCCGATCTCCAACCGGACGTCCACCGCCGCGCCGTGCACGAGCGTGCCGTGCGCGGGGCAGCTCCGCGCCACGCGCTCGAGCATCTCCGCGTGATGCGCCGGCAGCTCCGCCGGCACGACCACGCGCACCGTGAACTGCCCGATGCGCGACGGGTTCTGCGCGCCGCGCTGCTCCACTTCCACGCGCATCCCTTCGAACGGGAGGCCGCGCGTTTCGAGGTACTGCTGCACGTAGAGCGCCACGCAGGTCCCGAGCGCGGCGCCGAGGAGCTCGATCGGCATCGGCGCGGCATCCTCGCCGCCGCCGCGCGGCGGCTGGTCGACGAGCACGCGGTGCTGCCGGATCTGGGCGGCGAACTTCAGTCCGCCCTCGTGCGTGATGACCATGGGCGCGTGCGCGCCGGTGACCGCCATGAGGATGCTCCTGAGAGAAGTGGCTCCCTGGAATCATGCGCGGCGCGGGCGATTTCTCTGTCGGCGGACTCCGCCATCGCATCGTAGGGGATTCCTTGGCGGATCGCGCGAGCGGCGCGTCCCGCCGGGCGTTACCCGCCGAGCGCGATCGTGAGCGCGGTGAGCACGACACCCACGAAGACGACCACGAGGCCAGCGCGCACCGGACGATAGCCCGACCAGGCCCCGAGGGAGACGCCGCTCGCGAAGAGGAGCACGATCGCGATCGCGTTCGAGATCCGGAGCGCGCGGCGCGCGTCATCGACGAACGCGAACGGCGCCGCCACCGGGAGCGTCGCGACCATCACGAGGAGGAAGCAGGCGAGCGCGCCGAGCACGTCCGCCTTCGTCACCCCGGACACGCGCGGGGGCTCGGGAAGCGACTGGAGTCGCGCGTGCACGCGCGCGATCTCCGCCGGGCTGAACGCGCCCGCCACGCCCTCGGGGAGCGCCGCTTCGATCAACCGCGCCGCGGCAGTAGGATCCGATGCCGCGCGCACGGCCCGCAACTCGGAGAGCTCGCGCGTGCGCAGGAGCATGTTCGTGATCACGTACATCACGCCATCCACGAGTCCCCAGGCGGCGCTGCATCCGACCGCGGCGACGAGCATGTCGCGCACGCTCTGACGGCCGGCGCTCGCGACGCTCAGGATCCCCGTGAACGAGAGCGCCATGATGAGCCCGAAGATGATCTCCGAGCTCCGCTCCACCGGATCGAGCACGCGCTTCATCGGCACGGGACCCTCATCGCGCGACTGCCGCCGGCTTCTTGATCAGCCAGACCTTGGACATGACCCAGCTCACCGTGATCCCGACCACACACCCGAAGATCACCTCGAGGACCCTGTGCAATCCTTCGCGGAGCCCGGGCTTCGCCGCCCCCATCGCGATCCCCGACGCGATCACCACCGCCGCGCTGATCGGCGCCTGTCGCCACATCGTCTTGACCTTCACCACGTAGCTCGAGAGGAGCACGGTGACGGCCAGGGCGAAGGGGAGCTCCCACGTGGCGGCGCCGCCGAAGAGGAGGAAGGCGAGCCCGACGGCGCTGCCGACGAGCACGTTGATCAGCCGGCTGAAGAACATCCGGCGGGCCTCGCTCACCTCGGGCTCCGAGGCCGCGACCATCGACGCGATCCCCCAGATCGGCTTCGTGTCGCCGAGCGCGCTCAGGCCGAACCACACGATGGCGGTCGCGATGAACACGTTCACCGCGAACCGCGCACCGATCAGGTGTTCGTACTCGAGCCCCCAGCGGTCCATGACGCGCCGGGCCCAGCGGGCCGCCGCCCGCTCCGTCATTCGTGCGACTGCGGCGCGTTCCCGTGCAGGCGGTACACGATGCCGGTCTTGGTCGCGTCGAGCGCGATCCAATCCTGCGCCGCGTACTGCAAGGCGACGAAGAAGCGCTCGGCCCGCTCCATCGCGTCGAGCGACAGGTCCTTCCGGTCGCCGAATCCGATCTGGAAGGCCCACTCGCCGATCAACGGCCGGTGCTCTCCGCGCGTGCGCCAGATGCCCACGTCGGTCTTGGCGGTGATCCCATCGCCGAAGTCCACCATCCCGATGTCCTGCAGCACCTCCTCGATGATCGTCTCGCTCACGAGCTCGATGCGCTCGCCGGGACTCTTCTTGAGACGCTCGAGGACGGGGAACACGCTCGTGAGGACGTCCATCGACAGGACGTCGCGTTCCTTCATGTGCGAGCGCGGGAACTGCACGTTGTGCGAGTAGAGCATGCGGATCCCGCCGAGCGCCTTCTTGAGCGGGAGCGCCTGCGCCTTGAACTTGATCCGGTAGTCGCCCTGGATGTGCGGGCGCACATCGGTCTCCGCCGCCTCCTGGAGGTCCGTGTGGCGGAACTTGAACACGATCTCCGCATCGCCCACGGGGAATCCATCCTTGTACGGGATCCGGCGGCGCGCGATGAAGCCGTTGTTGTAGAGACGATAGTCGTGCGTGTCGATGAAGAGGACTTCGCGGATCTTGAGGGGCGTCTCGAAGAAGCCCTCGTTCGAGAAGCGTACGCCCGTCTGCTTCGCGGGATGCTTGATGACCTTGCCGAAGTCGAAGAGCGCCTTGCGCGAGTCGAACTTGTTCGGCCGGAGGATGAGCTTGCAGCCGAGGTAGTGCACGTCGTGGATCGGGATGCCGTCGGCGTAGACGCCCGGCTTGAGCTGCGGGACCCGGCCGGCCCAGTGGGTCTTCATCGTCTCGAAGTTCGCCCCCTTCGCCGGCGCCTTCGTGTCGTTCTTCTCGATCCTCTCGGTCCTCTCCGCCTTCGCGATCGTCGCCATGGGACCCCCACTGCACGATGGAGCGCCGGGCGCGGGCGGGACGATCCCGGACGCGCGGCACGTTACGATCCAAGAGTGCGGACCGCGCCCACGGCCGGAAGTCGGGGCAATGCTGACGTCTGTCAGCGAATCGCCTATGCGGGCGCGGGTCTCGCGCGCCGCGGCGGCTAGAAGCGGTAGTTCACTCCCAGCGCGAGCTGCGGCCAATAGGTCGCGTACTTCTTCAGGTCCTGCTGCGATTTCGCGACCTGTGCGTCGAGGTCCTGCTGAAGGGCCGGGTCGGTGGCGGCGTTGGGCGCGGTGAGGTGCGCCGTGGGCGTCGAGATCATCACGCCGAAGTCGAAGAGGAATCCCCAGCGAGACTTGCCGCGATGCGGAGTACCGACGCCGATTCCCGCGTACCAGGCCGTCGTGGGATACGTGACGGTGCCGACCAGCGGCCCGCCGAGCGCGGCTTCGGTGTAATACGTCCCGCCGATCTTGATCGAGTCGCCCGGCGCGATGACCCCGTTGGCGGTCACTTTGTTCTTGTTCAGGATGATCCCGCCACTGAAGCGGAAGGAGCCGTTCGCCTTCGGATACCAGTCGAGGAGCAGCGGCACGTTCTGGAGCGAGAGCTTGCCGTCGTAGGTGATGCCGGTGTTCGTCTGCGTAGTGGAGTAATTCACGAGTCCGTTCAACGTGGCGCGCCCCCCGAAGTGCGACGTGAAGAGCACTCCGCCCACGAGGCCGACGCCGAGCGTGCCGGCCTCGACGCCGAGGGAAGCGCCGGGGAACTGGGCGTGGGCGCTCGCACCGAGCGCGCCGGCGACGGCGAGGGCGAGCAGCGTGCGGGGGGCGCCAGCACGGCGCGAGGCGGTGCGCGCGGAGGACGCGATGTCTTGGCGGAGGTCGGTCATCGGCTATTCATGGCGCGGCGAGGACGAGGGCGCAAGGAACGACAGTCGACGACAGTCGACGACAGTTAACGACAGTCAACTACAGTGGCCGACGGTCAACGACAGTCGACGACAGTCGACGACAGTTCATCACGGGATCTGTCGCCGACTGTCGTTGACTGTCGTTGACTGTCGTTCCCTGCCCTGGACCGTCGTCGACCGCCGTCGACTGTCGTCGACTCGCCGTCCCCTCACCCTCCCAACGCAATCGTGATCGCCACCAACACCGCCCCCACCACCACCATCGCGAGCCCCGTCACCCACGGATGCATCCGCGATTGACGGCCGAACCCGTATCCGGTGACGAACAGCAGCACGATCGCGATCGCGTTCGAGACACGCAGCGCGCGCATGGCATCGTGCATGAACACGAACGGGAGGATCACCGGGAAGGTGCAGACGAACACCCACAGGAAGCACCCGAGCGCGGCGAGCCAATCCGCCCCCTCCAGGCGCGGATGCTCGGCCGGGTCGGGGAGCTTCACGATGCGCTCGCGCACGCCGTCGAGCGCGGCCGGCGGCATGAGCGACGCGAGCATCGGCGTCACCCCCTCCGCGATCGCGCGGCGCGCGGTCTCGGCGTCCGACGCGGCGCGAACGGCGAGCAGCGTCCCGATCCCCTGCGCCCGCTCGCTGAGTCGCGCCATCAGGTAGAAGATCGCGTCGATCAACCCCCAGGCGAAATTGCACCCGAGGGACCCGATGAGCATCGTGCGCACCTCGGCATGCCCCGCCTCCGCGGCGCTGAGCGAGCCGGTGAACGTGAGCACCATGATCAAGCCGAACAGCGCCTCCGAGATACGGTCGATCGGCGCGAGCGCGCGCCACGTGGATCGCTGAGCAGGAGCCTCTGGCATCGGCCGTCTCCTATGGACCGCGCGGTGGGAGGAGGAAGAGCGTCGTGGCGAGGATCGCGTAGACCATGAGCATCAGGACGCCGACGAACCACGCCGATCGTCCGCTGTTGGTGACGAGCGAGGCCGTGAGGGTCGCGAAGAGGACCATCACGACGGCACCGGGCCAGAAGATGAGATCCATGGGCGCCGGACCGAGCACGTAGCTCACGAGCACGAGCACGGGCGCCACGAAGAGCGCGATCTGCGCCGCACTGCCGAGCGCGATGCCCACGCTGAGATCCAAGCGGTCCTTGCGCGCGCCAGAGAACGCGGAGGCCGCCTCGGCGGCGCCCCCCACGAGCGCGACCACGATGAACCCGACGAACGCAGACGAGAGCCCGAGGTGCGCCGCCGCCTGCTGCACGGACTCCACGAACAGCTCGCTCACCAAGGCGACGAGCACGGTGACGACCGCGAGCGTGCTGAGCGACAGTCCGATGGGCCACGGCTGCCCGTCCGGCTCCCCGTGCTCGGCGCTCGCGAAGAACTCACGATGCGTTCCGAGCGAGAAGAACATCCCGAGGCCATAGGCGACGATCAGCAGCACCGAGATGGCCACGCTCAAACGCTGCGTGAACGCCGACACCGGATCGCCGTCGGCCTCGCTCAGCGCCGACGGGATGATCAAGGCGATCGATGCGAGGAAGAGGAGTCCGGCTTGGAATCGCGCGGAGGCGCGATTGTATTCCTGCGTGTGGTGCTTGAGCCCCCCGAGCAGGAACGACGCGCCGAGCATGAAGAGCGTGTTGGTGACGATGGCGCCGGCGAGGCTCGCTTTCACGAGCATGTACTGGCCGGCGCGCAGCGCGGTGAGCGCGATGATCAACTCGGTGAGGTTCCCGAGCGTCGCATTGAGCAGGCCGCCGACGGCGTCGCCGGTCTTCGCGGACACGGATTCGGTGGCATGACTGAGCAGCGCCGCCAGCGGCACGATCGCGATCACCGAGAGCGCGAAGAGCGCCGTATGCGCCTCGGGGGCGAGGCCCTCGTAGACGAACAGCGCCGGCACGAAGACGAGCAGCCAGAGCAGCTTGTTGTGCCGGATCTCGTGGAGGAGTGGCTTCATGAGCGGCGCTCACGGGGGAGGACGGAAAACAATACAGGTCGCACCGGCGCTCGGCGAGCGCCCGCTGAGCGTCCCACCCGGCGCCGCGCGCCGCGTCAATACGCGTAGCCCAGCTTGAGGTAGACGCCGTAGTTGCCCGCGTTCCCGTGCGCGTACTCCAGGTTCGCGACCATGCGCGCCTCGGGCTTGAGGAGGAAGTGCACGCCCAGTCCGTACATGGGGTACCACGTGTTCTCATCCTCCGCACCGCTCGCGCCCGTGCCGTAGAGGTACGCCGCGCCCGCGAACAGCGTCGCGCCCCAGCGTTCCGCGATCTTGAACCGCTCCTCCGCCTCGAGCGACGACATGTACTGCCCGAGGTACTGTCCCATCTTGTATCCGCGCAGGATCACCGACGCCTCCGCCGACGCCGGCGCATCGAAGGTGAACCAGTTGTACTGCCGGAGCGCGAGCACATGACCGCTCCCGTGGCCCAGGAACGCGCGCCCATCCACGCGAACCGCCGAGTACGCGGTGTCGCCCGCGAACCAATCGCCGTACCAGATGTTGTTCGCGTTCAGATACCAACCGGAGGTGGGCGAGTCTTCGCTGTCGCGGGAATCGTGCTGCACCACGAGCCCGGCGCCGGCGTTCTTGAATCCGCGGATGCCGAGCTGCTCGAGGATCAGGTCGTCGTCCGTGGAGCCGCCGAAGACTTGGAAGTTCGCGAGGGACGCCTGCGCGCCGCCGAACCAGTCGCCGGTCACGCGGTACAGGTAGCGAGTCGAGAACGCGGCGAGCTCGCCCGTCGTCTTCAGCGGCTGCCCGGTGCCCAAGTAGTCCTGGTAGTCATTGTTGATGTGTCCGAACGCGCCGATCGCGACGAGGCGCTGATGATCCTCGCCCCACGAGAGCCGCGCGAACACCGCGCCGATGTAGGACTGCGTGCTCGTGTACGTAGCCGTGAGGCCGATCATCGAGACGCGGGACTCGGGATCGATCTTGAGCACGTACGCGCCGAGCACGCCAAGCGAGGTGCCGAGCTTCGGGTTCGACGAGACCGTCGGCATCGCCATCCACGGAGACTTGGCGAGCTTCGCGTCCGTCGCGGCGGCAGAGTCGATGGCTTGTGCCGATGCGAGGCTCGCGCCGGCGAGCGTCACAGCGGCAAAGAGCAGCGCCGTGCTCGGCGCGACAATGGTGAATCTCAGGGTCGTGTCCCGGGACGAGAGTGGATACCGCACCGCGAAGATGTTGGCGACCAGAGTGTGCCGCTCGAGTATGCTAACGCGCGGCGAGCGCCGTCGGATTCGGCGTCGGCTCGCCGATCTTCCGAAGGGTGTTGCGATCGGTGTGATGGAAGGGCTCGGTCTTGTCGGGCAGGAGCAACAGCGTCGTCTGCTCGTACGACCATGTGCCGTCGGCGTTGAACGTGATGGTGATGGCGTAGTCCATCGTCCGGAACGCGTACTCGAGGAATGGATCGGAGACGATGCCATTCGTGAGCGATCCCCGCACGGCCTCGAGATGGAACGTGTCGGCGTCGGGGGCCGCGCGGCCGACAGCCATCGCGATCTGGCCGCGCGGGATCGCGAGCGTCTGCGTCACGCGCCCAGTCTTCGGTTCCCAGAGCCAGTAGCCCACTTGATCGTGCAGCGTCTCCACCTCGTTCGGCTTGATGATGCGCGTGTGATAGCGCAGGCCGTAGAACAGCTGCGGCCCGTTGGTCTGCGCATCGATGGGCTGCAGTTCTTGGTGCTCGACGAATGGTTGATGCTCGGGGCCGGCGGGCTTCGGATTCACATCCATGCCCTGCTCGCCGATCCAGAGGCCGGCCATCCTCGTGAGCGGTCCGAGATTGGCCAGCGTGTTCGGGTCTGGTTCCGGCTCGGTGTAGATGTCCTCGGGGAAATCCGTCATCGGCGCTCCACCGAAGCGATGCGGACGCGGGAGCTCAATTCTCGCCGCCGCCCCGCTGCCACGGCCCGGATCCGCTCCGGTGGTACTTCATCGCCTCGCGATCCACGGCGTGTTCGGCGCAATCGGCGTCGTCGCATGGATAGAGCCACGCCTCGCTGACCTTCGCGAACATCGGCGTGTTGCGGAGCGCGGTGAGCACCGCGCGCGCCTCGGTGTCGAGGGCAGCGGCGTCGCTGAGCGCAGTGCTCGTCAGATAGACCACGCGGACCGGCCCGCCCACCTCACCGGGCCGCGAACTCAGGATCTGCAAGTGCAGATCGTGCACGCCCGGCGGCAGATCCTTCACCGACTCTCCCCCGCAGGAGATCACGCCGGCGAACGCAGCGGCCATCATCAGGGTCGCGAAGTGGCGGAGCATGATGCCTCCATGACGGCTTGGGACGAATGAGCGCCAGCGAACCGATCACGCAGCGCTTCGCACGAGCATGCCGACCCCGACCGCGCGCGGCAAGTGGCACCTGACCGCGAGCACGCGCGGACACCGAGGGCCGACGCTCCCAGCGGCTGCTCGTTCCGTGAGGGGCGCGCCCCGTCAGCTCGCCGGCGGGCGTCCCGCCGCCCACGGCGGGTTGAACGGAGTTGGCGACGGCGCGGACGCCGGTGGTGACGGCGGCGGCGCTGGCGGCGGCTCCGGACGCGACGGCGCTTCGTACGCCGGCGGGGATGACGGCGTGGGCTCCGGACGCGAGGGCGGATCGTAGCGCGGTGGCGGATCGTAATGCGGCGGCGGAGGCGGCGGCGGCGGCGGAGGCAGCGGCGGCGGCTCCGGACGCGGTGGCGGATCGTAGTGCGGTGGCGGCGGAGGCGGCGGTTCCGGTCGCGATGGCGTTTCGATGCGCGGCGGAGGCTCGACGCGCGGTGGCGACGTGGGCGCGGGCGACGGCTCACTCTTCGGCGGCGCGAGCGCGATCGGCGCGCGCGGCGATGGCGTCGCGGCCGGCGGCAAGCTCATCGGCGGCGAAGGTCGCACGACCGCCACACTCTCCGATGTCGCTCTCCCGGGGCTCCAGGATGCGACACCGTTCGTGAGATCGACGCGCGGCCGCTCCTTGAACGGAATCCTCGGCGCCGCGGCCGGCCCGCCGGGCGATCCGGGTCGTGGAGGCGATGGCGGCCCGATCGGCGGCAGTGGGAGCACCGGGACGGCCGGCGGGCAGTCAGGGCAGTACGCGTTCGTGTAGCCCGAGTAGTAGTCGCATCCGTACCCGTACGGGTCGAACGGATCCCAAAATTCGTCGCCGCACGCTGTCGTGAGGGGCGCCGGCGCGTACGCCATGGAGACATCCATGACCTCCGCGGCCTGGTATATCGAATAGCGCGCGACATCGAACTCGACGGGCGTGCGGCTCAAGCGGTTGACCATCGCGGTGAGCGTCGCGAAGGGGTCGCGTTCGCTCGCCGCGTCGGCGAGCGAGATGAGCGACCACTGGTCGCCGCTCGCGAACTCCGAGAAGTCGAACGGCGTGCTCGACCATGCGGCATAGACCAGCCCTTCGCCCGGAGAGTCGCCGACGCGGAACGATCCCTCGCCGTTCGCTTCGCCGAGGATCGTCTCTCCGCCGCCGCGCAGGAACCCGTCGTCGGCCGGCGACTTGGGGAAGAGGAAGCGAAGGCGGCCGTCGGGATCGACCTGCGCGACCAGCACGTAGCCGTCCTCGCGCACGCCGAGATGCACGATCGCCCAATCGCCTGGGGCGTAGCGATCGAGGTCGAGGCGGACGACGATCACTCCTTCGTCGCTTGGAGCCGCGGTGTCAGACGGCGCCGGCGCCGACTGTGCCTCGATGCGCGAGGCGAGTCCGACCGATCCGGCGATCGCCATCGAGAGCAGAAGCATGAAGGCTTTGCGCATGGCTGGCCTCCTCGTCGCGCTCGGGAGCCGCGGCGCGATCTTGGTGCGGCCGTTCCCTGGGCTCTATCCTGCCTACGCGGCGAGGAGCGATTGCGTTGAGGGGATGTGAGAAGGCGGGGCAGGCGCCACATGGCGCCTGCCCCGCCCTGGCTTCGATCCATGGCAGGGGCGGGACCTGAACCCGCGACCCCCGGCACTGTGACGAATGCGCCTCTTCTCGACTGTCACGATGCTCACTGCGCAGTCACATGTGGGGCGCGCTCGCCCCCGCCACCCGATTGCACCGCCCATGTTGCCACGCTGCCTTCCAGGCGGAGGCGGTGTCTCGTGCCATTCCCCGCGCAGCGCGCAGGGGATTTCCTTCAGCTGAATGGCGAGCGCTCCATCACCCTGCTGCGAAGACGAATCGCGGACCCGAGACGCGATCCTACTCGAGTCTAGGCCTATCCACCTTCCCTGGGCGAGCGTGGACGCCGTGAGCCACAAGGTCTCGTCGCGCACCCTCTAGCGTCGGGATCCGCCAATCTCTCAACATTGACCCTGCAGACCGTATCACGCAGAGTATCACGAGCACCCCGGGGACCCAGTCCGCGTGATTCTCGGCCCTACCTGCCGTCGCAGCCGACGGATGAGCTTCAGAGTGATCGCCTCGCTCGCACTATCGGATCCTCCGGAGTTGAACGCGCTTCGTGAGACCGCTTGCGAGGTGGGGATGGCAGCGCGGGCTCGAGTCCTCGATCGAGTCCCTGGGCGGTGAGGTCATTCCGGTGTCCTGGCGAGGGAGCCCTCTCATGACGCTCCATGACATTCGGCGACTCCAGCCGTGATGGAGCCTAGATCGGAGCAGGAGCTCAGGACGATCCTCGAGACGATCCCAGCCTTCGTATGGACTGCCGGCCCCGATGGCGCGTTCGAGTTCGTGACCGAGAGCTGGCTCGAGCGGATGCGGCACACCGCGGACGACGTCCTGGGCTGGAAGTGGACGGGCATGATCCACCCGGAGGATCGAGATCGCGTCGTACGCAGATGGCGCGAGTCCATCGCGACGGGAGATCCCATCGACATCGAGATGCGCGCACGCGACGCCGACGGGATCTACCGATGGATCCTGGCGCGCGCCGTTCCATCGCGGGACCGCACGGGAGCGGTGGTCCGCTGGTACGGAACGATCACGGACATCGATGACCGCAAGCGCTCGGAGCAGGAGCTGCATCAACTCAAGGAGCAACTCCGGAAGGAGAACATCGCCCTGCGGGACGAGATCACGCAGACCGGGATGTTCGAGGAGATCGTCGGCACGTCGGCGCCGCTCCGCGCGCTGCTGGCACTCGTGGCGAAGGTGGCGGGCACCGACTCGACGGTCCTGATCTCCGGCGAGACCGGCACCGGCAAGGAACTGATCGCGCGCGCGATCCACCGGGGGTCGCCGCGCGCCTCACGACCGTTCGTGTCCGTGAACTGCGGCGCCATCCCCACGGCGCTCGCCACCTCGGAGCTGTTCGGCCACGAGAAAGGGGCCTTCACCGGGGCCGTGCAGCGCCACCTCGGCCGCTTCGAGCTCGCGGAGACGGGAACCATCTTCCTCGACGAGGTGGGCGAGCTCCCGCCGGAGACCCAGGTCGCGCTGCTCCGCGTGTTGCAGGAGAGAACGTTCGAGCGCGTAGGGGGCGACAAGCTCATTCCCGCGGACGTGCGAGTGGTCGCCGCGACGAACCGCGACCTCGAGAAGGCGGTCGCGGACGGATCCTTCCGGAACGACCTCTACTACCGGTTGAGCGTCTTCCCGCTGCAGATGCCGCCGCTCCGCGACCGCCGCGCGGACATCCCGTTGCTCACCGAGTATCTGACGCAACGGTATGCGGCACGGATGGGGAAGACGATCACATCGGTCAGCAAGAGGACGATGGACGTGCTCACCTCGTACGATTGGCCGGGCAACGTGCGGGAACTGCAGAACGTGGTCCAGCGCGCGGTGATCCTCTGCGAGGGCACGCTCGTGGTCGACGAAGCGTGGCTCGCGAAACGACAGGTCCGGCGCGCGGGCGAAGCGATCTCCCTGGGCCGGCCGAGCGCGCACGAGGAGAAGGAACTGATCGAACGCGCGCTGGCCGCCTCGCGCGGCCGCGTGGCCGGACCCACCGGCGCCGCCGCCAAGATGGGGATCCCGCGCTCCACGCTCGAATCCAAGATCCGCTCCCTCCGCATCGACAAGCACCGCTTCCAGAGCGAATAGGCGCGCGTTCTGGTGACTTGGCATGTCGAACTTCGCCATTTGGCGAACTTCGTCACGGCGTCACACGTGACTTCCGTTGGAAAGCAACGACTTAGCTCCGGCACGGCGATTGCTTTCCCTATGCGTCGCCGGCGCTCGGCGACCGTACTGGTTTCGCCTACGAAGAACCAGCCTCGGGCTTACTGACTCGGTACGGTCGATCGACAACCTTCGCCCCGGCGGAGGGACTCGGCAATCAGGCGCAATTCCGCGCCCGAACAATTCAAGTGGAGGAACGGACAATGGACCGCATGCTCGTGGTGGTGTGCGACAGCGAGAAGAAGGCCTATGAAGGCGTTTCGGCCCTTCGGCAGCTGGAGCAGGAAGGCAGCATCAGCATCTACGCTGGCGCAGTGGTGGTCAAGCAGCCGGGCGGCGCCGTCACCGTCAAGCAGCTCGAGGACGGGCCGATCGGAACGCTCACCGGCACGGCGGTGGGCAGTCTGATCGGGCTGCTGGGTGGGCCGTTGGGGATGGCCGTGGGTGCCCTCTCCGGCATGACGTTCGGCGCGATCTACGACATCAATACCGCCCGCGTGGGCGAGGACTTCGTCAACGACGTGTCGAAGGCGCTCCAGCCCACGAAGGTCGCGATCGTCGCGGAGATCGAAGAGGAGTGGACGACTCCGGTGGATGCGAAGATGGAAGCGCTCGGAGGGATCGTGTTCCGCCGCGCGCTGTGGGAAGCGCAGGAGAAGCTCGATGAGCAGGACGCCGCCGCGATGAAGGCGGATGTCGCGCAGTTCAAGAGCGAGATCGCGAAGGCGCACGGCGAGCGGAAGGCCAAGCTCCAGAAGAAGATCGACCAGCTCCAGGCGAGCATCGACGCGCAGCAGAAGAAGGCGGCCGCGCGGCGCGAGGCGTTCCAGGCGCGCCAGAAGGCGAAGACGGCGATCCTCAAGAAGAACGCCGCCACCGCCGGCAAGGCGCTGAAAGAGCTGGCCAAGACCCCCGTCTGACCCGCCAGACCAATAGGAGTACTCACAATGAAGACGAACAGCATCTCGAGCGACGTGTCCAAGCGTGCCGGCTGGAGCATCTTCCTGGGCCTGCTCACCGCGGCGGTTGGCATCGTCATGCTCCTCTACCCGATGGCGGCCGCCACCGTGTCCACCGTGTTCTTCGGGTGGGCGCTCATCGTCGCTGCGTTCGCGCAGATCGTGCTCGCGTTCAGCGCACCGACGGCCGGCAAGTTCATCCTCACCGTCCTGGTGGGCATCCTCTACGGCATCGCCGGCGTGTGGCTGATCGCATCGCCGGGCCTCGGTGTCGTCACGCTCACGGCCGTGCTCGGCGCCATGCTCATCGGCGAGTCGATCGTGGAGACCGTCGTCGCGTTCTCACTGCCGGCGGAGGCCGGCCGCGGCGGGCTCCTGGTCAACGCGCTGCTCAGTCTGGCGCTCGGCATCATGATCCTCTCGCAGTGGCCGTTCAGTTCGGTGTGGGCCATCGGGACGATCGCCGGCGTGGCGGTGTTCTGGAACGGCGTCACACGTGTTGTGATCTCGGGCAAGATCCGGCATGCCGCCCACGCGTTCTCGACCGCTGGTGCATAGCGGCGGAAGGCGGTAGGCGGAAGGGCCGCTCTCCTGGGCCCTGACATGGACCGGCGAGGGCCGCGCGATTCGGCGGCCCTCGTCGTCATCCAGGCGATCGCCCGCGTGGACGTGCGGCGAGAGAGCGTTCCCCTACGTTCGGCTCGCCGCTCCCGCCATCGCCCGGTAAGTTCGCAGTGGCGCGTGCCGCGGCGAACCGCGGTCCGGGCGCCGGCAAGGCGGTCGCGCGGTACTCCCTCCACGGCCCACGACGCATGCTGCGCATCGCTCACGTGTCGGACCTCCACGTCATCTCGCCGGGGCGCGTCGAGTGGCGGAAGATCCTCTTCAACAAGCGGATCACCGGCTACGCCAACGTGCTGCTGCATCGCGGGCGGGTGTATCGCGCCGGTTTCCTGAGCGCGGTGCTCGAAGCGGCGGCGACCAGCGCGGACCAGGTGGTGATCACGGGGGACATCACGAATCTCGCGCTGGAGAGCGAGTATCGTGAGGCGCGCCGGCTCATCGATGGGGTCGCCCGGCGCGCCGAGGTCACCGTCGTCCCCGGCAACCATGACATCTATCTTCCATCCATCCTCCGCGAGCGGCGGTTCCCTTCCCATTTCGCCACGTTCCTGGCGAGCGATCTGCCGGAGTACGCGGTGGAGCTGAGCACCGGGCCGTATCCGTGCGTGAAGTTCCGTGGGCCGGCGGCGATCATCGCGCTGTCGAGCGCCGTGCCGCGCCCGCCCTTCATCGCCGCCGGACGGGTCGGCCACGAACAGCTCGCGGCGCTGGAGCGGATCCTCGCGCATCCCGAGGTGCGGCGGCGCACACCGGTTATCCTGATCCATCACCCTCCCGTGGACGGGCGCCACCGGCTCGCGCAACTTCGAGATGGCCTGGTGGACGCCGCCCCGCTGCGACGGGCGCTCTCGCCGCTTCCGCGCGGGCTGGTGCTGTTCGGCCATCTGCATGTCCGCGTGCGATGCACGCTGCCGACGGCGGCGGGAGCGCTCGACGCGATCTGCGCGAGCGGGGCGGCGCTCGACCACTTCGATCCGTCCATCAGGGCCGGCTTCAATCTCTACGAGATCGATGATCAGGGGAGGATCGTGTCCGTCCAAGCGCGAGTGATCGATCCCGCCGGCGAAGGACTGCAACCCACGGCCATCTCCGAGCGGGCGGGGTGTACCTGAGGTGACGAGGGATCGGGCATGAATTACCGTCGCGTGCTCTTCATCCTCGGCTTCGGCGGCGATGCGAAGGCGCCGGTCGCCTTGATCCGGCAGCTCGCGCCGGAGGCGGAGCTGCTGCTGGTCATCGCGCACGCGCCCGACCGCGGGTTCGCCTGGTTCTCCGCCGACGTCCCCGGCGACCTGAGCGAGGAGGTGGCCGCGTTCGTCGAGGCGATCCGCGCGAGCACGGCGGGTGCGGCGCAGCGGGTGGAAGTGAGCCTGACCTCCCATCTCGACGCCGGGGAGCTCGCGAAGCTTGCCGCGGCGTCGGAGATCGACCTCGTCGCGGCGGCGGGCCCGCTCTCGGCGCTCTCGATCAGCGCCGTCGCGGAGCTGCGCAAGCAATGCTCCCTCCCGGTGCTATGGTGTGCGCGCGCGCCGGCCGTCGATCGTGCGATGAAGGAGATCCGGTGCGAAGCGATCGGAACGCGCGCGCGCGCGGCGGTCGCGGCGTTCCTGCGCGATCATGCCGGTGCCGCGGTGCACGCCACCGTCATCGTGCTCGCGCCGCGAGGGGGCGATCTCCGCAGCGCATTGGACATCGCGGGGATCGCGGCGCGGATCGATCTCGTGACGCCGTCCGCGCCGCGCACCGAGCCGGTCGACCTGCTCGTGCTGGCGCGATTCCCCGGCCTGCTGCTGGATGCGCGCGCCTGGACCGCGCCGGTGCTCATCCTTCCACCGCTGTCCGTGCCGGCGCCCGTGGTGCGGCGCCGCATCGACGTCGCCGATCTCGTCGACGATGGCGGTCTCCTGCGCGCGAGCATCCACTACGCCGGCGGGACCGGGCGTTCCGCGCCGATCCCCGACCAGGACGTGGTCTTCGTGTCCGCCGGCCGGATCGCCGCCGTGGTCACCACGAGCGCGGGCACGGCCGACCTCCCGCCGGGACTGGGCGGCGATGCGCTCGGCGTATTCCGCGTGGCCGATCGCACGGTGGCCGACCCGATCGCAGCGATCGAGCAGGAGGTCGCCGTGATCCGCCCCGGGTCCCGGCCGCTGGTGCTCTGCGACTCCGAGATCACCGATGCCGAATTCGCACTCCTCGCGGGGGCCTCGGGCGAGCAGGCGTACGACGTGCTGGCCGTGCGGATGCGTCCCGTGAGGAGCTGCGCGTCGATCCGGGATCGGCTGCGCAAGGCCGGGCTCTCCACGCGGGTGGCCGACGCGAGTGCTGTGCTGGACGAAGGCGAGGCCCTGGACGTGCCGGAGGCCATGGATGCGGTGCGGCTCGCGCGCGTCGGGGCGCGGATGCGAGCGGCGGGATTCCCGGTCGCGGCGATCGTGCACCGCGGGCCGCACGCGCCGCTCACCATCGGCTTCGCGGCCGCGCGGGCCGCAGATCTCCGTGCGATGCGATGGACGCTCGACGCCGCGGCCCCCGGTCCTCCGTCGCTCGCCCGCCGCCTCGAAGCGACCACCGGCGCCGCGCGGATCTCCGGCAACCGCGTCGAGCTCGAGATGGACAACGCGAAGGCGCGGCGGTGGCTCCTCGACGCGATCGCCGGCAGCGAGCGGCGCGTGCATCTGCAGCTCTACATGGCGCTGGACGACGACGTCGGCAAGCCGGTGGAGGCGGCGCTCGCCGCCGCCGGCGCGCGCGGGGTGACGGTGCGCGTGGTCGTGGATTCGCTCCACGGCTTCGAAGGCTCATACGGGTCGCGCAATCCGCTGCTCGAGCGCCTGCGCGCCCGCCCGGGTGTCGAACTGCGCGTGTCGCGGCCGGTGTCCGGCCTCCCGTCGCTGGAGGATGTGAAGCAGCGCGATCACCGCAAGATCGCGGTGATCGACGGGACGGTCGCGCTCATCGGCGGACGGAACCTGTCGCACGAGTACTACGCCGGCTTCGAAGAAGTGCAGCTCACGCCGCGCTCGCTCTGGCGGCAGGTGCCGTGGCTCGACGCCGGCGCGCGCGTCGAGGGGCCCGCCGTGGCGGCGCTGGAGCGCTCCTTCCTGGATGCCTGGAGCGTGGCCGGCGGCGCCCCGTTCGAGATCGCCGAGCCGCCCGCGGCCGGATCGACGGCCGTGCGCGTCGTGGTGCATCACGGATTGCGCGACGCGTGCACGCTCGAGGCCTATCTCGCACTCATCGAGACGGCCACGTCGCACCTCTACGCCGTGAACGGCTTCCCGCTGATCCTCGAGATGCAGCACGCGCTCATCCGCGCCGTCGCCCGCGGCGTGCGCGTGAAGGCGCTCTTCGGGAACCTCACGCCGACGCACGACGGCACGCCCTTCGGCGGGCCGTGGTCGAGCGCGCGCATCGCGGCGACGGAACTCGTGCACTCGCGCATCGATGCGCTCGTCGCCGCGGGGGGCGAAGGGTATCAGCTCACCATTCCCCAGCAGCCGCAGTGGACCGGAGGGCTCGGCGCGGTGGATCCGCACGTGCACGCCAAGGTCATGAGCGTGGACGGGCGGGTCTGCTCCGTGGGCAGCGCGAACCTCGACATCACCGCCGGCTACTGGGAGAACGAGCTGATGCTCATCGTGGAGGACCCGTCGATCGCGAGCGCGTACGAGGCGCATATCGAGCAGCTCATCGCCGGTTCGCGGCGCGTCGATCGAGACGATCCGGCGTGGCAGCGTACCGCCCGGCGCCGGGACTGGATGCGGTACTGGCCGGGCAACCTGTCCGTCTGATTTACAGGCGCGGCGGCGTCACCCCATGTCGCCGAATTCCGTGACCTGTCCCTCAGGCCGGAGCTCGTCGATGTAGAGATGCGGGGCGTGTTCGAGCAGCGAGTACCGAGCGCGGCTGCGGCTCTTTCCCGTCGCGAAGAAGGCCATGAGTGAGATCGGGATCTCGCGGATCCCCTTGAGCTGCTGCACCGGTTGCTCCGATTCCGCCCACGCACCGCGCTCGAAGCGGTACTCGTGTCCGAGGTGAGGGAAGCGGCCCCACGCCACGGGGGGAAGGACCGGGATCGGATCGCGGACCCGCACATGACGGAACAACTTCTCGGTGATCGCGCGCGCTGATGGCGGGAGCGGGGCGCCGATGCACGCCGGCTGGCCATAGGTATAGACGGCGCGCAGCGCGTCGGCGACCGCGCGGTGCTCCCCGCGGCGGTCGAGCGTGAGCGCGAAGATCGCCGCCATCGCGCCGCCGAGGCTGTGCCCGGTCACGTACAGTGCCTCCAGCGGATGCTCGACCGGCTTGTCGGGGTTCGCGAGCGAACGCCCACGGAGCGCGAGATCCAATTCGCGGAACACCTCGAACTGCGTGGCGCGGAGGTTGCGATGGAAGCCCGAGTGGACCGCGAGCGGAACGCCGTCGAGCAGGACCGACGCCGAGCCGACATCCGCATCGCCCAGCCAGTTGCCCAGGTTCGCCGACTCGGTGCCACGGAAGCTGAGGATCACCACGCGCCCACAGCGGCTCTGCACGAGATACGCGGTGGAGAAGATGAGCATGGCGTCGACCGTCCGGGTGATGCGCACGCACGCGTTGTCCTCGAGCCCGAGCCGGGACATGATCGTGGCCACCGTCGCGATGTCCGAGTACGAGTAGCCCGCGGCGGCGCCGAGGACGTGCGCCACCGCCGCGTCGCGCCGGGAGCTATCCCGGACGTGCGCGGCGAGGAGTGCCGTTACGAGGTCCGCGTACGCGGGGAACGGAGGGCCGCACGCGCGGCCGGTCAGTCGCTCGTGGTCCATTTGACCTCGCTGCCGCCCGGCGGGATGACCGACCGCCGGGCGGATGAACGGACCCGCGGGCTAGTGGTGAACGAGCGAGCGGATCTTGAAGGCCCCGACGACCAGCGCGATGCCCCCGACGATCGAGAACGCGGCGATGACGCCCATGAGCGCGGCGAGCGTGACCGGTGGAGCGACGAGTGCGAACCCGCCCGCGATGACGCTCAGGACCCCGAACGCCATTGTCCAGCCCCACTGCACGCCCAGCGACCGCTGCATCACCGCCGCGTAGATGCCGAGGACGCCGGTCACCATCAGCCACCACGCGACCCACAGCACCGCGAAGGCGAGGGAGAGCGCCGGATAGTAGTAGAGCGCGGCGATGCCGAATGCGACGCTCACGACGCCGGAGAGCACGATCACCCACCAGTGCTTCATGGGCTTCACTTCGATCCCATTCACGACATCCACGACGCCGGAGAAGATGGACCAGAATGCGATCACCAGCGCGAACGCGGCGACGGATTCCAGCGGCCGCACCAGGACGAGGATGCCGACGACCAGGGCCAGGAGGCCTCGCAACAGGAGCCCCCACCAGGCGCGGTGGAAGTGTTTCTTGAGATCGTCGAGGACTGGGGTAGCCATAACGCCTCCCTTTGGGATGGGTGCCGAACCGCCTCTCCCGCTAGCGCCAACGGGAAATCAGAAGAGAATCGACAGCGCCATGCCGGCCTCCGCAAGGCAGCGCGCCGGTGCCTCCCTGACGTCCAGGCGACCTAAGGACTTTCAGACGCCTGGTTCGCTCGACGGATCTCGGCTTGGCACTGCTGCCCGAGGTCGTCCCGAGCGGACAGATCGCCGAGTGCTCGCTCCTCGCCGCCGCCCCGCTGCCAAGGCCCGGATCCGCTCCGGTGGTACTTCATCGCCTCGCGATCCGAGGCGTGCTCGGCGCAATCAATGTCGTCGCACGGATAGACCTACGCCTGTGCGACCTTCGCGAACAGTTGCTCGGCGAACGTCGCCGCGCTCGGTGCTGCGGCTGGTGCGGCCTCCCGAATGCACGAGAGCCAACCACCCGTGAGTGATTGGCTCCCCAATAGCAGGGGCGGGACTCGAACCCGCGACCCCGGCATTATGAGTGCCGTGCTCTAACCAGCTGAGCTACCCTGCCCCGCGAACGCCGCCCTCCGGCGCGGAAATCAATGTAAGCCGCCCTCCGCCCCGCGAGAAGCGGCGCGGGACACCAGAGGGATTTCCCGTACGCGCACGATGGGAAGATTTCCTCTAGCTAATCGCTGCCCCTCCGCGCACGTTACGCGAAATTAATGTTTCACGCCCGCAGCAGCATCGGCATCACCTCCGTCCAACGGTGCTCCTATGCAGTCTCTGCGTTCGCTCTCATTCGCGTTCGTCGCGAGCCTCGTGCTCCTCCCCGCGCTCGCCGCGCAAGATTCGACGGCCAAGCCCGAGGAGCGTCCCACCGGCCTCCCCAAAGGCCCCACGTGGACCTTCAACATCAGCGCCGGCGTCGGCTACTTCACTTACGGCAACTCGCTCTACGAGGCCAATCGCCCCGACGCGCCTCCGGCAGGCACGGGAGCGAATTGGGCCGAAGGCTACGTGAAGCCTTCGATCTCCGCGGTGCTGCCGACCGGGAAGAGTGAGCTCTACGGCGCCCTCGCGGTGGTCGGCGAACGGACGTTCGCGGCGCCCCCGCCGCTCGTGGGCTCGGAGGCGTCGTCGTACGGCCTCGAGAACCTGTACATCGGGTGGCGCTCCGGGAAATCGCTCTCGATCGGCGAGAACGCGATCGACATCTCCCTCGGCATGGAGCCGTTCAAGCTCGGGCAGGGCCTCCTGCTCTGGGACGGCGGCGCCGAAGGGGGCGTGCGCGGCGGCTACTGGAGCAACGCCCGCAGCGCGTGGCTCTACGCGGCGATCGCGAAGTTCAACCTGAAGGCGAGCACGATCGATCTCTTCGCGCTCCAGCGGAACCCCGTGCCGGGCTATGACCAGAAGAACAAGGTCTACGGCATCAACTACCAGCTGATGCTCGGCACGGCCACCACGCTCGGCGCCACCTACATGCATCTCGCCAACGACTCGCTCGCATACCGCGACGGCGAGAACGTGTACAACCTGCGCGCCTTCACGTCGCCGTTCCGCTCGCTCCCCGATCTCGCGATCAACGCGGAGTACGCGTACGAGGACAACGGGAACCTCCTGAGCTCCAACGGGTGGTACGCGGAGATCGGCTACACGTTCAGCAAGGTGGCGTGGAAGCCCGTGCTCTCGTACCGCTACGCGTGGTTCGAAGGGGACAACCCCAGTACGACGAAGAGCGAAGCCTTCGATCCGCTCTTCACCGGCTTCTACGACTGGGGCACGTGGTGGCAGGGGGAGATCGCGGGAGAGTACTTCCTCCTGAATTCCAACTTGATCTCGAACCAGATCCGGCTCCGCGCGACGCCCAACGACAAGCTCAGCCCGAACCTCATCGCCTACTTCTTCAGCCTGGACCGCGCGCCCATGAGCGTCACGAGCAAGGACATCGGGTTCGAGCTCGACGCGATCCTGGACTGGAAGATGAACGCGAACATGACCTTCAGCTTCGTGCTCGCGACGCTCAGCCCGGGCGGGGCCGTGAAGCAGGAATTCAACCGCACGTCCAACCTGAATTACGGCATGATCTACTTCGCCTACTCGTACTGAGCGGCGAACGCCCGCGCACCCGTACCCGACAGGCCTCTCATGATCGAACGCGTGGACCGCCCGCTCACCCGCCGCGCCCTCATCGTCGACGACGAGCTCGCTGAACCGACCACCGCCGGCGGACGCAACGTGCGCGGCTTGGTGGACGAGCTGCGCGCGCGCGGGGTGGACGTGATCGAAGCGCTCTCCCTGCAGGACGGCCTCGTCACGGTGGGATCGAACGCGGCCATCCACGTGATCCTCATCAACTGGACGCTCGGCAAGAACGACAAGCGGTCGCACGGGCACTGCGCCGAGCTCCTCCGCGCCGTGCGCAAGCGCAACGCGATCATCCCGATCTTCCTGATGGCGGACCGCAAGATGGCGGGCACCGTCACCATCGAGGTCGCGCAGCTCGCCGATGAGTTCATCTGGATCCTGGAGGACACGAGCGCGTTCATCGCGGGGCGCGCGGTGGCGGCCACGGAGCGCTATCTGCAGCGGCTCCTCCCGCCGTTCGTGGCCGCGCTCGGCCAGTACGACCGCGACGTGGAGTACTCGTGGGCGGCGCCCGGGCACCAAGGGGGCGTCGCGTTCCTCAAGTCGCCCATCGGACGGATCTTCTTCGACTTCTACGGCGAGAACCTGTTCCGCACCGACATGGGGATCGAGCGCGCCGCGCTCGGTTCGCTCCTCGGCCACTCGGGGCCGATCGGCGCGAGCGAGCGCAACGCGGCGCGCGTGTTCGGCGCGCACCGGTCGTACTCGGTGCTCAACGGCACGTCGGGCTCGAACCGCTCGATCATGAGCGCCTGCGTGGGGGATGGCGAGATCGCGCTCTGCGACCGCAATTGCCACAAGAGCATCGAGCAGGGGCTCGCGATCACGGGGGGCATCCCCGTGTTCCTGCGGCCGACGCGCAACCGGTACGGGATCATCGGCCCGGTGCTCCCGTCGCGCATGGAACCGGCGGCGATCCAGAAGTCGATCGAGGAGAATCCGCTCACCAAGAACGCCTCGCGCCGCAAGCCGGTGTACGCGGTGCTCACCAACTGCACCTACGACGGGATGTGCTACGACGCGAAGGGGGCGCAGACGCGTCTCGCCAAGAGCGTCGACCGCATCCATTTCGACGAAGCGTGGTACGGCTACGCGCGCTTCAATCCGATGTACGCGGACCGCTTCGCGATGCGCGGCGATCCCGCCGATCACCCGAAGGACGGGCCGACGGTGTTCGCGACGCACTCCACGCACAAGCTCCTCGCCGCGCTCTCGCAGACCTCGTTCATCCACGTGCGCGACGGCAAGGGCGCCATCGATCACGATCGCTTCAACGAGGCGTACGCCGCGCAGGCGAGCACGAGCCCGCTCTACGCGCTCATCGCGTCGAACGACGTGGCCGCCGCGATGATGGATGGCCCCGGGGGGAACGCGCTCACGCAAGAAGTGATCGACGAGGCCGTGGCGTGCCGCCTCGCGTTCGCGCGCATGCACAAGGAGTTCGCGTCCAAGAAGGATTGGTTCTTCGCCCCGTGGAACGCGAGCCACATCAAGGATCCCAAGACGGGCAAGATGGTCCCCTTCACCAGTGTGCCCGCCGAGCGCCTCGCCACCGATCCCGAGTGCTGGGTGCTGCATCCGGGCGAGGAGTGGCACGGCTTCGAAGGGATCAGCGACGGCTGGTGCATGCTCGATCCGATCAAGTTCGGCATCGTCTCCCCCGGCATGCGGACCGATGGCGAGCTCGCCGAGGACGGGATCCCCGCGGACCTCGTCACGGCGTACCTCGGGCGCCACGGCATCGTGCCGTCGCGCACCACCGATCACATGGTGCTCTTCCTCTTCTCCGTGGGGATCACGCGCGGGAAGTGGGGCACCCTCGTGAACACGCTCCTGGACTTCAAGCGCGACTACGACGAGAACGCGCCGCTCGCGCAGGTGGTGCCCGCGGTGTTCGACGCGGCCCCCGAGCGGTACGCGGGAATGGGTCTCAAGGACCTCGGCCGGGCGATGTGGGCGCACATGCGGAAGAGCAAGCAGGGCTACTGGCAGGCGCAGGCGTACGCGAACCTCCCCGAGCCGAAGATGACGCCGCGCCGCGCGTTCCAGCAGCTGATGGCGGGGCAAGCGGAGAAGCTGCCGCTCGACCAGATGACCGACCGCGTCGTCGCGGTCGGCGTGATCCCATATCCCCCCGGCATCCCGATCGTGATGCCCGGCGAGAGCATCGGCAAGCAGGACGGACCGTGGCTCACCTACCTGCGCACGATGCAGGAGTTCGGCCACGTCTTCCCCGGCTTCGCCAAAGAGGTAGAAGGGACGGAGGAGAAGGACGGGACGTACCACATCTACTGTCTCACGAGATAATGGGGGCCACCGTGACCGAATCGAAGAAGATGTCCGTCGTGCAGCTCACGTTCATCGTCGCGGTGAACATGATGGGCTCGGGGATCATCATGCTCCCCGCCAACATGGCGAAGGTGGGCGCGATCTCGCTGCTCTCATGGATCGTGACGGCGCTCGGCTCGATGGCGATCGCCTATGGCTTCGCGCAAGCGGGGATCTTCAACCAACGCCCGGGCGGCATGGCAGCGTACGCCGAGGAAGCGTACGGGAAGGACGGGTACTTCCAGACCTTCATCCTCTACTTCCTCTCGCTCGCGATCGGCAACGTCGCGATCGCGATCTCGGCGGTGGGATACCTCGCCGCCTTCTTCCCGTGGCTCTCGTCCACGCCGATCGCGACGACGATCGGTGTGATCGCGCTCCTCTGGCTCACCACGGTGGCCAACTTCGGCGGGCCGAAGCTGACGGGGAAGATCGGATCGGTCACGGTGTGGGGGGTGATCCTCCCCGTCGGGTTCCTCGCCCTGTTCGGTTGGTTCTGGTTCAGCGGGGCGACGTTCTCCGCGGCGTGGAATCCGCAGGGCCTCAGCCTCGGCCAGGGGATGGGCTCGAGCATCGCGCTCACGCTCTGGGCCTTCCTCGGCATGGAGTCCGCGGCGCAGAACTCGGAGGCGGTGGCGAATCCGAAGCGCGACGTGCCGCTCGCCTGCCTCTTCGGGACGCTCGGGGCGGCGGTGATCTACATCGGCTCGACGGCGGTGATCCAGGGGATCGTGCCCAATGCGGATCTCGCGGCATCGACCGGTCCGTTCGGCCTCGCGTACGCGCACATGTTCAGCCCGATGGTCGGACAGGTCGTGATGGTGCTCGCGGTGCTCGCCTGCCTCGGCTCGCTCCTCGGATGGCAGTTCACGATCGCGATGACGGGCAAGTCGGCGGCCGAGAGCAAGATGTTCCCGCAGTTCTTCACGAAGGTGAACGCGAGCGGCGCGCCGATCGTCGGCATGATCGTGCTCGGCGTCGTGCAGTCGGTGCTCGCCCTCTCGACGATCAGCCCGAGCCTCTCCGAGCAGTTCGGCGTGCTGGTGAACCTCGCCGTCGTGACGAACGTGATCCCCTACATCATCGCGCTGTCGGCGCTGTTCGTGATGATGAAGACCGGCGGCGCCACGAAGGGACAGGCCACGACGAACACGTGGATCGCGCTCGTCGCGATGCTCTACAGCGTCTACGCGCTGTACGCCTCCGGCGAGAGCGCCGTGATGGGCGGCATGCTGGTGATGGGGCTCGCGTACATCGTGTGGGGATTTATCGCGCCTCGCTTCGTGACGGGCGCGCCGGCCGCGAAGGTGTGACCATGATGAACACTTCGGAATTCAGGAGAAGCGCCATGCTGCGTACAGCGAACGTTCGCTCCGCTCTGGCCGCGTGCGCGCTGGCGGGCGCGCTCGCGGGCGCGTCCGCGCTCGCCGCGCAAGCCAAGCCGGCGGCGGCCAAGGGCGCGGCGCCGGCCGCCGCCTCGCGCGGCCCCACGCTCGACCGCATCAAGGCGAGCGGCAAGATCCGCCTCGGCTACCGCAGCGACGCGCGCCCCTTCTCGTTCAAGGACGACAAGGGGAACGCCGCGGGCTATTCGGTGGCGCTCTGTCTCAAGGCGGTGGAGGCGATCCGCGCCGACCTGGGCCTCGGCACGCTTCTCATCGAGTGGGTGCCGGTGCCGCTCTCGGAGCGCTTCGCCGCGCTGCAACAGGGTGGCGTGGACATCTTCTGCGGCGCCGACACGCGCACGCTCTCGCGCATGCAGGACGTCACCTTCTCGATCCCGATCTTCCCCGGCGGGATCGGCGCCATGCTCCGCAAGGATGCGCCGCTCCACCTCTCGCAGGTGCTGAGCGGGCGCCCGAGCACCGAGCCCGTCTGGCGCGCCAACGCCGGGCAGCTGTTGAACGCGCAGACCTTCACCGTCGTGGAGGGGACGACGGCGCAGCCATGGCTCGCGGGCAAGCTCAGCACGTTCAAGCTCACGGCGAACGTGGTGCCGTCCAAGGACTACGCGGCGGGGGTGCAGAAGCTGGTGGACCGCCAGGCCAACGTGCTGTTCGGCGACCGCGCCATCCTCCTCGACTACGCGGCGCGCCAGGCCACGCCCGGCGAGCTCGTGGTGCTCGACCGCGATTTCACGTACGAGGCGCTCTCGCTCACGATGCCGCGCGGGGATGGCGACCTGCGCGTGATCGTGGACGGCACGCTCAGCCGGTTCTACGCGACCCCGGCGTTCTGGACGTTGTACCAGCAGTGGTTCGGCGCTCCCGAGATGGGGACGCACACCTTCTTCATGTGGCTCACGATGCCGGAGTGACGGTCACTCCCGGGAGAGGACGGATATGATCGAGCGGACGAACAAGCGCCTCGCGCTGCGCGCACTCATCGTCGACGATGAGCTGCCCGAGCCGACGGCGGAGGGGCGCGCCGCGCGCGCGCTCGCGGAAGAACTCAAGGCGCGCGGCATGGAAGTCATCGAAGCGGCCTCCGCCGAGGATGGGATGTCGGTGGTGGTCTCCGACTCGGCGCTCCACGTGATCCTCCTCGACTGGAACCTCACCGGGGACAAAGGGCACGCGAAGGCGAAGGCGCTGCTCACCTTCGTCCGGTCGCGGAACGACAAGATCCCGATCTTCCTGATGGCGGAGCGCGGCGAGGCGAGCGAGATCCCCTCGCACGTGATGCAGCAGGCGGACGAGTTCATCTGGACCATGGAGGACACGGCGGCGTTCGTGGGCGGGCGCGTGGTGGCGGCGGCGAACCGGTACCTCGTCGTGCTCCTCCCGCCGCTCACCGGCGCGCTCATGAAGTTCACGCAGGAGTACGAGTACTCGTGGCACACGCCGGGGCACACGGGGGGCACGGCGTTCATGAAGTCGCCGATCGGCCGGATCTTCTTCGACTATTTCGGCGAGAACCTCCTGCGCTCCGACCTCTCGATCTCGGTGGGCGCGCTCGGCTCCCTCCTCGACCACACCGGCCCGATCGGCGCGCACGAGCGCTACGCGGCGCACGTGTTCGGCGCGCACCGCACCTACTGCGTCACGAACGGCACGAGCACGTCCAACCGCGTGATCATGACGGCGGCGGTCGGGCGCGACCAGGTGGCGCTCTGCGACCGCAACTGTCACAAGAGCATCGAGCACGGGCTGTTGATGACCGGCGGCATCCCCACGTACTGGGTGCCGCTGCGCAATCGCTACGGGATCATCGGACCGATCCCGCCCGCGCGATTCAAGAAGGACTGGATCGCCAACGCCGTGAAGAAGAACCCGCTCCTCCCGGCCGGCGCGGACCAGCGCCCGGTGTACTCGGTGCTCACGAACTCCACGTACGACGGGCTGTGCTACAACGCGCGCCGCGTGGAGGAGCTCCTCGATCCGAGCGTGGACCGCATCCACTTCGATGAGGCGTGGTACGGCTACGCGCGCTTCAATCCGCTCTACAAGGACCGCCACGCGATGCACGGCGATCCGAAGGACCACAAGGGCGCGACGACCTTCGCCACGCACTCCACGCACAAGCTCCTCGCGGCGCTCTCGCAGGCGTCGTTCCTGCACATCCGCGACGGCCGCAGCCCGATCCCGCACGAGCGGTTCAACGAGGCGTTCATGATGCACGCCTCCACGTCGCCGTTCTATCCGATCATCGTGAGCAACGACGTGACCGCGGCGATGATGGATGGCCCCGGCGGGCTCACGCTCACGCGCGAGTCGATCGACGAGGCCGTGGCCTTCCGCCAGGCGATGGGGCGCGTGCACCGCGAGTTCGCGAAGCAGAAGGAATGGTTCTTCAACACGTGGAACCCGGAGAGCGTGAAGATCCGCGCGGGCGGGAAGACCAAGAAGGTCGCCTTCGCCGACGCTCCCGCGGACTTCCTCGCGACGGAGCCGCAAGCGTGGGTGCTCCACCCCGGCGAGAAGTGGCATGGCTTCGCCGAGCTCGAGGATGACTTCTGCATGCTCGACCCGATCAAGGTGTCGGTGCTGACGCCCGGCGTCGCCGACGCCGGCGGGCTCGAGAAGACCGGCATCCCCGCCACGCTCATCACCGCCTACCTGCACCAGCGCGGCATCGAGGTGGAGAAGACCACGGACTTCACGATCCTCTTCCTCTTCTCGATGGGCATCACGAAGGGCAAGTGGGGCACGTTGCTGAACGCCCTCCTGGACTTCAAGACGGACTACGACAACAACGCGCCGCTCCTGCAGGTGCTCCCGCAGGTGGTCGAGGCGTCGCCGTCCACGTACGCCGCCATGGGGCTCCGCGATCTCGCGGACAAGATGTTCGCGACGCTCAAGGCCACGAAGCAGACGCACTGGCTCTCGGAGGCGTTCTCGACGCTCCCGCACCCGGCGATGACGCCCAGCGCGGCGTACCAGCACCTGGTGCGCGATCAGATCGAGCACGTGCCGCTCGACAAGCTCGCCGATCGCGTGCTCGCGACGAGCGTCGTGCCGTATCCACCGGGGATCCCGATGCTCATGCCGGGCGAGAACACCGGCAAGGCGGACGGGCCGTACCTCGGCTACCTGCGCGCGCTCGCGGAGTGGGACAAGACCTTCCCCGGGTTCGGACACGACACGCACGGCGTGGAGAATCGCGACGGCGTGTACTACGTGCAGTGCCTGAAGAAGGGAGTGGGCGCCAAGAAGTGACGGCGCCGTGAGCGATCCCGGGAAGAAGATGACCTTGTTGCCGGCCACGATGCTCGTGGCCGGCAACATGATCGGCACGGGGCTGTTCCTCTTGCCGGTGAACCTCGCGTCGGTGGGAGGGATCGCGATCTTCGGCTGGATCGTGGCGACGGCCGGGGCGGCGGCGCTCGGCCTCGTGTTCGCGAAGCTCGGCGAGCTCGATCCGCAGGAAGGGGGCCCGTACGCGTACGCGCGCGACTTCCTGGGGCCCTACGTGGGGTTCCAGACCAATTACGTGTACTGGTTCGGCAACTGGATCGGCAACATCGCGGTCGCGGTGGCGGCCGTGGGCTATCTCGCGGAGTTGGTCCCCGCGCTCGCGACGCCGCCCGCGAGCGTGATCGCGACGGCGGCGGTGATCTGGATCCTCACGTACGCGAACATCCGCGGGCCGAAGGTCGTGGGCCTGCTCGAGACGTGGACGATGAGCCTCGCGCTCATCCCGATCGTCGCGATCGGCATCTTCGGCTGGTTCTGGTTCCATCCGGACATCTTCCGCGCGGCGTGGAACGTGAGCGGCACGAGCAACACGCACGCGGTGCTGCGCGCGGCGTCCATCGCGCTCTGGGCGTACATGGGGGTCGAGAGCGCGTCGGTGTCCGCCGGCGTGATCGAGAACCCGAAGCGCAACATCCCCCTCGCGACGCTCATCGGGCTCGCGATCTCGGCGGTGGTCTACATCGCGAGCTCCACGGTGATCATGGGGATCATCCCGAACGCGCAGCTGCAGACCTCGCACGCGCCGTTCGCGGAAGCGGCGCGGATGGCGGTGGGGACGCCGGGGATGGTGATCATCGCGGTCTGCGCGGTGCTCAAGTCCGTGGGCTCGCTCGGCGGCTGGATGCTCCTCGTGGGGCAATCCTCGAAGGCGGCCGCGGACGACGGGATGTTCCCCAAGGTCTTCTCGCGCATCAACCAGTACGGCGCGCCCGGGCGCGGGCTCGTGATCGTCGGCGTGCTGATGACGGTGGTGCTGTTCGCGACCATGTCGCCGACCATCGCGCAGCAGTTCAACCAGATCATCGATCTCGCGGTGATCCTCGTGGTGGTGCCGTACATCTACGCGTCGGTGGCGGTGGTGAAGGTGATGTTCGATCACCACGTACCGCCGCGCACATTCACGCTGTTCAAGTGGATCGCGATCGCGGCGGTGCTGTACTGCCTCGCGACGATCCTCGGCGGCGACCCGCGCACGGTGGTCCACGCGATGGTGGCGCTGCTGCTGAGCGTGCCGTTGTATCCGTTCTTCATCAAGTCGATGGAGGCGGCGAAGGAGCGGAAGGGGGCGCGAAGCAGCGCGTGAGCATCCTCCGCTTGCCGCCCTCAGGTCCCCGTCGCATCTTCGCGGTTCCTCATTCGCACACCCGCTCGCGCAAGGAGCTTAGAGTGAAGCGCTCCCTCTCGTTGCTCACCCCCGCCCTGCTCATCGCCGCCGTCACGGCGTGCCCCAAGAAGGAAGCGCCGCAGGCGCTCCCCCCCGAAGTGCTCTACGCGCCCGTCATCCAGCAGGACGTGCCGGTGGGGATCGAAGCCGTCGGGCAAACGCGCGGCTCCGAGGAGGTGCAAGTGCGGCCGCAGATCGCCGGCACGCTCACCGCGATCGACTTCAAGGAAGGACAGCCGATCAAGAAGGGGCAGCTCCTCTACGAGATCGACGACCGCACGTATCGCGCGACGGTGGAGCAGCTGCAAGGGCAGCTCGAGCAGGCGAAGGCGCGGCTCCTCAAGGCGGACCAGGACGTGGCGCGGTACACGCCGCTCGTCGAGCAGAAGGCCGTGAGCCAGATGGAGCTCGACAACGCGAAAGCGGCGCAGCTGGCGGGCAGAGGCGCCGTCGCCTCGGCGCAGGGGGCGCTCCGCGACGCGCAGACGAAACTCTCCTACTGCCGCATCAGCGCGCCCACCGATGGCATCGCGGGGATCTCCAACAAGTCGGTGGGGAATCTCGTGGGACCGGCCGATCCCGATGCGCTCACGACCATCTCGAAGGTGGATCCGATCTGGGTGAAGATCAGCATCCCGGAGGCGCAGTACCTCGAGATGGCCACGCGCCAGCGGGAGCGGCACGCGAGAGGAGACACCACGACGCACGCGATCCAGATGGTGCTGGCCGACGGCTCGGTGTTCCCGCACCTGGGCAAGCTCCGTGCGCTCGACGCGCGGGTGGATCCCACCACCGGCACGGTGCCGATCGACATCACCTTCCCGAACCCGGACCGCATCCTGCGCGCCGGGCAGTTCGCGCGCGTGATCTCGGTGAGCGAGGTGATCAAGGGGGCGCTCGTGATCCCGCAGCGCGCGGTGCAGGATCTGCAAGGCACGTCGCGCGTGGCGCTGATCGGCGCCGGTGACACGGTGCAGATGAAGAGCATCAAGACGGGGCAGAAGGCGGGGAACATGGTGGTCGTCACGGAGGGGCTCGCCGCCGGCGACCGCGTGGTGGTGGAAGGACTGCAGCGCATCAAGCCCGGCATCGTGGTGCGGCCGGAGCCCGCGCCGGCGGCCGCCGATTCCGGCGCCGCGCCACCAGGAGCCGCCGCCCCAACCGCCCCCGCCGCCGCGCCGGGCGCCGCGCCGGCGGACACCACGAAGAAGACGCCGTAGGCGCCCGTCATGGCCAAATTCTTCATCAACCGGCCGATCGTGGCGATGGTGCTCTCCATCATCATCACGCTCATCGGCCTCGTGAGTCTCCAGCGTCTCCCGGTCGCGCAGTATCCCGAGATCACGCCCCCCGAGATCCAGGTGACGGGCACGTACACCGGCGCCGACGCGGTGAGCGTGGAGCAATCGGTGGCGACGCCGCTCGAGCAGAAGGTGAACGGCGTCGAGAACATGCTCTACATGCGGTCGATCAACGCGAACGACGGCTCGATGACGCTGCGCGTGAGCTTCGAGGTGGGGTCGAACCAGGACATCTCGAACATGCTCGTGGGGAACCGCGTGTCGGAGGCGACGCCGAGTCTCCCCGAGGATGTGCGCAAGTTCGGCGTGGCCACGAAGAAGGCGCTCGCCTTCCCGCTCTTGCTCGTGGTGCTGCGCTCGCCCAAGGGGACGTTCGACTCGAAGTTCCTCAACAACTACGCGTCGATCAACATCGTCGACCAGATCGCGCGCATCAGCGGCGTGGGCCAGGTGACGCTCTTCGGCGGCGCCGACTACGCGATGCGCATCTGGGTGAGCCCGGACCGCCTCGCGCAGCTCAAGCTCACGATCCCCGATCTCACGAAGGCGGTGCAACAGCAGAACGTGATCGTGCCGGGCGGACAGATCGGCGGGCCGCCGGCCCCCAAGGGGCAGGAGTTCACGTACGCGGTGCGCACGAGCGGACGACTCTCCACCGAGGAGCAGTTCGGCAACGTGATCGTGCGCACGAACCCCGACGGCTCGCAGGTGCACTTGAAGGACGTCGCGCGCCTCGAGCTCGGGAGCCAGAACTACAATTCCATCGGCCGCCTGAGCGGGAATTCGGCGGCGGTGCTCGCGATCTACCAGATCCCGGGCTCCAACGCGCTCGCCGTCGCGGGCAAGATCAAGGCGACGATGGAGGACCTCAAGTCGCGCTTCCCCGATGACATGGCGTACGAGGTCTCGCTCGACACCACGCTCCCGGTGTCCGAAGGGATCAACGAGATCGTGCACACGCTCTTCGAAGCGATGGCGCTGGTCATCATCGTGGTGTTCGTCTTCCTGCAGGATTGGCGCGCCACGCTCATCCCGCTCCTCACGGTGCCGGTGTCGCTCATCGGCACGTTCGCCGTCTTCCCGCTGCTGGGCTTCTCGGTGAACGTGCTCTCGCTGTTAGGGCTCGTGCTCGCGATCGGCATCGTGGTGGACGATGCCATCGTGGTGGTGGAAGCGGTGGTGCACCACATCGAGCACGGGAAATCGCCCAAGGACGCGGCGTTCCAGGCCATGGAAGAGGTCTCGGGGCCGGTCGTCGCGATCGCGCTCATCCTCACCGCGGTGTTCGTCCCCGTCGCGTTCATCGGCGGCATAACGGGGCGGCTCTACCAGCAGTTCGCGATCACGATCGCGATCTCGGTGCTCCTCTCCGCGCTCGGCGCGCTCACGCTCTCTCCCGCGCTCAGCGCGATGCTCCTGCGCAAGTCGGACCCGAACAAGAGCGGCATCCTGGCCAAGTTCTTCAAGTGGTTCAACCGCGTGTTCGACAAGTTCACCGGCAGCTACGTGGGCGTGGCCGGCGTGCTCACGCGGAAGATGGGGCGCAGCCTCGCGTTCATCGGGATCCTCGTGGTGGGCGTCGTGCTCCTCGGGTGGCGCATCCCCACGGGATTCGTCCCGGAGGAAGACCAAGGCTACGTGCTCGCGAACGTGCAGCTGCAGGACGCGGCCTCGCTCGAACGCACGGATGAGATGGCGAAGCGCGTCGAGCGCATCCTCCTCGCGACGCCGGGCGTCGCGAGCGTGACCACGGTCACCGGCTACAGCCTCGTGACGCAGTCGTACGCGTCCAATACCGCGTTCCTGTTCGTGACGCTCAAGCCGTGGGGCGAGCGGCACGGCGAGGCGGAGCACGCGCGCGGCGTGGTGCGCGTCGCGAACGCGACCTTCGCGCGCGACATCCCGGAGGCGACGGTCTTCGCCTTCGGGCCTCCCGCGATCCCGGGGCTGGGCACGGGCGCCGGCTTCAGCATCTTCATCCAGGACCGCGCCGGAGAGACTCCCGCGTACCTCGCGCAGCAGACGCAGAACTTCATCCAGGCGGCGCGCGCACGCCCGGAGATCGGCAACGCGATCACGCTCTACCGCGCCACGGTGCCGCAGGTGTTCGCGGACATCAATCGCGACAAGGCGCAGACGCTCGGCGTGGACCTCGGCGATCTCAACACCACGCTCGGCGCGTTCCTTGGGGGCCAATACATCAACGACTTCAACCGCTTCGGGCGCTTGTACAAGGTGTACGCGCAAGCCGAGCCGCAGTACCGCGCGAACGTGGACCAGCTCCAGTTCTTCTACGTGCGCAACAAGAAGGGGGACATGGTGCCGGTCTCGACGCTCGTGACCGCGTCGAAGACGAACGGCCCGGAGTACACGAACCGCTTCAACCTGTATCGCGCCGCCGAGGTGACCGGCGCCCCTGCCCCCGGCTACAGCTCCACGCAAGCGCTCGATGCGCTGCAGAAGGTGGCGGACTCCACGCTCCCGGCCGGGATGGGGTACGCGTGGAACGCGATGTCGTTCCAGGAGAAGGCCGCGGCGGGCAAGGGGGCGGTGGTGTTCGCGATGGCGCTCCTGTTCGTGTTCCTCATCCTCGCCGCGCAGTACGAGAGCTGGACGCTCCCCTTCTCCGTGCTCCTCGGCACGCCCTTCGCGGTGTTCGGCGCGTTCCTCGGGCTCTGGCTCATGCGGTTCTTCTCGCCGAGCTACGAGAACAACGTGTTCGCGCAGATCGGGCTCGTGATGCTCATCGGGCTCGCCGCCAAGAACGCGATCCTGATCGTGGAATTCGCGCGCGCGAAGTCGCACGAAGGGATGGACTTCACGGAGGCGGCGCTCGAGGCGGCCAAGCTGCGCTTCCGCCCCATCCTCATGACCGCGTTCGCGTTCATCTTGGGCGTGGTGCCGCTCTTGATCGCGAGCGGCGCGGGCGCCGAGGCGCGCAAGGTGATGGGCATGGCCGTGTTCAGCGGGATGCTCATCGCGACCATCCTCGGCGTGCTGCTCGTGCCCGTGCTGTTCGTGATGGTGGAGAAGCTCTCGAACCGCAAGAAGGGCTCGGCGCCACCCAAGGCGCCCGCCGCCGCCACGACGGGAGGACACTAGGATGCGCCGCGCGTTGATGGCACTCGGAGTCCTCGCGGCCGCGGGCTGCATGGTGGGACCCAAGTACGAACAGCCCGTGGTGCCGACCCCCGCGGGATACCGCGGCGCCGACTCGGCGGCGATCGTGGATTCGGCAAAGTCCATCGCGGACCTGCCGTGGTTCGAGTACTTCCGCGACACCACGCTCCAGCGCCTCGTGCGCACCGCGATCGACGGGAACTTCGACCTGCGAATCGCGACCACGCGCATCGCGCAGGCGGAAGCGCAGTACGGGATCGCCAAGTCGGGGCTCTACCCGCAGGTGGCCGCCGGCGCGGGCGCGAGCGCGAACCAGTACTCGATCGCGGCCGGCCAGGTGCCCACCGGAGGGGCGGGACATTACTCGGGGCTCTATAGCGTGGACCTGGGGCTCAACTGGGAGCTCGATCTGTGGGGGCGCGTGCGCAGCTTGAGCGCGAGCGCGCAGGCGCAGTATCTGGCGACGGTGGACGCGCGGCGCGGCGTGATGATCTCGCTCATCGCGAGCGTGAGCCAGGCGTACTTCGACCTGCGCGAGCTCGACTACGAACTCGCGATCGCGAAGGCCACGCTGCAGACGCGGCAGGGCACGTTGCAGCTCTTCACGAACCGGTTCCAAGGGGGCGTGGCGTCCGGCCTCGAGGTGGCGCAGGCGCAGGGCGACGTCGCGGTGACGCAGGCGACGATCCCGGACCTCGAGCGCCGCATCGCACAGCAGGAGAACCTGATCAACTTCCTGCTCGGGCAGGGACCGGGACAGGTCGTGCGGCCGGCCGTGCTCGATACGGCGTTCGCCGTGCCCGCGATCCCGCTCGGGTTGCCGTCCACGCTCCTCGAGCGCCGCCCCGACGTGATGGCGTCCGAGCAGCTGCTCGTGAGCGCGAATGCGGACATCGGCGTGGCGAAGGCGGACTACTTCCCGCGCATCTCGCTCACGGGACTCTTCGGCGTGGCGAGCACGCAGCTCAGCTCGCTCTTCTCGGCGAACGCGATCATCGCGAGCGCGGGGGGACAGCTCCTGCAGCCGATCTTCACCGGCGGGCGGATCAAGCAGACCGTGGCGTTCGCGTACGCGCGGCGCGATGAAGCGATCGCGCAGTACTTGAAGAGCGCGCAGAGCGCGTTCCGCGAGACGTCGGACGCGCTGATCGCCGTGCAGCGGAGCGGTGAAGTGCGCACGGCCACCGAGGCGCAGGCGGTGGCGCTCAAGGAAGCGGCGCGGCTCGCGCGCGTGCGCTACGACGGCGGCCTGTCCAACTATCTCGAAGTGCTGGACGCCGACCGCCGCTACTTCCAGGCGCAGAACGAGCTGGCGCAGTCGCTCGGCGCGCAGGCGAACGCGTACGTGGCGCTCTATCTCGCGCTCGGCGGCGGCTGGACGGCCACAGATTCCACGGAGGCGCCGCCGAGATAGCACGAGTCGCGACGCGGGCGCGGCTGACGGGGATAGTGGCGATTGGGGAACTGACGGGAATCAATGGTCGGGAGTCGGTATGGCATGACAACGATGGTGTTGGTCTGGTGCACGGGAGGCCGCTCGTGCACCAGGCTAACACCATCGTTCTTGTTCCTCATCGACTCCCGACCATTGATTCCCGTCAGTTCCCCACTCGCCACTATCCACGTGCACCCGCTGCCAGCGCCGCCCCGATATTCAGGGCGCGCCGCCGCCGCAGAAATAGTTAGCGGCCGCCGTTCCCCCGCTCGAGCGCCGCGCAGTCGGACGGCGCGGGGTTGCCGCTGAACATCGCCGTCATCCACGCGACCATCGCGGGGGCGGCGGCGAACGCGGCGCCCACGTGTGACACGTCGGCCATGGACACGAAGTGCACGCGCTGCCCCGTCTCGCAGAGGTGCTGCGCGAAGCCGAGCGTGACGGCGGGACGCACGATGTCGTCGGCGGTGCCCTGCGCGAGGAAGACGGGCGCCGGCATCACCGCGCCCCCCGTGCTGTTCTGCGCGAAGAGGTCACGCCACGCGGGGAGCGTGTCGGGATTGAACGTGAGGAACGCGCCGTCCAGGGGCACGGCCGCGCGCCCCGCGAGCACGGCCTCGCGATCGGTCACGATGCAGTGTGCCGCGACGGAGTCGATGGTGCTCATCTTGTCGGCGCGCACGACCTCCCCCGCGGAGATGCCGTAGATGCGCACCCAGCTCCAGATGGCGTACGACATGAGCACGTGTCCGGCGAGCGTGTTCATGTCGTCGTCGATGAGCTTGCCGAGATCGCTCGCCGGGGCCGCTGCGCCGACGCCCATGAGCGTGAGCTCCGGCGCGTAGCTCGCCGACAGCTCGGCGGTGAAGAGCGCCGCCTGTCCTCCCTGCGAGTGTCCCCACACGGCATAGCGCACCCCGATGCTCTCGCCCGGGATCGCGCGCGCGGCGCGTGCGAGATCGAGCACCGCGCGCGCTTCGCTCACGCCCACGAGATACGGATGCACGCCCGCGGTGCCGAGCCCCGGATAATCGGTGGCGGTGACCACGTAGCCGCGCGACAGGAGGCTCGCGAGCCCGGGGATCTCGTCGAACACATCGGCGCGGAGCGACGGCGCGCATCCCGTGGCGACGCCGGTGGTGGGATGCGCCCACGCGACGGCGTCCCACCCGCGCGATGGCGGCGGACCGCCCGGCACGATCACGATCCCCGAGACCGCGATCGGCGCGCCGTCGAGGCCGGTGCTCGAATAGAGCACGCGGTACGCGTGCGCCTGCACGGGGGCGCCCTTGAGCGGGGCCTGGCGGATGAGAGTCCCGGGCGTGGCCGGGATCGCGGACGCCGAGTCGACCGCGTAGAACGGCGTCGGCCTGGGCGTGAGCGGGGCGCACGCGGCCGCCATCAGCACCGAAGAGACTAGCGTGGCGGCTTGGGTTCGCATGTGCGCGCGTCGAGGGAGGATGTGCGAAGGCTCCGCCGGGAACCGACGGAGCCTCGCTCTTTCAGAGTAGCGGGGGCGGGATTTGAACCCGCGACCTTCGGGTTATGAGCCCGACGAGCTACCAGGCTGCTCCACCCCGCGATCGTAGAGGGGAATATGCCCGGCTGCGCCCGGCAAATCAAGGTTTCGTGGGCCGCCGGCCGCTCTCGGCGGGCGCGAATCGATACAGGATCTCCTTCTGCTTGATCATGCCGAACTCCTCCCGCGCGATGCGCTCCTGCACCGCGGGGTCGGTGAGCACCGCGTGCTTGAGTCGGGCGAGCGAATCCACATCGCGCTGCAGCGAGTCGATCGCGCGCCGCGCGTTCCGCGCCGAGATCCGCTGGCGCACGAGCGCGAGCGTGGAGTATTCCCCGCCCTGCACCGCGAAGTACGCGATCGCCGCGGCCGCCACGCAGAGGAGCAGCTGGCGCGCGCTCACCGCGGAGCCGCGCGCTCTCGGGCTCACAGGCCGTAGATCGCGCCGCCGGGGAACTCCGCGTTCTCGCCGAGGATCTCCTCGATGCGCAGGAGCTGGTTGTACTTGGCCACGCGCTCGGAACGGCTCGCGGAACCGGTCTTGATCTGTCCCGCGCCGGTGGCGACCGCGAGGTCGGCGATGAAGGTGTCCTCGGTCTCGCCGGACCGGTGCGAGATCACGGAGAGATAGCCCGCCGAGCGCGCCATCTCGATCGCCTCGAGCGTCT
>Ga0335085_10001857_pt1 | contig 42108 bp, 30 predicted proteins | sample Lox_Sample_45_FD_206712 | JGI IMG/M metagenome (GOLD analysis project Ga0335085, IMG submission 206712) | Soil microbial communities from Loxahatchee National Wildlife Refuge, Florida, United States - Lox_Sample_4.5 | ecosystem: Environmental > Terrestrial > Soil > Wetlands | place: USA... | reverse complement strand
AAGTGCTCGACCAACCAAAATGCCGAGCAACCTCCGTTATCGTGGGAGGGCGCCCATTCTGCGCCGAAGATTGCTCAACAAACGCAAGAACCTTCGACTGAATTTTGGTAAGCGCGGTTGCCATCAGTTGTTAATACCGTAAATACATACGGTATCAGTATGCCGGTTGGCAAGAGCCGTTTTAGAAATATTTTGACAATCGTTTCCTCCCACATTTTTGCCGCCTCCCAGGGGAAAAATTGATGGTGCTCCCGCACGGAATTGAACCGTGATAGGCAGTTTAGGAAACTGCTGCTCTGATCCATTTGAGCTACGGGAGCACGAATTTTGAACAGCATACTCGCTGCCGGTTTTTTGCCAAGACACATCCTGCCAAAGCGGTATGGACGCTGGGTTTGGGACGGATTAAACTCCGCGCAATGACGTGGCGTGAATTGAGCGATTTTCTGCATTTGCAACGGCGGGCCATTGAACCCCGGTCGGTCTCCGATTTCGCCCGGATTGGAGAGAAACGGGCGGACACCTTCAAGCGCCTTGAAAAAGCAACCCGTGAGTCGCTTGACGAGGTTGTGCGGAAATTTGCCAAGACCAAGAAGTGGCCGACACTTTCAGATGAGCAAGTGACGATGCTGTATTTGCGTCTGAGTTACGGCGTTGATTTGGCGATGGCATTGAGCACCTGCAAAACGGGTCTTTTTCCCGCATTAAAAAACCGTGATTCGAAAATGATTCGGTGGTTGCTTAGCGAAGCATGGGATTATCCGGGGCAACCACATACGCTTCGCCTATATTCTGAAAAGCGACGCACTTTTGGCGACGATCCAATGCGGAATTAAGAAGCTCGAACGAACGCAAGCGCAGGACGGAGTTGGGAATAATTCCGTTAGGAAATGGCGTGCATTCTTGGGTGGAATTTATTAAAATCCACGGACAAAAGCTGTGCCACCACATGAACGCGGCGCTTGATTCATACACATGACCAACGGGAACCCAAGCCACTTGCTCATCAGCTACGCAGTCGAAGACTCCGTTGTTGGCGCGGTGGCTTGCGCGGAAGTTGAAGCGATCAATGATGCGATTGTCCGTCGTGGAATTAATGGCAGCGTGATTGCGCGGCTTAAACGCCCGCTCACGGAAAACAAATCGCTGGATTTGTCTTTGGAACGGGGGTATGCAACTGCAAATCAGCAACACAAATGACCTCAATCCATGCAAATCTTGAGGACGTTCCGACCACGGTCGGGGATAGGTCAATACCAATGGAAAGGTTCACGTTCGGCCCTCCCAACCCATGCATTGAGCAATGTGACCAACCAACACTGACCGACATCAAAAATCTCGTCCAAGAGGTAAAACACCTCTCCCGCTACGTTCCCGGATTGATACTACGCGGCTCGATTCCTGAAGCTCTTCACCTTCCTTCCTTGCGAAGGATTCCACGTGACGTCGACCTGCTCATCATTAAGCAAGTGACCGCTGATCTTAGATCTATTTTGCGGCTACTATTTGATTCGATAATGGTCCACAAACATCAATATCCCATCTTATTTAATCACAGGAAAAAGATTGCTGTGGATTTAAGAACTCCAGATGAATTGGCATTTGGCGTCAGTTGGTATGAGTGGCATCTCTGTCGCTTGGACGCGAGCACAGTTGGGATCCAGCTTCCGGTAGACCGCACGGACAGCGTTCCAAGCCTAAATGACGTCTTAGATTATATGGAGTATCTTACTTATCTGGGCGCGCGCGCATATACGCAACCCAGCATCCACAGGCGCAAACATGAGAGCGCGATGTCACGCAAGATTGCATTATTCTTCAAAACCATTTCTCATCATCCGCCTGGAAACTTTTCTATTCCAACTGCGCGCAACAATGATCCGCTCGTATGGTTTGGCTATATCATTCGCATATTGCTGGAACAGGCATACAATTCCAGCACTTTAGCACAACGTGTTGCGCTCTTGCGTCACTGGTTTGTGTTTTGGCGATCCCGACGACATGCCAGAGCTCCACTAGCCACCTCAGCGAAGCCCATGATTCGACAAAACCTAGATAGCTGGAGGATAAATGGCAAACCATGGGTAAGTCGGGACATGACAACGCGAGTTGTATGGAGTGAGTTGCTCACTACCAGGGATATGAGACTTGTGACTAATACCATTCCGCTTCACTGGACACCACCCGGACGTTGTGTTTAGCTTTATGATTGCGTTGAACAACATTGAGCTTATAAGTGGGGTTTTGTTTGTTGAGGTCACAAATGCATGCAATTATCGATGTCAACATTGTTACTTAGGTGAACTCCCTACGCTTTCTAATGAAAGCGTCCGTTTAACCAACATCCTCACGACAATAAAGCACTTTGAAGAAATGGGAATCCGGGAAATACGGTTTACTGGAGGCGAGCCGTTAATATCGAGCGCGTTAGCAAGGCTGATCACGTTTTGCAGCGCACACAATATTCAATACACCATTGTTTCAAACGGCTCCGGTGTTCGGCCAAGCGCCGCGCTAGCACTGCGCCGATATAAACCACGCATTATTTGGGTCAGTCTTTACGGGAATACGCCAATATTGCACGACAACATGACCGCTAGTGTTGGAAGCTTTCGCCGCCTGCAAAAAACCGTGGGACATTTAAGGGCGGATGGCATTCAATGTGGTGTCCACGTCGTTGTGTCGCCTCAATTGATGGGAGCAATCGGCGACGTTCTCGACTTTGCCTTTCAAGAACTTGGGGTTTCAGAAGCGAAGTGCATCCCGGTGCAGCTTGCGGGCAGCGTAATAATGGCAAGGCAGCGCCTCATACTTACATGCTCAGAGGTTCGCAACGCGCGTTCTCAGATCATCGCATGGGCTCGCAAGCACCCCGAACGGAAAATAAGGACCGCAGGGCGGCTGGTTAGAGACTCCGCGTTACGGACGGGGTGTTTATTTGATCGTCGCGTTTTTCTCACCATCAATCATCTTGGCAAAACATCCCCTTGCTGCCTTCTAATGCACAACAAAGAATGGCTTTTCAATTCTGCGGCCGATGCGTTAACTGCTGCGCGGCAAATAACCACCTCTAAGCTGCCATGCAATGGAAACAAGCGTGGAGTATGCCCACTATTATTGGATAACGTTGTCTCATGAAAGATATATCGTCACCGCAACCGACACTGCGAGTAGTCAGCAATTATAGGCCGTATTCGAAGCCAACTTCATTTAATGTTGTGGTTGACCGTGGTGGTGTTCAAGGCCTCTGGCATAGACAATTACGCTATCTTGTTAGGTGGCCAAGGCGATCCTCTGCACCAAGGACTGGAGTGCTTTTGTGCCACTACCTAAATTCAATTAGTGCTCGTGACGCTTTCGTTTTAGATATCGGCACCGGAACCGGATTGTTAGCTATGCATTGTGCACGCATTGGCGCTAGACGAGTTATTGGCATTGATGTGGACGCAGTCGCGCTGGAAGTTGCAAGGCGTAATGTAGATGAAAACGGCCTACAGGACATCGTGGCCTTAGAAAATGGGGACGTGTCAAGCTTTTCAACAAAGGATAAAGCGGGATTGATCGTTGCCAATTTACCACATATGCCTGTTCCGAAATTGGTATCTCCTCATGACGATGGTGGGCGCGACGGGAGAATGTGCGTGCTTGAGCTTATTGGTTTGGCCCAACGCTGCTTGCACCCTAATGGAGTTGCGATATTCACGGCACCCGATTACTTAGGAATTACTCGGCGGTATTCTTCTACACCTAGTCTAAAGGAAATTGCTAAGAAATCAGGATTTATTATCCGTGTGGAACGGCGATACAAAATGGAAGTGCGCCCTTCAAGTTATACTGCAACGAATAAAAAATGGATCAGCACCGTCTATCCTCGCTATACGTTCGGCAGGAGTAACAAGGGAATGCCGACACATTGGCTATTTCTAGCTTCAATGCGATTTTGCAATGAAAGAAAATCAAATGAATGACGGCCCTAAGCGTTGCAGCGCAATCCGCGTTGTCTTATTCGATCTAGGTAATACGTTGATTCATGAAAAAGTTGATAACGTGCACCGCTTGGATGAGTTGGCGTTGCGTTTGATGCCGCACGCGAAGGAGGCGCTTGAAAGTTTGGCCCCTGCGTATATCATGGGACTTGTCACGAACACCGAAACCTCCGGAGAGAGTGCGGTCCGTTCAGCACTACAAAAACTGGGCGTTGACCATTATTTGAAGGCCGTGGTCACATCCGTTGACTTAAAGGTGAGAAAACCCAATCCAGAAATATTTCGTCAGGCATTGAGTCGCCTCCACGCCAGCCCAGACGAGGCCGTAATGGTCGGGAATGACCGCTTATGCGATATTTGTGGGGCGAGGAGCGTTGGGATAATCACTATTTATTTCAGGCCCGGTGCCCCCTTTTCTTTTGGCAAAAGTAGATCGGCAGATTATTGTATACATTCACTAAGTGAATTAGCCCCCTTGTTGAGCCGCATAAACGAATCCTCGTTAAAGGCGGATTCTAAACACACTGAAGATACGAAAGACAAACGCAGAGAATGGAAGGCAACCATTCGTGATGACGATATTCGAAATGGATATCTCACTACAATTCAGTTGGCGATTTATGATGGTCAATTGTCATGGCAAATAACTGGCACCTATGTTCAAGTCGCAATCTTGTTGGTGGCTGGATCGGTGTTTCCGTCTTTCGTTGGCCCTGATGAGCAACGGAGTGTAATGGATGCTGCGGCACTTTTAGTGTCGCTTGCCGGAATTCTCATGACCGGAATGTTCGGATCAATGATTCTGAGAATCCGAGCTTTTGAAGAATATTGGATTCTGCGAGCTACTCAATTAGAGGAGAGTTTCGGCGATTCGGTTGAAACATTAAGAGGATCGGCGACGCTTGCTAGGACCGGGCTGGTGACAACCAGTCATGGATCTGTGAGGATGCCCCGCGTAGCTGGGGTTAAATCTAAATTGATGTTAGCATCGTTGTTTGGCAGTTTCTTGCTGACGTTTATAGCATTGGCGGCTGCGAATGTATGGCGATTAGCTCTCGCATTGACAATTATGCACGCTGTCGCGACGTCGGGCAACCATGTTGCGCAAGTCGCGCCAGCACTTAGCTCATCAATAGCGCATTCCACCAACAGTGGGCCGGCCATGGTTCGCAACAGAAACTCCACTGGTTTCAACCAAACGCAACCCAAACATTAATCGGAAGCTTCATTAACCGCGCGCCGACTCAAGTTCAGCTCGAATTGGCTCGACGGGGGTTTGAAATGGGGTTCATTTCATTTGCGCAGTTTTAACAAAGAGGACGTAATAAAAGGGGCAGTCCCGGCCATTCATTTCCGCGCCACGAGAGCGGTCAGCGTGGTGGTGTGGTAGAAAATTGTTGATTTGATGCGGCTTCAAATCTAGCTGAAGGAGCCTTCTGAAAGAGAAATTCCATAATAATTTTATTGGTCGGGACACTTAATCTGTATATCTTCAACAATTCCTTCGTTCTTGCCAAGACCCTCGTATTTTTCAGGCCGCAACGTGATTCGTTCCACTGCGAGCCGTTCCAGCGCGTCGCACAACGGTTCCAAACCTTTCCCTTTGACCACGACGATTCGGTCTTGAAATTGGATTTCAACAGCCTCTTTGCCATTCTGCCGAGCAAATTTCGCGTGTTGGAAATAGCCGTAAGGGAACAGGTGAACTTCGTTCACGGTTTCCACCAGCAGGCATTGCAGGCTTGTTGAGGTGCGCCAGCACGTCAAATCCTTATCCTGGGTGCCCGTTGCGGCGACATTTGAGGGGCGAGTTTTGGTCTCCATAAATCAATCTTTTCGATTTGTTGTTGAGCCGCCTGAACACGGCGGCTTTGAATCAGTCCGGCAATGTATTTGCGAACCGGCGGCGGCACCGGCCGCCTCTGTGCCGTATTCTGCATCGCAAATTCAATCGCCAGTTCGCGGTAGCCCAAGCGACTGACATTCTCGCGCAACTGCGCTTTGTCTTGGGTGAAGATTTTCACCGCCCGTGTCCCCCGCGAAATCGTGACGAGCCATTGCTGGTTATTCGTCGCAGCCTTCACCGATGAATCGGAAAACAGGACGTGTTCGACGGTTTTCCCTTGCGACCCGTAGGACGTGATCGCGTAACCGCGCACGAACTCGCGATATTTTTCGGGCAGGACTCGCCCATCTTTCAACTCAATGCGCCCGTTTGAATTTACGGCCTTGACTGTCACCAATTCGCCGTTAATCAATTCCTTGCCGTCCAGTGATGGCGCATTGGACTTGAGTTGCAGTTGATCGCCTTTGGCGAGCGTCATTTCAACCGGCTGGCATACCGTGAGCCGGTCTAGCAACTTGAAAGGGACTCGTTGAATTTTGTTTTCCGTTTGAACCAGCAAATGCGTGGTTGTTGCTTTCAGCAACGTGCCGATTTCACCTTTGGCAAAGTCCTTCGTCTCGCGGTTGAACACAATCACCGCGTTGGCCGGATAAAACCGCTGGTCCCGCTTTTGGGCATCCGTCAAATCCAGCCGCTCATGCGCCGTCACTTTCGAGTCGGCTTTGTCAATAAGTCCCGCCTTTCGCAATCCGATACGAATCCGCTCATTGATTTCGTGAATCTCATCCCACGTCTGCGAAACAATCACGGTGGATTTTTTCTTTTCCGCCAGCGTTAGATAATCGGCGACCAACCGCTCGCGTTGCTCGTCGGTTGTCCGACACTCGACAATTGCGCCGAGCCGGTCCAAGCGGTCGAATGATTCGGCGTATTGGCCAGACTGCGCCTTGCGAACCGCTGCGCGGTATTGCTTGATGCGTTTACGTTCGGACTTCGTTTCACCTGCCTTTGGGTTTTGCCGCCGTATCTTTGTCAGCCTTGCGGCTTCCAGACCGGCATATCGCTCAATGGCGCGCAAGGCGTCCGATGCTTCAACCGCTCCATGCTGGCGCGTGTCGCCGGACAGAATGACGCGACCGCCATTCGCTTGCACGAAGCTCAAAAGGTCGTTCATCTGCCTGCCGCCGATTTGTCCAGCTTCGTCCACAATCACCACCGAGCCAAGCATCATTCGCCGTTTGGCCAGAAATTCCGAAACGGTTTGGGTGTCGGCAAAACTTTTTTTCAAATCAATGGCTTGCTGGCGCTGCGGCGCGATGACGTAAGAAACGTGACCAGCAGCTTTCAAACCATTGCCGATTTCCCGTAGCGTGTGACTTTTCCCCGTTCCAGCACCGCCACAAAACAGCGTGACAAAATCACGCGACCCCAAAATCAATTCAGCGGCGGCACGTTGATCCGGCATGAGTTCGGCGGCAATCTTGTGATGCGGATTGAACCCCGCAAATTTGCCCCGCCCGTTGCGGGCGAGGCAGACAATTTCCCATTCGCAGCTTAAAATCTCATGCGTCGTGATTTTTGACGGCGCGTGTTCGTTGCGGATGTAATCACGTTCCTGCCCCGCCGCCTTGATTTCTTGAACCGTCAATTCCGACCCGCGCCCGCGTTCCAATGCTGTGCTCCAGACTTCGTGCTCGCGGACGACCGAGCGGCGGTCGAACAAATGTTCTTCCGCCCACTGGATTGCGGCTTGCGCCGTGATGGTTGGCGATTGCATTGCCGCCTTTGACTGGTGAGCCAATTTTCGCAAGGACTGCCTTTCGTCGCCGGTAAGCTGGCTGTCCCATAGACGTTGCAGTTCTGGCAGTGCGATTCCTGAAATTTTTCGGCTGCGCTCTGCCTGGGCAATTTGCGAGCGCAGTTCTTTCAAATTGCCCTTTGCCAGTTCCGGCTTTTCCTTCAGCAGCCGTTCGATGCTGGCGTCAATTTCATTGTGCCGTTTTGAGAAACGCGATTGCAGTTCATGGGACACGCCCTTGATTTCAAAATCGCCGCGCGGCTTGTTTTCAATCTCGTATCCGAACTGCCGCAGTTCACGCGCCAGTTCGTGATAATAAACATTCTCCGCGAATTTCCGCGCTTGCAGCATTTCGTAATTGGAAAGTGCTTTCCAACGATTTTCGGGCGCATCAAACGTGGCGTTGAACATGACGCAATGTGTATGCAGGTGCGGGTCAAGCGCGCGGGAAGTTTCATGCTGGAACATGGCGCAAACGACATTCTTGGTGAAGCGTTCTGACGTGTTCAGCCCTTGATGAATTCGTGTTCCGGCAAATTGTTGCAATTCAGTGACGGCAATCCGAGCCGCGCGGTTGTGCGATTGCAAAATCCGTTTGTCATCGGCAATCAATGCCTGGATGGAAACCGATTTGGGCGGTGAGAAGGTGAAGTCGTAAAAAATCCGGCGATTGGCAACCTCTGCCATTTTGTCCGAATCCCATCGCGTTGTCTTCAGCCGTTGCGTCAGCAGTTCGCCAGTCAGTGGATTCTGGTTGTGGCAGAGGTTGAGAAATTGATCCTCCTTCACCCTGCCAGAAAGACCAAGTTGTTCAGCGCCAATGCCAGCCCATTCGCCGGACACAATGTTTTCCTGGCTGTAATAATCGCCGAGTTGCAGGTGCTCTTTGAAGTATTTTTCCGCATTGTTCAGGTTGCATTGTGTTTTGGTGGACAGCACATCCACTTTTTAGCTCATCCCGCTCCAAAAGTTGTGATGAAATCATCACAACCTGACTGCCTCGAATCGGTTTAGATGGGCGCATGAGCGCATCGCTGAAGCGTCATTTTTCATGGCACGCCTTACCTCTAACGTTCGTTAGAACTTTTGCGTCCGGGCATAATCCGATGCCCGGACGATATGCGTCGGAAAGCCATCCGATTTCTGTCCGAAAATTATCCGATTCTTATCCGAGATTTTATGAGCGATAACGGTCCATCCGAGGAGGCCCGCGCTCGTTTCAAGGAGCTTGCCAGCGGCTACCAGCCCAAACTGCCGCGCAAGTTTGCGTTGCTTCTGCCGTTTAAGGCGCAAATCGCGGGGCTTTTGGCAAGGCAGGCATCCTACGACGACATCCGGTTGCTTTTGGAAGACGTAAAGGTTGTCGTTTCCAAAGACACCGTGCATCGCTTTTGCCGTCAAGTCATCGGTCAAAAACCGGTCCGCAAGCGCATCAGCGGCGCAAAGGAAATTGTTCAGCCTAAAATTCTGCCGGTCCAAGTTCAACCAGTTCAATCAACGTCCGAAAACATCCAAACAGCATTGCGGGAACAGCGGGAGCGTTTCCCCGGCCCGTGGTCGCGGCGAAAACGCGGCCCGCGCATCGCCGACTCCAAAAACCTTTAACCCAAAATCAAAATGCAAAAACAATTCAATGCCGTCATCAACGGCAAGGGCGGCGTCGGCAAAAGTTTCTTTGCCGTCAATTTTGTCCAGTATCTCAAGGACAACGACATCGCGCACATCGCCGTTGACACCGACAACGAAAACTCGACGCTGAAACGGTTCCATCCCAAAGCCCAGTTTCTCGACATCGAAGACCTCACGGAAATTGATTCGGTTTTCGCCACGCTGGACAAAACGGATTTGGTCGTCATGGATTGCCGCGCGGCCTCGACCGACATCTTTCTCGATTATTTTGAAGAAGTGCGAATCTTCAATTTACTCAAGGAGGTGGGAGCCTCGTTGAACCTTATCATGCCGGTGAACCACGAGACTGACAGCTTGGAGCAGATTCGGAACATCACGGACCGGCTCAATCACAATGCCAGATACCTGGTGGTCAAAAATCAGGCATTGTCCGAACGGTTCGACAATTACGAGCGCAGCACCACGCACAAGCGGTTGATTGAGGAACTCGGTGCTGCGGAAATCATCATGCCCAGGCTTTACGATTGGATTGTGGCCGACTTGAACCGGCACGACCTGCCCGTTTCCGTTGCCGCCAAGAATCCCGCCTTCGATTTTTTCAATCGGCAGCGGCTTCAGAACTGGCAGCACAAGTTTTATGACGAGCTTGAGTCCGTGCGCGGGATGTTGTTGCCCGCGCTACCGAAGGTCCAGAAGCCCAAAAAGGAAACAAAGTCCGACGCCTCACTTTTGTGAACGAAGCAAAGAACAGCTTTGATGAAGCCGTTGCCGAATGGCGCCGTAAGCATGGCATTCGTGACGATGATTCCGTCCTACAAATGCTGGAGTTGCTGAAGATTTTCTTCCAGAACGTCAAAATCGAAATTCCGCCCGACACGGATTCAATCCAGTTGATCACCATTCGTGTCTCGCTGCAAACGCTGACGCAATTGACGAAGGATTTTTCAAAGGAGGCGCGGGAATTGACCCAGGAAATTCGGGATGTTCCCGAAATCAGCCGACAGCTTTCCGCCGGGCGCGGTGTGGCGTTCTTGAGCGTGGCAATCGCGTCGCTTTTGGCCGGAATTCTCATTGGAAAATTCCTGCTCTGAAAATGCGCTGGGCAAATTACATCACGACCGGCTTGTCACTTTTGATGGCGGCCGGCGCGCTGTTCACGCTGCCCGTGCCGGCTTCATGGATTGTGGCGGCGGCCTTTGCCGCCATCGCCGCTTACGCTGCGACCACGAAGGCCACACCTGCAAAGAGTAAATATATTGTCCGGCTGAAAGGTTTTGCCTGGACGCGCGAAGATTTTTGTCGTGGCTGGCTCATCACCGGCGACACCGGCTCCGGCAAAACCCGTTCCGGCATCAATCAACTGCTTTTTCAGGTTTTCCATAACGACGAGCATTGGGGCGGCCTGTGCATTGATGACAAAGGCGTCTATTGGGAAACGCTGGTGGAGATGGCTGCGAAATTCAATCGTCAGAACGATTTGGTTTTATTGCAGGTCAAGCCGGACAATCCGCCGGAGGACTGGAAGCCAAAACACACTTTCAACCTCCTTTCCGACCCGACCATTCCGCCGTCCACCTACGCTAAATTCGTGGTGGATACCGTGACGAGCCTGGGGCAGCGCGCCGAGCAGTCCTTTTTCAAAAGTCAGGCGCAAACGCACATTGGACTGGCTCTCGAATTGTTGACGCGCATGGAGATGGAGGCCACGTTGCAAAACGTCCGCAATTTCCTGCTCGAAGACAACACGATGAACAGGACATTGGGCGAATTGAAAACGGATTATCCCACCGCCCGCGACCTCCAACTCATCGAACATTTTGAACACCGCTATCGGGGACAACCTGCCGAACAAATGGGCGGCGTGAAGGAAACCATTTCCAATTATCTTCAATTCTTTTTGACGCCCGCCATCGCCGAGATTTTTTGCGCCAGCAAAAACAGTTTTGATTTCAAAGAGGTTGATCGCGGGAAAATCATCTGTGTGGCGATGCCGCAGAAATATCAAATGGAACGCCGCTACATAAACACGTTTCTTAAAATGCTTTTTTACACGCACGCCTTGCGCCGTTTTGACCGGCCAAAGGAAGAACGTGACGACGACAATCTTCTCATCCTGTGGGCGGATGAAGCCCAGCGTTTTGTCACGGCCAGTGAGGATGGCATGAGCGATTACAATTGCATTGATGTCATGCGCGAGGCAAAGGCGACGCTGGTTGCCGCCGCGCAGTCGTCAACGTCGTTCATTCCGCCGTTAGGTGAAGAAAAGGCTCAAGTGCTGACGTTGAATCTTCGCAACCGGATGATTTTCAAAGCGGCAGACGAGGCGGGCGCTGTCGAAAGCGCGGATTTTCTTGGGCAACGGAAAATCCGGCAAAAGACTTTTGGCTATTCGGGCGGAATGGCCACGCGGTCATACACCCATGTCGAAGAACACAAAATCAAACCATACGAGCTTCGCCATTTGCGAAAACATCAATGCGTCTTGATCCACTGCGAAAAGGGATTTCATAAGACCACTTTGCCGCCGCTTGAACCCGACGGGAAAATTCCCAAATGGTTTCCGTGGTGGAGGCGGTTGATATAGGCGCGAAAGCACGCAATTGCCCATAATGTTGCCAAACACGTTGGTGTATACGGATTATTCGGTAAGTCATTCGATTTACGTTACGCTGCCAGTCGAGACCTCAATTGGTTCTGCAAACCTTCGAGCCGTTTAACAAAATCGGACCATTTTGCCGGAGACAGTATCGAATTGAAAAATTCCGGCCCAGTAACCGGCCCCGATAGTGTCACAACCACTAACCGGGTTTGTTTGAGCTGCATCAGTGTGTGACGGTCTATAATAGCCCGTTGCATAAGTGTATTCATGTCAGGCAGGGTTTCAACAAATCCCTCACGAATCCTTGCCGGGGACACATCATCTAATAACGCATCGAGGTAATCAACAGCCGTAGTTTCAAACAGTTCATCAAGCGCCCGATAATATGCGTCCAGATTGTCCCGAATCTGATGCCAGCGGTCCGGACTCAACTCCAGTGTTGATTCGGCCTCCAACGCCGCCACTATTCGTTCGATTTGAGACAGCAATAAATTCCCAACAGTCAAGAGGATGTGAAGAAAATTTGGAATTCCTTTCGCCGTTCCACGTTCGACGTGCTTATTAAGTCGTCTTTGATGGCGATGCACAAAGTCCATCACGGCATCGTGAAGCACCTCGAAATGCCGCAAGTTTCGTGCGCCTGAAATCCGTAGCGCATCACTTTCACCAGCGCCAGAGCCGCTTGGAGTCACACGATGGCGAAGCAATCTCGCCGGAAGATCAATCGGGATGTCGCAATAGGTGAGAAACTGTTTTAGCCGTTCCTCGTCATCACTGCTGCACAAAACGGTCAGCACATCCATGAACCGCTGTGGACTTTCGCGGGCTTCCCGGATTTGGCGTTCGCGACGAACATCCCGCCCCGTGACAATGTCCTGAAGATTCGTGACGAGCACAAGATTGCTTTGCGGCGACCAATTCCCGGCGGCATTCACACCAAGCTGCGCAAGTGCGGGCGCTGCGTGTAACCGCTTTTGATTGGTTTCATCGAGACGGCAGCGCAGGAAACCCGGTGCAGTTGATTCGACTCCGAGATAAAACGGGCGATTCTCGCCCTGAATAATCCGGCAACTTGCCACGCCTGAAATCTGCCCTGAGACTTTCAGCTTTAGCCAGTCTTCCTCCACCTGCGACTCGGCGATTCTGAGCGGAAAACTATTAGCCTTGATGGACGATTCATCCGTGTTGTCCGTTGCGGTTTGAAGCTGATCTGCGTCGCGCAAAACGACCGATGAATTTTCAGGGTCAAACCACGACTTGGGCGTAAGCTGTTTCGTTGTTGTCGGCGGATAGCAGAGCAAGACCTCAAGGTTGCCACTTGCAGCAGTTCGTCGTAACGCGGCCGTAGTGAAATTTGCACTGCCCATCGCCAACATGACCTCTTTCCCACAGGTGAAAGCATATGCTTTTCCGTGCAATTGTTGAAAATGCTCCTCGTCGGCGTAGCGACAGAGCCGGATTTCCATGTTTCCATCAGCGAATGCTGGCACTCCAAGCCAAGCCTTGGTCAGGGTGGTGATGCCGTTTTGAGTGTAGAGCGTCAGTCGCTTGGCCTTCGCCGAGTCCCTGACGTATTCCACCAGTGACGGTTGCGCATCGAAAAAACGGGATAGGACAGAAATGTGCGATGGTGGGCCGGGCAGCCGCTCGATCAATTGCTCCCAAAGCGGTCTTTCCAAATTGGAGAGCAGAACCGGGAGGTCACTTTTTGCCGACTCAGGCGCGACCTTGGAAAGCCAAGGCACCTCGGCTACCAATGTGTTCAGGTTGGAATAGAGTTGTTCCGCAGGCCATTGCTCGGCGAGCTGCTCAAAGAATCGTAGGGCCGTCTGAAATATCGGCAAAGCCGCCTCATTCTTTTCCTCTTCGTAATCGAAAGCGGCAACCAGTTCTGCATTCGAGCCGAGTCCATCCTGAGTGAAATTCGCGCTGCCGATCAGCAACAAACCGCGCCGCTTGCTCGCAAACAGAAAAACCTTTGGGTGAAAAACACCTGGGACGCGAATCGGATGCAGCAGGTAGCGAAGATTTGCTTGTTTCGGAAAGCACTCTACGTTCTCGCCAGCGGCCTTCAGCAAATCCTGATACTCGCCGTCATCCAAAAGAACGCTGATATTGCCATTCTCCTGAAGACTTTTGAAATTCTCCAACGCGTAGTCCTCAAAAAAACGCGAGCCGAAATTGTAGGTCGTAATAAGTGCGTGCTCGAAAGCGTGCTTTTTAAGCCGTCCATGCAAATCCAATTTGGGTGGTTGCCGAATCATTTTCGAAGTTGAATCACTTTGTTGAGAATCTGTTTGCCCCTCGGCGTAAGAACAAGGGGATCATTTATGCCGGCATGTTTTATCAAACCAAGGTCCTGCAACACCGTCGTGGCATTCCTGTGCCGTGATGCTCGGAATCCCGGAACGATGTCTTGCTGCTTTGTAAAACGCCCGTTGGCCACTTCAAACCAGCTCGCATCCAGTTTACGCTTTTGAAATTTTACTTGGTCATGCCGCATCGTTATCCAGTCGAGAATGTGTTCGATGGCCTGCCTCCAGTCCAATTGTTCGGTCAGCCAAGCGTCGAGCCAGGGAAAAATCGTTCCTAACCACAATTCGCCTTTGGCTTCATCTGCCACACGGAGCAAAGCGTCCTCATCATTTCGCCCGCGCCACTTTGCATAAAGCAATGCCAGTAAAAGCAATGCCCGACCCAACCGGGTGTGGGGCGAAACATCTCGATCCAAACACACGCTCCACTCATTTATTTTCGCATCGCCGTCATACTTTTTAGTGACTTCGATACACACGGCAGCATTGGGAACTTCCTCAATCCCGACCACCTTGAGAAGCGCCGCCGGTATGCCGCAGTTGGCTTTTGTCACCTTTTCCAAATCGCTCACTATCTCTTTGCTCACGAGCTTATCTAGCAGTTCGGGCTTGGTCAGTCCCTCTGGATGAGGCGACAAGGCGTCGAGCATTGCGGCCAAAAATTCTTCCAAAGCAAAAGCAAGAAACTGGTGCGCGCAAAACTGACGCCAAAAGGCATGAGCGTCAGAAAATGCAGGGGGCGGATGATATGGAATTAAATCGTGCTCTTCATCCGCAATGCCGGCGTAGTAGTGCGGCCAGAAAATCGCGCATCCGTCCACATCATGGAGCGTCACTTCAACGCCAGCCTCTTCGCACGTTTTCAGAACATGCAAATACATCCCAAGCGTTGCCTGCCTATTAAGTAGTCTTGTGCCCGAGGGTGATTCGCCCAGGCTGAAAAACATGCTGACAAGCATTTCGCGTTCGACATCTGCCGTCCGTTCGCTCAAAGCATCGAGCGAGAAAGTCTTTGCCGAAGATTCCAAAATTGTTTTCGGGATACGCGCCTTGCTTCGCCACGCATCCAACAGATAGGGAGATTTCGCGGTCGCACTCGCAAAAGCATCCGCGAGTCTCTTGCCAAATTCGGGAGAGACCGCCCACTCGCCATGCTCGTCAACACGAATCAAATCAAGTCCACGTAAACACCCGGCGTAATATTGACCCAAGCCACCAGTCGCGTTGGAGGGGAGAACACGAAAATTTGTGTCCAGATTATCATACTCATCTGGTGAGGCCAACACCCGGCTGACTTGCACATAGCCAACAATCGGCAAATCAACTTTTTGTCCGAGGCGCGAGGCCAATGCGAAGGCGGCCTCGCGACGTTGGAATTCCTCTTCAAACGAAATCCGTCCATCTTTGGATTTTCGCAAAGTTTCAATGTCTGCGACAGCCCATGTGTAAAACGAGTAGTAGCGCGCCCGGTCGGTTGTGGTGATGATGTTCGGTAGTAGGAAATTCGTGAGCGCGTCGGACACGCGCGACAGGCCAAGCGGGTCGCGGCCCGAACCATCCATCGCCACACGGCGAGTCCATTGCGGCCAATAATTCATGTTTTGTGGGGGCTGTTGGGCTTCAATGTCAGAGCTGGATTCGTCAGCATCGAGTCGGTTACCGAATTGGCAATAAACGAATGGATGAGCATTGGCAGATTCTTCGAGTGTAACACCGCGACGTTACCATCCGGCAATTTTGAGATCACTTGCCCATCGGTGGTCGTCTTGTAATAGCAAATCCCATTTTGCCAATCTGTGCGGAGTCCTATGGCTTCATCCCAATCCTCGACCAGCAAGCTTGGGACATCATGCAATTCAACCTCGAACCAAAGGCTTTCGGTGTTGAAATTGGCAATGTCCCTGACAAGCGGGGGAGTTGGATATTTTTCGCGTGAGTGGAGCAAATGAAAAACAACTCGCCATTGGTGCTTGTCAAAATGCCGTTTGGCCGATTTCAAAATATCGGCCAGCTTGAATGAACTATCGCCTCTGATAGCAGTGTCAATTATGCCGATGACCAACTGTGCGCGCTTCTGAAGTCGTTCCAAGTTCCATACCAATTCATCTTCTATGCTCTGACGGTTGCGCTCTTGTGAACCCTGCGTGAAGCCCAGAGGAATGTGTGGATATTGGAACTTGTTCATTACCTGCAAATGAAGACTTGGTGTCAGACCACCTCGATACGGGACAAGCATCACATTTATGGGTCGTTTCGCCAAATCAGTCGCAACTTCCACCAGTCGGTCGGCGTAGGAATCAACTTCTTCACGCATGATGAGTCGCGCGTCCTTGAATGATTCTTTAAGTTCGTAAACGAGTTCTGGCGGTGCAGCTTCTACAATATTGTATTGCACCGGCTGCACCAACATCGGATTTGCGATTTCCGGCGCTATTGTCGGCTGCTGCCCCAATTGGCGCACGTCGTAGCCCATTACGAACGTGCCTGAAGTCGCCATTACCGGCGTAACGGTCGGATTTCCGTTTCCTTCAAAAATATAAAGTGAATTGCTCATACAAAAGTAATTACACCTGCCGGCTGCGAATGTGAACTGCTGGAAATTGTTTACAAATCCACGCCCAAAAACCGCCCGGCTGCCTCCGTCGCATTCAGCGTCGGCTTGAGCAACCACGGGTCACCTTTCAATTCGTCGGGCGGTGGTTGCGTTGTGGTAATGATGTATTGGAATGGAGCTTCGTCTTTCTTCGCGGCAGCTTCGATTTCAACCGCAGCGCGAAACAGCTCCTCATAAATGGTCTCAGTCAGATCCGCCTCGCGCGGACTATCGTGCAACAAGAATCGTGGGTGATGCCCCGAGCCTGTGACACCCAAGGCGACTGCGCTCAAATCAAACACAAGAAATTTTGCCAGCTTCAACGCGGTGCTATCGTATGGACCGTGGTAAACGACGGCGGGTTCGATTGCCTTGCCCGCAAATTGAATCGTGGCCGTGACATCATTGCCGAGTAGGCGCTTGACGAAGTGGTCGTAAATGCGCGAAAACTCAACGATACGCCGATTGTGCTGCGCTTCCATCAATTCCAGGCGTTTGTCCAGATCGCGCTTGTCCTGATCAAGTTTCGTGAGTTTCTTCTCCAACGACGCAAGTTCGTCACACGCTGCTTGGTAATTTTTCAGAGCAGCTTCCAGTGCCTCGGCGCGGAGTCTCGGCGCATCGGCTTTTTCCATTCTCTTTTCGCGATCCTCATGAAAGTTCTGCAACGCTGTGTTCGCCGCATCGCGAGTTGTTGTGCGGTCTTTGACCAACTTTTCCAGCCGGGAACATTCCTGACGCTGCCGCCGGACGATTACTTCCTGCCGCTCGGCCTGCGTTTTCGCACTTTTTAAGGCACGATCCAATTCTGCGTCTGACTGGCGCATCGCTGCCAGCTTGCAGCCTTCCCGCAACGCTTCTTCCAATGGCGCGGAGCAGAATCCTCGAAACGGTTTCAAGTCGCGCAATTCATTCAATTGATGCTCTTTCTCAGCGGACTGCTGCGTCGAATAAAGCGTTCCTTGAAGCTGGCTTAACTCCCGTTTTGCTTCCTCCAAGGCCAATGTCGCAATCAATAATTGCGCTTCGCTGCTCGTTAGCGCGTCCTGCAATTTTTTCTCCTTTTGCTCATCGCGCACCAGCGCCCTCGCTTTCTTGGCGGTTTCACGCCACGTCTTTGCCTGCGTCTTGACGGCTTGCAACAATAGCTCGTCTTTCGGGTCGGCAACTTTCTGTTCAGCCAAAACCTCAAGCGTTTGCCGCTGTCTCTCCACGAAATAAACGCGGCTTGGCCGTTCATCAACCAAGCGGCGGTGCTCACCTGATTTCTCCGCATGTTCGCGGAGAAGTTTCTGCTCCGGGCCTTCAACGAGGCCAAGAATGATTCGCACCAGATTCTCCTTATCTGCATCAATCAGGGTGAACGATTCATAATCGCTCGCCTTGTGTCGCCACTCTAATAAATCGGAAAACCGAGCTTCCTGGTCGCGTGCCAGCCATTGCAGCAGGCAGTCCCATGTCAACTCGCGGTTCGTGCCGGAAAGATTTCGCAACGTCAGTTTGCCGAACGCCACGTTAGCCAAAGCCGCTTGATATTCCTCATAGTTTCCACGCAACGGTTGAGTGCCTGCGGCATCTGCCAGTGAACCATTCTTGCGTGCGAAGGGGTGAAATCCCATGTGGCCCAAAGGCCGGCCAACAAGCCACGGCGTGCCCCCGACAATTACTTCACCAAACACCCAGCCGCGTGGAAACTTTGCCTGAAATTTCTGACGAAAGTCTTTTGTTCCAGCATCCGCGTCGTCCAGAACATACCGGACGAGACGGCAAAACGTCGTTTTGCCTGTGGCGTGTCCGCTCACTCGATTTTTCGTGCCGCGAGGGGCGGGTTCGGCCCACAGCACGTTCAGTCCTCGGCGCAACGCGATTTCCCGGAGCAAAGTTCCTTTGGCGGGCCAGTCCATGTGGACTGCCAGCTTGCGCAACCACACTGCCGGTTCTTCACATCCCTTGCCGGGCGCTAGTGAAAGTTTCGTCGTGTCGGCAAGACCGGGCAGTTGTGGTTCGGTGTTCGGCTTCATGCAACCAATTGCGCCTCCATTCGCGTTGTCCAGTCATCGAACTCGGCGATGACCAAAGTGGGATTGGCTTGCGGTATGGCGGGCACAGGTCCAAGCACGCGCAACGCAAGCCACGCATCGTAAATTACGTCTTCCGCCGAACTCTGCGGCGTTTTGTCCCGCAGACTGATGATCCAGGTATCGTCATAACGGTCGGCTTTGAGATTGTTCGCGCCAAGCGTTTCAATGGCTGTGACCAGACTGCCGGGTGCCAGAGATTCATTCCAACGCTTCGACCATGCGGTCACGCGGGCGGCATCAATAGACTTTGTGTGTTGTCGCATCAACGCTGGTTGAGTTGCCAGCGTGAAAGCATCCACCAATCGCGCCCACGCGATTGAGCCGCTCGATTCTGACAACAACGCGCGCACAAGTTGAATGGCGTAAAGCTGATCGCCAAGTGTCACCCGTCTGCCCTTTGGCAATGAACGTTCGATTACAACTGGAGTAGCAACCTGCTTTGGCGGATGGCAGCAACGGGCGTCCGCTGGGGGTGGATTCAGGGAACTCACGAATTGCTTTCCGGTGCGCTGGCATTCGGCCAGGGCGTCGTAGAGGGCGAGGATGTGGTTTTTGGTGCGGTATGTGCCGAATTTTTCTTCGTCCTTCCGCTTCACGATGGGGAAGGTGTCGAGGATGTAAGCGGTGTCGTCGCGGTTCAGGCCGTAGAGGTGGAAGAACGCAGCGTCGAGTTCGCAGCGGAGTTGGAAGCGACGCTCCTCGTCCCAGCGGAACGGCGGGCCGGACCAGCCGCAGTCCTGCGCGAACGCCTCCAAGTCCCACGCTGTGTAGGTCAGTTCCAGCACGCGCAGCAACAGCCATTCTTTTAGTGTTTGCGCACCACCGTTCCAAGAGCACGTTTGGTCGTATGTCGTCGGAGCAAGAACCGCGAATTGATAAACGATGTGGTAGTCAAGCTGTGTGCCCCCAACTTTTTGGCGTGCCGCGTAATCACATGCGAACGAATTCAGGCTTCCAAGCAAACACGCAATTCTGTCGGCTGGCTCTGGCGACATGATTACGGGGGCTTTGTCGGCAACTCCACACATCGGCAAAACGGCGGCGATTATTGTTCGGAAATCCGCTGCACGAGCGAGACGCCTGTAACACAAGAACCAACCTTTAGATTCTTTGCCAGCGGTTGATTCACGAATTTCATTCTCGGCCAACCAATACTGCGGAGTGATGGTAAAAAGTGGATTCACGAGGTCGCTGACTTGCACCCCTGGCAACGCCGTTGATTCAGAATCTTCTGCTCTGTGCTGGTAATCACCGAAGCGATGCTCGAATTGATGCATCATCTTGGCTTCATAGAGAGGAAGATATTGGAGAGGTCCTTTGCGAAAGCGACCGCCATCGAACACGAAACCATCTGAATGCAACTTCTCGCTTTCAGCAAACAAGTGAGAATCGTTTGAAATGTCAAACATTCGGCTTAGCCGAATGCGCCACGGATTTTGAGCGTCACGACCTTCTCGAAGTAGGACTGGAACATGTCGGTAAATTTGGCGAGCGATGTTGGCATCCCGCCGCGAACGAAAGATTGGGCAAGTGCGGGAATTCGGGTTGAGCAACTGGATGTCCTCCGCCGTGAGTCTGAACCTCTTGTCAGACTCGTTAAGTTGAGCCACGTCTCGAAGGTAAAACGCAAACTCTCCGTCCTCGGATCTTCCCAAGGACGCGCCGACTACTGTGAAAAGGCAAAATTTGAAACGGGCGTGGCCGATGTCGCCGAACAATGCTCCGCCGCTCTGGAAATCAAATAAGCTCACCATCACTCGCTTCTCGGTGATTTCTCGGAAGAAATCCTTCGTGTTGTCATCAGTCGCGATTCCTGTTGGCAGAACCGCTCCGAGTCTTCCCGTTGGGTTCAAAAGGCGACGCATCTGTTCGCCAAAGACAGCGTAGAGGTTGATGTCGCCTCGACCGCAAAGCGGGAAAGTCCCGCTGTTGCGCATCATGTGGCTTTCGCCGTCGGCCTGACGTAACGCATTCAGGAACTCTGCATGAAGCGACGGGGCTTTGGTTTTGAGTTCTGCGATGAGCTTCTTGCGCGCGGTTGCATTGGCGGCATCTGTGATTTCAGGATTCCGTTCTGCGAACCATTCCTTCTCAGACAGTTTAATCTTTTCCCAGGGGGGATTGCCGAGAACCACGTCAAAGCCGTCGCGCTTGAAGACTTCTGGGAATGAGAGATGCCAATGGAAGAAGTTGTATTGCCCGACAAGCTGCTGGACTTCGTTCATCATACCATTCGGCATTGCTGCGCCTTTAGCAAAATCGCGCAGACAACCCATCGTGATGCCGACAGTTTCCGCGAGCGAAGATACGGCAGTTGCTTTGGCGAATTTCTTTTGCGTTGCGGCAGGTGCGGCGAATGTTTCGCCGAACAATCCACTTTGTTCGGGTGACGGAGTGGCGGAATCAGTTTTTCGCAGGCTGGCAGCGGCGGATTCGCCATTGGCCGATGGCCGTTCATCGGCCATACGTTTGCGGATGACGAACGCGGCGCACCAGAGGTTGGCGAGGTCAGTCGCCTTTTGTAAATCGTAGTTGTGCTGGAGTTGCTCGAACGCGGCGGACTTTTGCTCGACGGCGTGAACGGAATCGTCAGGCAGATTCTCCACGGCCACAGCAGCCTGTTGCAGCTTCTCGAACGTGGCTCGGTCTTCGAGGACAAACAGTTCGCCAAAACCGGCGCGTTCGCGGGAATTAAGTTTCTTGAGCGCGGCGCAGGCTTTCTTGTCGTCGCCTTCGATTGCGGTGAAGGCGTCGTCTGGAATGCCCTTGGCGATAAGTTCGGGTGTCGCACCAAGCAGGCTGTTGCCGCAGCGGATATGGTGATCAAGGAAGGAGAGCGGTTTGCCCGCTTCCATCGCTTCAAGCCAGAGGGCGACCTTGCAGAGTTCGACGGACATGGGGTTGATGTCCACGCCGTAGATGCAATGGCTGATGACTTCGCGGAGAGTGTGGCGGAGTTCGCTCACGCTTGGCTCGTCGCCTTTGGAGCGGATCAACGCAAGACGGCGCGCGATGCGTTGGGCAGCGGCAATGAGAAAATGGCCGCTGCCGCAAGCGGGGTCGCAAACTTTGAGGGCGAGCACGGCTTCGTCGGCGGATTTGAAACCGAGCTTGGCGAAATTTTTCAGCCGGTCGTCGAGCACTGGATCAAGCGCAGAGTCAAGCAGGCATTCGACGAGGCTGGACGGCGTGTAGTAACTGCCGCTGGTCTTTCGCTCGTTGCCAGCGGCCTGCTTGAAACCAAACGTGGGCGGGAGATTGCCTACGCTGGGATTGATGACAGGGTGCAGTTCCAGCAGACGTTCATACACCGAGCCGAATTCTTCTGTGGCGAGAGCGCCATAATTTACGCGCGAAATCTGGCCGGTGTCCGGCTGGCGAAAGAGCGAGAGCGTGGCGAGCGCAGAGAGCAGCGTGCCGTTGTCAAGTTCGGCGGATTGCAGCGGGCCAAGCGCAGCGGTAGAGAAAAGTTGCCCGCCGAGGCCGGTGAGACCGAGCGGTGCGCCAGGGCCATCTGTTTCAAAAAGCCGGAATGTGCTGCGCAGACCGCGCCAGAGGTCGTGCTTGGTAGCATCGGCGAGCGCGCAGCGTTCCGCGAGCCGACGCAACCGGCCAATGCTGTAATGGTCGAGGTAAAGTTTGCGTTGCCTAGGCGTGGCCGCGTCCGTGAACAAAAGGCCGCGTTCTTCCGCGACCATCATCAACAGTAGACGGTAAATCAATCGCAGCAGCGCGTGATGAAGTTCACGAGCGGAGACAGAATTGTTGGCGACAGCAGCTTGCAGACTTTCGTTGCGAGCAAGAAAACCAGAGCCAAGTTCTTGAACGACTTGCTCGACGGCAAAGCTCAAACCATCGCGAATACGCGCACCAGATTCGAGTGCGTCCTGGTGATAGCGTTCGAGCAGCGATTCGGAAGATTTCTCCGGCGAGCGCGGCAGCCGGGTGACATGGAGCAGCCGGTAAAACACCGCAAAGTCGGCGAATAATTCCTCACTGAACATCCGGTCGAGGTCGAATTCAACGTAGGAGAGCTTGATGAGGCGTGTGGAGTCACGCAGCAAGCGCAGAAGTTTCCCGTTCGTGACTAGGCCGTAAAGATGTTCGGTGAGGTTGAGATATTCCTGCAAGTGCGCGTGAGGGCTAACGCGCGGGCCAGCGACTGGCTTTTTGTCGAGCGATTCACGCGCGCCGACAATGTGGACATGGAATCCACCATGACTGCGCAGGCGATGCGAGAGGCGGAAAGGTTTATCGCCGACGAATTCAGATTGCGATTGGAATTCAAGTTCAGCATAGCCGAGCAAACCGAGCAACGGGATTATCCACTGATTGCGTGTTTCCGAAGTTGCGGCCGTGCCTTCCTTCACCGTTTCCAGCTTGTGTTGAAATGCGCTGTAAAATGCCTGCGCCGCCGTCCAAGCGCGGACAATTTCTTCTTTCAGCTTCGCTTGTGAATCAAAACCGAAGTCAGCAGGCCGCTGGCCGACAAAATCGCTTTTGTCGAGTTTCTCCAAAAGCTCGCCGGATAAAATCGCACCTTCAATGCGTATGGATGGAAAAGTCATCGGCCATCCTCCGGCAAAAGGATGTAAAGCCCCATGATGTCCATCGGCAGCACGGGATAAACGACTTCGTAGCGACCCGCGCGAAAGAACTTGCTGAATCGCTCGTGTGCTTCGACCAAGTGCTTGTTGCGTTCCTCGGCCACGCCATCGAATTGCCGGCGTAGCTGGACAATCAGTTTCAGTTCGTTGTCGAAAAAGTTTTCACGCGATTGTGCTGTGACATCGCCATTGGGTCGCGCGCGGTCGAGCAATTGCATTGCTTCTTCCGACGTGAGGAATTGGCGGTCTGCCGGCGAGCCACGATAACCCCACACGAGCATTTCTTCCGCGACAATTCGCGCCGGGCCATTCTTCTCGCCTATCACATTGCGGCAACGAAACAGAAGCAGTGTGGTCTTAGTTTTGACCTCCTTGGTTCTCATTACCGCAGCGCGAGCAGCCGCGCCGATTTCCGCGTGAGCGAGACTTCGCGCCATGACAAACTGGCAAAGTGCTTCAACAAAAGGGTGGTTGCGTCCAAGGTAAATATGCTTCTTCGGAGTCGGCGAACGGAAACTTACGTCGAGCACCGCCTCATACGGCAAATGTTCACGGAGTGAAGGCGGAAGATTTCCTATGTGTAAGCGCCAGTCGGTTTTAGTCCTATCAATCTGGACGCCGAGAAGTTCGGTCAACGCGCCTGTCACGAATCGCTCCACCGCCGCCACGTCGCCAATCGCGGCGTCAGCTTCGCGCAGATCAACTTCGAGTTCGTCAGCCTTGATGGAATGTTGCGCGAAAATTGATCGTGTTTCCTCCTCACGCTTTGCCGCTTCTTCAATCTTGTGCGTGATGCGAAGTTCGGCTTCGCGCGCTTCGGCAAAATCTTCGAGATCAAGTTCAAGCTTGAGTTGATTCTTGTCGGCACGCGCTCTGACGCGGCGGTCGGGATTGAATAAAAGCGCCTTCGCCACTGTGTCCAAGACGGTGCTGCTGTCTTCAGGAAAGGGAACTGTGATACCACGGTCGCGACGAATCTGACGGACTTTCTCCAAAATGACGCCGAGCACGAGTCCATCCACGGGATTATCACGACCGAACAGCAGGTAAGCCTTCACTTGCTCCGCTGTCTGACCGAAACGGTCAACGCGGCCTTCGCGCTGTTCAAGGCGATTGGGATTCCACGGCAGGTCGTAATGCAGAACAGCAGTGAAAGCCTCTTGCAGATTGATGCCTTCAGAGAGGCAATCAGTGGCGACGAGCAGGCGGCGCGGCGATTTGCCGAGGTCGGCTACACGTTGGCGGCGAATGTCATCGGGGTCTTCGCTCGTCACGACTTCGACGCGCAAGTCTTTGAACTTGGTCGCGAGAGCCGAACGTAGTTGTTCGCCAACATAACGCGCAGTAGCAAGGTAGCGACAAAACACGACGGGCTGGAATCCGTCGCGCAGCCAGTCGGCGAGTGTTTTCGTGGCAGCTTCAAGTTTGCCGTCAAATTTTGGACCGGATAGAGATTCGAGTTGGCGCGCAAAGTTTGCAAGCTGGCGCTTTTCCGGGTCGCTCCAAGTGACTTGCTCAACAGTTTGACTCGGCGTGACATCAAGCAAAAACCCGTCAGACCAATCATGAACTGGATTTTGCTCAATCTCTCCATTTCCGGGTTCAGCGGCGGGAGCCTCCAAACGATTTCGCAGCATCTCCACGCCCGCAGCCGGGCTGGACATGATGCCGCGCAACAAGCCCAGCGCAGTCCAGTAGTGGACACGCTGCTCGCGTTCAGGACCGGATTGCGCGGCGACAAGCTTGCGTGCGAAATCCAAAACCTGGTCAAAGAAGACGGCGTAGTTCGGGCCGAGTTCATAAGAGATTTCGCCGGCTTCGCGCTTGGCAAAAGGCGTGTCCTCACCCATCCATTTCAAAACGTCACCGCGACGACGCTGAACGAAATGTTTCGCGAGCCGTTTACGCATTTCCTGCCCGGCCGATGGAAGATCAAGCGCCTCGAAATCCCTGTGAATCAAGCCCAGCAGCGATTGAAATTCTTCCGGCTTGCCGCTGTGGGGTGTGGCGGTAAGGAGAATGAGATGCTGCTCGTCCTTCTCGGCGATACGACGAACAAGGTCGTGACGTTGCTGCTGGCCGGGACTCGCGCCGGTTGGCCGGGCGCAAGTGTGGGCTTCATCCACAATCACGAGTTCCGGGCACTGGCTGATGAACACATCGCGGCGAACATCGCTTTTGATGTAATCAATGCTCAACACTTGAAACGGGAAATGCTGAAACACGCTGGCGTCACCATGAATTTCACGGTCGAGCCGTGCCTGTGTGTTGGAGCGGATGACGACCGCCTCGATTCCGACTTTGGCGCGAATTTCCTCCTGCCACTGGTCGCACAGATGTGGGAGGCAGAGAACGGCAAAGCGTTTGATGATTCGCCGCTCCAACAATTCACGCACAATTAGCAATGCCTCGATGGTTTTACCGATACCCACGTCATCAGCGACCAACAGACGAACCGGTTCATGCCGCAGCGACATGATAAGCGGAATCATCTGGTAGGCACGCGGACGGAACGACAATTTCGCCAGACAACGGAACGGGCCGGCGCCGTTGCGAAACGCGAGGCGCGCAGACTCAAGCAGAAGCCGCGCGGATGAAAACGCGCCGAGGTCTTCCTTCTTCGGATTCGGAAAAATTGCTTCGGTGGGTTCATCCTCAGCAAACCCGAGCGGCTGGAAGATGCCTGTAATTTCCTCGTCTGAACCGCCAAGCGGCTTGAGGAGCAAAACATCCATGTCGTCAGAGGGTAGCACGACCCATTCGCGCCCACGCAAGCTCACAAGGCGGCCAGGAGATTTAAGGGTGTCAGGCATTCTGTTTGTCATTCGCGGACTTTTCGGAAAATGTCACCACGTCCGCGAATCAGTTCTTCAAGGCTGTCGCGGTAATGCCACACGATGACTTCGCCCCCGGCATTGATGATGGCCTGCCGCTTCGCATGGTCTTCTTCGCGGAGAGCAGAATCATCGTGGGGTGTGCCGTCGCAAAAAATCCACACGTTCGGCTCGTAGAAGAAATCCGGCTGCACATAAACGCCGGGGAAAAGTTTCTGCGCGGCATCGGGCAGCCGCAGACCTTGCTGGTAAAGATAGTCGAGGAACTTACGCTCGGTGGCGGAATTTGCATCCACCTGCCGGGAAATTCGCTGATAGTGGTCGTCATAATCAGCGAACGGCGGGCTTTTCACTGATTCAAATGAACACGCAGCGAGCCGTTCTAGCGCGCCCTTGATGTCCCAACGATTAAGACGAGGATGGTGACGCTGATTGTAATAATCGAGCAGATTGTCGTAGGATGCCGGACTCAATGAAGTGTCGGTCTCAAACTGGCAAACCTTCCATGCTTCCTCAACAACGCGCCGCCACGGCCCGGTTTGCTCGGCCAATTGGCTCAAGATTCCAAGCGTTCCTTCGGCGGCCTCATAATAGAGGATGTTCGGATGCTCCGGGTCGCCAATCGCGGTAACTCCAAGCTCCGCAGGTTCAACTTGGAAAACCCGCTCCATCGCCCGTTTGAGCGCGAACTGAAGTGTCAGCACCCCGTTTTCATCCAACCCAAGCGCCGGCACAGGTTCGACGTAAAGAGCGTCGGCGATATTGGTCGTATAGAACATCACGTCGCGAATGTGGTCCGTGGACTCGCCTTTATCCGTGAGTTCGGCACGCCGGCGGTCACTGACAAAAGCACCGGTCTTCACATCAATCGCGAAGCCATTCTTGTCCTCGCGGGCAACCCGCCATTTGCGATTCACCCAAACAAGGCGAGCAGTCGGCAGATAGCGCAGTCGCAGCAACACTTCGCCGCTGGCCTTTACCAACCCCGTCGGGCCAAGCTGCGTCAAATCGTCGAGAGTGAAGTAGGTGCTGATGTCGTAACCTTTGGTGACACGCTCCTCTTCTTCGCAGGTGATGCGTGAGCGCGGCGTCGCGCGCGTCTCGCCGAGTTGAAGCAAGAAGTGGAGATGTTCCTTATTCGCATGACTCGTGAGGTCTTCACCCGAAAACGGACAGCGGTCACGTTTCCCCTCGTCACCGCGCAGAAAGTAACCAGGTTTGATGCTAACAACGGCGTTCTCAAAGCGATTGCCAGGCGGGTCGCCGAGCAACTGCGTGATCTCAAATTTCTGGCCCTTGTGGTAGATAACGTTGTTCGGGCCAAACTCCCGCAAGGCGATATGGCGCGGGCGCGAAATGAATTCCACGCTGGCATCGCTTCCCGGCAACATGACGCGCAACGGCAGCCGAGTGAAGTTGTAGCCCGGCAGAAATCCTTCAGCGGCGAGATAACGGTAAACGTAAAACTCGGACAGTTCACCAGTCGTAACCTCATTACGGAGCAAGTCCAGTTGACGCTGGGCGAGGCGTTGTTCAAGCTGCGCATCTTTGAATTCAGGGCTGCTGGCGGGATATAGACCGCTGTTGATTTTTTGCGAAGCCGAGTTGAGTTGACTTTGTGCGCTGCGATAAAGCCCGCGCCAGCGTTCAAGGGATTCGTCCAGTCGCTCGTTGAGACAACCAAGTTCCGCATCAATCCAACCGGCTGAAAACCACGCCGCCGCTTCACCAGTAAGTTTGTAGCGAAAATCCGCAATCGCCCGCTCGAACGCAACACACACACGAGCCGCTTCAGCAGGTTTCAGGTGCAATGCCTCGGTAACATCTTCACGCAAAGGCAGACTGGCTTGATTCAAATCGAGCAAATCGGGAACGGAATCTCTCAAGCCTGGCAGTCCAATTTCGGAAAGAAAAATTGCGTGGAGATGCGTGCGAAGCAATTCCTCATTCAAGAGGTCAAGTCGTGGCGGGACAACCTGACCAGCCACAAGATCAGATTGATGTTTGAAATAGTGCCGGTCGTGATTTGATTGCGAACCGCAGAACGTGAACACAAGCGCGGGTTGGCCGCTTCGACCCGCGCGACCACTGCGCTGCGCGTAGTTCGCAGGATTCGGCGGCGCATTGCGCATGTGGACAACACTCAGACCCCCGATGTCTATGCCCAACTCCATTGTGGGCGAACAAAAAAGTGAACTGATGGAGCGTCGGCGGATTTCACTCTCGTCATCACGACCGTCCTTCGTTTTCCACTCCGCGCGAAAGCGTTCCTCCCGGTCCTGCTTATCCTTGTAATTAAGTTGTCCCGTGTGGTCGGAAGCAAGCAGCAGTTTTCCCACTCCGTAGTCGCGACGATAAACTTCCTGAAAAAATGAATTCGGGCGAAGCTTGAGCTCTTTGTAAGCCCGCAACTTCACTGAATCGGCACGAACTGTTTTCCCATCGCCGGGTTTCCAAATAATTTCCGTGAGCTTCAACTGATAAAGCCGTGTTGGTTTGCCTTCGCGATTCTTCGCTTCCGTGCTTGTCAAATAACCCGCTCTGTTTTCGAGAGCCGAAAGCAGCTTCTCTATGAAGTCCTGATAATCGGAGGCGTTCAAATTGCGGTTCAGTTTTTCTTGAGCGAACCGGCGCACAAATCTCCCGTATCCACTTTGCGCGCCGATGCTCCGGGTTTCGCGACGGCTGTAACGCGCAAGTGATTCAGTGCGAACTGAAGCCGGCGACGGAATATCATCTTCATCCTCATACCGCCACGGAGCGCGAAGGCGTTCGCGGAACGCCGTTGCATGTTCCTTGATTTTGGCTTCAGTCAGGTATGACTCGCTTTGAAGAGCAAATTCGTGCCTGAAAAAATCAAGAGTTACGCGGATCAATTCCCGACGATCATCTCTACCGAGGTCGCTCATCAAGGGAACATCGCCCCATAATTTGTCCATCGCTGAAATTTCGCCGAGATGGTCGTAATCAATATCGAGTAGCGCACATTGTTCCAGATTTGGCAGCACCACACGCCAACCGCGACGCAAATCGTGAATTGACCGGAATGCGAAATACGACTCCAGCGTTTCCTCATAAATGCGTTTGCGGAATTCGGGAAGGTCCGACCCGCCCGTAGCGTAATCATCAAATTGAAGACCGCTCGCGACTCGCACCGCGCGTCCCAGCGTAGTAAGCCGAAGTTGTTTGCCGTCGGCGATTTCAACCGCCTTACGAATAGCCGAACGCAGCCGCACGACATCCATAAAGTCGTTAAAATGCCCGGCCTGCAACGCGGCATCCTGCCGATTGTCCATGAAGCTGAGAACCTTTTGGTCACGAAGGCGATAGCCGTGCTCCGCCATTTGTGTGAGTATCGTGAACGCAGAAATGCTTGTGGCGGTGCTGCGGCCTTCCGTGCCAAGTTGACTGAGCTTGGTGGAATCTTTCGTCTGACGGTCGGGCATCAGGCCGGAAGTCGGATCAAACAGCAATGGCGCGGTCATGAACCAGCCCTGCATCCAGCCTTCGCGCGGTTCATTAGAGCAATTGCCATGAGTATCGTAATGAATTCGTTGTGGCATCCGTGCCTGATATTTTTTTTGCACACGAACCAACCCCGCAGAATTCACGTCCAGCCAGGAATCGGGCAACAGTTCCAGATCGGTTTCAGGGTTCCACAGATCGGCATTCGGAATCAGATAACCCTTCGTTACGTCGTCTTCCTCGTCTTCAGATGGATAAAACTCTCGCGGCATCAGTTTCCGCCCGGCGGGGTCTTTTGAAACACAAAGAAGCGTTTCGCCGGAGTAACGGCTAAATACAGCGGCAAAAAGCGGTCGGTCTGGTTCACCGGGAACATGATAACCAGCTTGGAGGGTAATATGACGCTGTCCGCCCCGGTCGAGTGACACATAAATCGCGCCGGTTTGAGAAAAAAATTGGTGGAGCTTGAATGGCAGATGAGTATATCGTTTGCCCGCATCCAGCAGACGTTTGTTCGTTGCTCCAATCCAAAGCAGGACTTCGCGCAAGTGATATTCGCACTGTGCCTGCGAATATCCCGTTTCTCCTGCAAGCAGGCCCACAACGTCAGAAAAACGCAGCGGCCTATTGCGAACCAATTGTCCCTCACGCTCGGCCAAAGCAATTCGATCTTCAAGCCATGCCGCCGTCGGGTGTGCCAAAAGTGCGGCCTCCAAACCGTCCATTTTGATCGGCGCTGCGACCGCCGATTTCAACGCATCAGGTTTAGGCGCGCCGGGGAATTTCGCTGCCAGCGTTTCTTGCACGACGGCTTCAATCTTGAATGGCTTGCCAAAAAGTTGTTCGGCAACCTTTGCCACCTGTTGTTTTTGTTCTGCCAGTGTGCCGACCGAAATCATTGTTGCTGACGTGCCGATGCAAACGATTGGATGTTTTGCGCGCCCGCGAATACGGCGAATGAGAAGCCCAACATCCGCGCCCTGGCGACCACGATACGTGTGCAATTCATCGAAAACCAAGAATCTGACTTGATCATAGATTGCTTCTCGCAAAGTTCGTTGCCCACCGCGCGTGAGCAATAACTCCAGCATCATGTAATTGGTGAGAAGAATGTGCGGCGGTTCTGCCTCCAATTCGTCGCGGCGGGTTTTGTCCTCCTGCCCGGTGAATTTCGCAAAACGGATCGGAAGCTTTTCGCCGCGAGACTGCTGGTAATTTTCCGCATACCGCCGGAGTTCCTCCTCCTGCGAATTCACTAAGGCGTTCAGCGGATAGACAATCACTGCTGTCACTCCTGCCGGCATCGGATTTCCAGCCCTGAACAAATGGTCAAAAATTGCGGCGATATAAGTGAGCGATTTTCCAGAACCCGTGCCCGAAGTGACGACGAAATCGTTCCCCTTCGCTCCAAGTTGAATGGCCTTCAACTGGTGCTCGAAAAGTTCGTAGCCGCGAAACGCATCTCCCAGAGGCGCAGCGAAAACCTCCGCCGCGACGAGTTGTTCAATCCGGCCGGCTGTGGCGAATGACGGATTGAATGTCAGCAGCGGTTCTGGCCACAAATGGCCATCGTTGAGGTATTGTTCGACTCGTTTGCGCATCTCCTCGTCAGCAATTGAAACAAAGCTGCGAATGTAATTCGCATAATCGTCCATGATCCGCCGATGAATCTGAAAGATGTCCATGAGCCGTGTTCCCGGAGGTTATCTGACTGAATCGAGTCCGACAATCCGCTTTATCGTCCGGCAGGCAATGGCAACCCGCCGTGACCAACGCGCGGTTTGCTTCGCTTCACGGGCTGTCGGTCGGCCCTGTTCCCCTTTCGACGACGCCCGTTCACTGCGCAAGCTCGCGCGCTCGTCACGAGCGGCACTTGCAATGGCCGCAGGAGCGGCGGGCTTCCGTCTGCGGCTCGGCGGCGGGTGTTGCGCTCCGGCTGCAATTCGCTAGATGCTTCTCTCCGCCTCCGCTACTTTCCCCGCTCGCCGACCGAAGCCACCGCGTAATCATTTTGTTGGAACATTTCTTAAAATCAAGGATCGGGGCGCGCAAACGGGAGGCCAGCGGAATACATTTCGCGTGTTTGCAAGCGCTACCAAATCCGCTACTCTCAATGCCATGAAAACCTCCACTAGCGAGCTTCAAGAGGTTGCGGAAAATGCAATTCGCGCGATTGCCGATGAACTTCTCCCTAAGGCAAACGCTTATTTCGGCTCACCGGAAACCACAAATTACTTCAATGAACGCCTCAAGACCCTTCGGTCGCTTCGCAAAGAATTGAACGAAGAACCACGATTCAAGATCCACCTGTTGGGAAGTTCTCAGAATGGAAAAAGCACACTCGTTAACGTGTTGCTCGGAAAGAAAATCCTGACAGAAGGACACGTCGGTGCGTGTTCGGCAGCGTTTGTCCGCTGCTGCTATAGCGACATTGATGGCTATCGCATGACGGTTCGCTATGTTTCACGTCAAGCATTTCTTGAAATGCTGAAAGAAGCTCTGAGGGACGCAGAGACAGCGCTCGCTGGAGAAGAAACAACCGAGCGGGCTGGCGAGGAGGCGCGTCGCGCCCTTGGCAGATTCAGTGGTTTCTTTGGGATTCGTGACCGAACACCTCAACAAATTGTCGAGACGTGCAAGAAATGCTTGGCCGATCCCAACTCCATCGGGTTTGCCGACTTTGGTGCGACTCAAGAAATTTCTGTCGATGACGAGCAACTGGTGGCTGAACACTTAGCTGCGCAGGGCAGGAAAGCCTTCGTGGTTGAAGAATGTGTTTTGGAGGGACGCTTTCCCGGTTGGCCACCACAGATGGAACTTGTCGACATGCCAGGGACAAACGACATCGACCCGTTCAGAACAGAAATTACAGAACACGCAAAGAAGCGCATTGCTGGATTGATGCTCATTACGAAAGGCACACAATTAGGAAGTGACATCATCAGTTGGTTTAAGGACACCCCAATACTTGCGGAAATGGCGGAAAGCACCGAACGAAATCAACAGCGCTTATTTGTCGTCCGCACCGTCGTTGACGACCAACCGCTCGATGGCGTGCCTGAAGATGCACCCTCCATCTGGCCGTATCTGGAGAAGCACTGCCACGAGCAAGAGCACCACTTCAAATTACAACTTCGCCAACTCGTGCATGACATGTATTCCGACGAAAAAATTGTGACGCGATTGATCGAGTTTGTGAACGGACTGCCGGTGCATTTTGTTTCGGCGAAGGTGTTTCGAAATCTCAATGACCCCGGACTCCGAAACCGCGTCCGCAACAATCTTCACACTCCTGCCAACCTCGACATGATGGCGAGATTCATGAGGTTTGATGAAGATGTGGAGAAAACTGGCATTCCGAAATTACGGCGCGAACTGCAAGTGGCGACCGATGAATATCTAAATTCACAATTTCTCCGGCGAATGCAGAGCCACTTGGAAAAGGAGGTGGATGCCGTCATCGGCTTTTTTCGCCGGCAAAGGATGGACGCTGAACTCCAATTGGCCGGCCAAGCCGAAGCTTATCGCCAAATTGCAAAGCACGTGGAAACAAGTGTCAGTAGTTTCCTCGCCTCGACCGAGGACAGTGAGCGGCTATTGGGACAAATCAAGTCTGACTTTCAGACAAAAGCGGCGGAAATACTGAGCCACGCACAAGCTGGTTTTCGCATCGCTCTGCTGCCAAAGCTGGAACTTTGGAATTTTCTGCACTGGCGGACGCTTCGAGCGGTCGGATACAAACGAGGGCGGCATACCACGTATGACGGAAGGGAAATCGATGTTCCGGGCGACTTGGCGGAAATCTATTGCAGCCAGTTGCGGGCAACTTGGGTTCAAGACCGTGACCGGCTGATTGAAATCATTTGTGGTAAGACGCTCGACGAGTTGACTCATGCAGTGGAGAAAGTCATTCAGGAAGCAAGAGGCTTCGCTCTGGCGCAAAATCCGGAAACTCTCAAATTTATTGAGCAACGAATGGGAGATTTCGGGGAGAAAGCACAATTACAGTTGAAAGCACTGCGCGAAGACTTCCGGAAGAAAACAGAAGATTATGAATCGCTTCGCGGTCAACTCGTGCCAGAGATTGGGAGAATTCTTCTTCCGACTTTTGGACTCATTGGAAGCGAGGGCGGTGCCGGCTGTGCGGCACGGATGCGCGGATACCTTCGGGAGGGCATTTCGAGTTCAATGGCCGAAATTCACAACGCGGTGAGCAATCGCGTCCTCAACAACTGGGAGGAGTTCATCAAAGAGGCTTGTGCGCACACGGAGGGTTTTGTTCGCTTCATTAAAGATTGGCTTGTGAGCATTCAGGCCTTGCCTGTTCCCCAGAGCAACGAGTCGCTGGAGCTGAAACGCAAACACAGCGAGGAAGCGGCGGGTTTAGCCGAAAGGCTTTTGCGTGGTGCTGATTGGCAAGCAGCCTCACCCAAAGCTTCCGATGAGCACAAAACTGGTTTCATCCAAGTAGGAATCGTAGCAGTTCTGTGATTTTAAGGAGATCGTCCGGCGACCCGGCGTCACGAAATAATCCTTACACCGAACTCCGGCACGGCTGGTCCCTCTATAGCCAGAATCGCAGAATTTCAGCGGGATTTCCCGCTTTTGGGCTTCAGTTTTTTTGCGCGATGCCGCTTGAGGATTTCCTCGGGATAAAGCTGATCAGCGGTAAACCCGAGCAGGGACGCCAGAATAATCAATTCCTCATCCGAGACGTAGCGCAGGCGCGCTTCAATTTGCCCGAGCGTGGACCGGCTTATGTCCAACCCGGCCAGTTGGCAGCGGGCAGCAAATTGCTCCTGCGTCATCCCCAATTTCTCACGCGCCTTCCGAATTTGGGGGCCGACAACGTTAGCTGGATATTTCTTCCGGGGCATGGCCAAAAATCGAACTTGACGCTAACGGCAACACCCAGTTTAATTGTTACGCCAGCGTAACAATACTGGCTGCCGGCAATTTTGGCCACTTTATGAAAGCGAATATTCTTGTGATTGAAGATCACCCGGACGTGCTGCAAACGATTGTGTTCCTCCTCCAGCGGGCCGGATGCAACGTGGTTGCCGCCCAAACCGGCGCGGAGGGATTTCAACTCGCGCGGGACGGCGATTTTGACCTCATTACTCTCGACATTGATCTGCCGGGCATCAGCGGCCTCGAAATCTGCCGGCATTTGAAGCAAGACCCGGTTCTGCGCCAGACGCCAGTGATCTTTGTTTCGGGACGCAGTTGCGACGATGACATCCATCATGGCCTTGCGCTTGGCGCGGCGGATTATATCACCAAACCGTTTGATGCGTTGACATTCGTTCCGCGCATCTTGTCACACGTTGGCTCGAAGGCGAAAAATCAGGACACATCCGCCTTCCTGTCGTTATGAGACGCACGGTTTTTTATTTTGTGGCATTTGAAATTGGCTATTCTCACAGCAGATTATGAGCGGCAGACCAAAGCAGGAAATCAGACGAGTTTTCTATCGTAATAGAGCCGTGGTGCTTGAGGAACGGTATCGTGCAGGCATACCGCATGGTCTTCGCAGAATGTGGCACCGCAACGGGCAGCTTGCGGAGGAACAGACCTATCGCCACGGAATCCTTCACGGAATTTGCCGCCAGTGGAACGAAGACGGCAAGTTGCTCGGCTCATATCGCATGGAAAATGGAACTGGCCTTCAAAGAAGCTGGCACAGCAATGGGCGGTTGAATCAGGAATTCAGCACAGTGGACGGTCAATTCTGCGGGCGCAGCCGGATGTGGCTGCGGGATGGGACTTTGATTTCAGACCACGTTCTCCTTTTTGATCAGAACGTTACGCCTGAACAATACCGCCGGGCGGCGGCCAAAGACCCGCGCCTGCCCAAGCTGCGAGGACGCATTGGGAAGCCGCCGCCGAACAATCGGGCGATGGAGAAACACATGCAGCACCTTTTTGTCACAAGCCTTTTGGCGAGACGAAATCGCAGTGAGGCGCGGGCATGGCTGCAAGCGGACGGCAAAACCGCTCGCTCGTTGGGCCGTTTCAAACGCGCGTCCAAGGCATCGCAATTTATCGGCGCACTTTATCAAGCGGGCGCAGTGAAGGTGATCTTGCCGGATATTTACCGGAACAAGCGAGGCGACCAGTTCGCCGACAATATGCTCGTGCAACTGCCAAATGAAACGAGAAAGCGCAGAGCCATCCGCACGGTTTGCACGCAATTGAGGAAAGGCGATCTCGGCGCAGTCATGCCGGACAAGGATTTGGGCGAAAGTCACCTTTATATCTCAATGGACTGATTCATCGCACGACGAGACCATCGCGAGCAATATCCATCGTGAGCGCGCCAGAGGCGGGTTGACCTGCAAGCAACCGTTCCGATACTGCGTCACCCACCAATTTTTCAATGGCATCGCGCATCGGACGCGCGCCAAGCTTCGGATGAAAACCGCGCCGCACCAGGAACGGCAAAACGGATTCAGTTGGCGTAAGCTCGTGGCCTTGGTCGCGCAAAAACTTCAATTCGTTTGCCAGCAGCAAACCGGCGATTTCAAGCTGGTCGTCGTAACTCAATCGGTTGAACACCAGTTTTTCGGTGATGCGGGCAAAAATTTCAGGGCGCAAAGATTGTTGCGCGCGAGTCAGGACGTGGCGCTCCATCGTGGCGTGCGTGGAATGTTGAACGTGCAAAATTTCCGCCGCGCCGATGTTGGATGTCAGCACAATGTAATGCCTGGAGAAATCCAGCGTATCGCCGCTGGCCATCGTCACCCGCGCCGCGTCAAGAATTTGCAAAAACACGTCCAAAACGCGCGGATGCGCCTTTTCAATCTCGTCAAAGAGCAGCGTGCCGGAGGGTGATTTGTCATACGCCATCCCCAATGTGCCACGCTCGCCCAGCCGCGCGCCGAGCAGGACACCGAGCGATTCCTGGGTTTGATATTCGCTCATGTCGAAACGATAGATTTTGTCCGCGCCGAAAAGAAATTCCGTGAAAGCCAGCGTGATCTCCGTTTTACCAACGCCCGTCGGTCCGAGAAACATGAAACTGCCGCGCGGACGAGTCGGCTTGGTCAATCCCAACTCGCCGCGTTGCAGCACGGAGACCACGCGCGGGATGACATGAGCCTGTCCACGAATGCGCTGGCTTAAATTATTTTTCAGACCCTGAAGCTTTGGGTGAAGCGGTGAGACGTTTTTCTCCGTTGTGTTCATTGTGTTTTTCATGCGTCAACCCTGCCAAAACGCCGGAGAAAAGTTGTGATGATTTCGTCACAACCTGCCAGAGCAAAAAAGAGTAAAACCTAGCGCATGAAAATTACAGTGCAGTCGGCACAATCGGCGTTGACGGGATTTGCTCCCATCCTCGCGCAATCTTCGACGAGCCTTTCATCGGGCGCGTCATCGGCTTTGGGCATCGTGATGCTCATTGGATTCATCTTCGGAACCATCTGCGTCGTAGGCGGCGGGTTCGCCATCCGGCGCGGCGACACCGATGCCGGAAAACTCTCCATCATCGGCGGACTCATCATCGCCGGTGCGCCTGTCATCGTGAAGGCGCTGTTCACCGCTTTCGGCATCGGCAGTTCAACCGTGGACGTAGGACAATTCCAATGAAAGACGGCCTTCGATTCACGGAAACGAACAGTTCCGACGACTCCAAGGGACGGACATGGGGTTTGGAAGGCGATTTGTTTTGGTTCATGGCTGGCGGCGCGTTCGCATTCGTCATGGTGTTGCTCGTTTGCTTCAGCGCCTTCAAAATTAGTTTTCTCGTTTCCCTCGCTTTGGCCGCCGTGCCGCTGGTGTTGTGCATCCTTTACATATTCCTGTTCCGCCAGGGAAAACCGGCCGGTTATGACATTGACTGCCTCGACTACTGGCTGAATGGCTCCGGCTTCAGTCCTGATTTGCAGAGGCAACCGACACATCCCCTATGTTTGAGCAATCCCCAAACGGATACTTCGTCAACGACCTGATTGTCTTCAATTCGTTGAACGCAGGCGGCTACGTCTCGAAGGGATTCATCTTCGAGCCGCCCGACATGATCAACGCCCAGGTGTCGGAGTTGAACCAGTTTCAAGACCAGCTCTCGCAATTGCTGTCTTCGCTCACCGAGCAACAGCGGTTGCAAATCCAATACTTTTGCGATTCCGATTATCGGCATGAGTTGCTGCGGTATCAGGCGGAAACTCAAAAATCTGAAAACGTCTGGACGCGCCGTTCGCGCCATGAACGCTTCGCCCGTTACTGGCAGGCGATGACCGAACGCAAACTCCGGCGGCAGCGGCTCGTTTTTTATCTCTCGCGGAAAATTGAAACGTCGGCCAAGGGCATCAAATCCGCCACCGCGTTGACCGAATACTACAACCAGCTTTTGGCGCAATTGCGGGGCGAGTTTGAGCACAAGCACGAGATGCTCACGGACATTTTTTCGGGACAAGGCGCGCGAATCATCCCGATGAAGGACGCCGACCATTTCCGGCACTACAAGACGTTTCTCAATCCGTCGTTGGGCGAGCGGTTCGACTACGATCCGATTGGCGGTTTTGATCCGCAATTGTCCATCCAGGAAAATTGCTGGCACAGCGAAGGCAGCGGGCAGGCCGACTTTGGATTCTTCATGGACGGGCGCTACCACTCCATCATCGTGCTGTCACGCTGGCCGAAAATGACCTATCCCGGAATCATCCACCGGCTGACCGGATTGCGATTGCTCGATTACACCATCACCGTGAACCTCGAACCGCTTTCCATCCGCAAGGAAATTTACAAGGAGGAAAAGGAGCACGACCGCATCGCGGGCGATTATGCCAGCGAGAAAAAGCTTTCGCTGCTCACGGTGATGGACAAGAAGCAGAAAAAGATAGCAGCGCTCATGCAGGGGCATACGTTTCCGTTCAAGGTTCTGTTCGCCATCCGCACCTGGGACAAGTCCAAGGAGGGATTGATCGCCAAAACGACGGCCATCAAGAACTCCATCAATTCCATGAACAGCGCGCAGTATTCGGAAAGCACGCTGCCCAGCACCTCCAAAAAACTCTTTTACCAGACGTGGCCGGGCTGGGCTTGGAGCGGATACCGGGCGCGCAAACTCTACGGCGAAAACCGTTACATCGCCGACATGCTGCCGGTCGCCTCCACGTTCACCGGCCATCTTGATTCGGCGGAAGCCATCTACGACGGCCCGAATCAGAATCTTGTCGGCATCAAAACCTTTTCGGGTTCGGCGGGCAACCAATCGCCGCAACATGCCGTTTTGCTCGGCATGAGCGGCGCGGGAAAATCCGTCACCATCTGCGACCTGCTTTCACAGACGGAAAATTATTTTGCCTACACGGTTATCATCGAAGAAGGGCTTTCCTATGGCATCTACACGCAGACGGTCGAGCCGGAGGCCAAGCCCATCGTGATCCAGCCGGACGGCGACATCACCATCAATTATCTCGACACGAAGGGTCTGCCGCTGACGCCGGACCATCTGGCCTCGGCCACCGCGCTGGTCGCGCGCATGGTGGGGTTGAGCCAGAGCGAGGACAAACAAATGTTGCGCCAAGCGCAAATCGCCAAATACATCAACCTGCTTTACGAAGATGTTTTTCAGGATTGGTCGCGCAAGAACGAAGGCCGGATGATGGAGGTCGCCCGCCGCGCGTGCGCGCTGGCGCATTATCGCAGGGAGAAGATGCCGCCGGGCGCGACCATGCTGGAAGCGTTTGCCGATTTCCGCGACTGGCTCAAATCCAACGAGGACGAGGCGCGCTCGTTTGAGCAACAATTGGGTGAAGGCGAAGTGTTGAAGTTTCTGAAGGACTCAAACACGGTCAAGGAGGTCCGCAACGTCGCCTTCGCCTATTTCAAGACCGACGAGTATCCGGCGCACCGGATGTTGCAGGAATTGATGGCGCTGGATGCGAGCGGCGCGGAACGCGAGCAAATCATCGAAATTGCGACTTTGTTGTTGCCGTGGTGTCGGGACGGCAATTACGGCGCGTTGTTTGATGGCGCGAGCAACCTGTCGCTCACCGGCAAGATCGCCCATTTTGAATTGGGCTACATCCCCGACTCGGCGAAGGAACTGCGCGCCGCAGCGGGTTTTCTCATCACCAACCACGCTCGCAAACACATCATCACTCTGCCGCGCGCCTTGCGGAAACGGAACGTCTATGAGGAAGTGGCGCGGTTCCTCGACATTCCGGGCGGCGAGGAAATCGTCAAGGAAAGTTACGCGCAGCTTCGCAAATTCAATTGCTGGAACATCTCCATTGTCCAGCAATACGCGCGCTTCAAGCAGTCGCGCATCCGTTCCGCCGTTTTCGGCAACAGCCGCCAGTTCTTTTTGATGCGCCAGAACGACCGCAGCGATCTGGACGACATCGCGCGGGACATCGCCATTCCCGAAATCACGAAGCACACAATAATGAATTACACGCTGCCCGACCATCAGGCCGGGGCGAAATACTCTGCATTCACCTATTTGCACGTTGATTCCAATCGTCCGATTTGCGGGTCGGCTTACAACTATGCTTCGCCCGAAATGCTCTATTGCTCCAGTTCGAGCGGCGAACATTTCGAGAAGCGCGCCAAAGAACTGCGCGGCGCGAAGAACGTCACCGAAGGAATTTTAACCTTTGCCCGCAAACAACAACAACCTGTGGAGACCGCATGAAACCGAATTATCTCATCTCAATTCTCTTAATCCCGCTGCTCGCCGCCGGATGCGCGGCAGTGCGGCCCGTCACAGACATGGCCGCAGGCGCGGGCGGCGGCGTCATCGCCAACCAGCTATCCCACGGCAATCCTGGCATAACCGCCGCAGGCGCGGCGGGCGGTGTCCTGTTGAGCGAAGGCGGGTTTTATCTGGCCAACAACGAATCAACCAAAGCCTACACCGAAGGCTATGACAAGGGCCGCAGCGACGCGGTGAAGCAGCAGTATTGGGTTTTGATCCGCCAGCAGCAGCAAAAGGCCGTGCCGGACAACATCAGTTTATACGCCATCCCGGTTCCCGAACAAAACATCGACGGCGTGATTTTGAACCCAACCACCAAATATCTGCGCATCGAAAATTGAAGCAGGCGAAGCCTGCACCCACCAAAAATGAAAGGACAATAACCATGAAAAAAATAATCGCTTTAACCGCCGTGACCGTGTTGTTGGCGTTCTCCGCCCACGCCCAGTGGATTGTTTATGACCCGACCGTGAACATGGAGCAAATCATCAGCGAAGCCCAGAACATCGCCCAATTCGTGAACATGGTGGACAATCAGGTCCAGCAGATTCAGCAACTCACGTCGCAGCTTCAGCAATTGCAGCAATACAACAAGGTGTTTGGCGACCCGTCGCAGATTCTCAACGTCACCGGCGTTTCCGCGCTCACGTCGGATTTGACGCAGACGCCGCTGGGCCAGACGATTTCGGCGGTTGAAAACGCATCCGATGGCGCCGCCGCCCTCACCTATGACGCCAATGGCCTTTACCATCAAATCGGCGCGACTTTCACCACCCCTTCTGGGAATCAAATCCAACGGGAAACCGCCGACTACAAGCCTTACGAAGCCGTCAACAACGCGACGGAAAATTATACCAACGTCACCGCCAACGTGTTGCAGCGGCGGCAGGCGTTGAAGGACGACATTGCCTCGACCACGGAAGCCTTGCAATCGGCGACGACCTCGTCGGAGGTGCAAAAACTCACCGGCGTCTTGATCGGTCTGAACGGTGCCTTGGCCGCCACGGACAAGGAGATTGATCAGGCCACCGCCGTGAGCGTCGAACAGGACATCGAAAACCGGAACGACGCGCAGAAGCAGGCCGTCGCCACCCAGGAGGAACAGAAGGCGGAAATGGTCGAGGCATTCGATAATTACCGGACGAATTTTCAACTCAACACCCAACCGCCGCTATTTCCCACGGGCAACCAATGAAACTGAAAATTCTATTGCTTGTCGCCGGAATCACGATGGCCGGCAGCAGCATCACCGTTCTTGTGGTTCAATCGCGTCATCCGCGCGTGACAGTTACGCCGCAGGAAAACCAGTTGCCGACGGCCATCAGCAATTACAGCAAGACTTTCAAGCTTAACACAACACCGCCGATTTGGCGGCAGCCAGGAATCACCAATGGAAGCACAACAAACTGAACTGCGCGAAACAACCGTTCCCAGCAATGCCCAAGCGAGGGTTGCGGAACCAAAGGCGCAATTTGACCCGACGCGAATCTTCGTCCAGAAAGACCGGCTCGTCTGGTTCTGGTTCGGTTTCGCCATGCTCGTGCTGGCCGGTTCAGCGTTTGACCGCTATTTCATCGTCCAAAGTTTCAAGCAACGCGAACGGGTGGTCGTCATTGACCCGGCCGGAACCTATTACGTTTCACCGCTCCT